>Ga0224500_10001266_pt1 | contig 15313 bp, 9 predicted proteins | sample SF_Oct11_sed_USG_FD_168126 | JGI IMG/M metagenome (GOLD analysis project Ga0224500, IMG submission 168126) | Sediment microbial communities from San Francisco Bay, California, United States - SF_Oct11_sed_USGS_4_1 | ecosystem: Environmental > Aquatic > Marine > Sediment | place: USA: California... | reverse complement strand
CTCGTGCGCCTCGCGCCGGCTGTGGTGCGCGCGATGGAAGAGGCGCGCGAGCGGCGCCGGCACCTCGCCACGCAGGAGGCCCTCGAGCTCTCGGAACGGCGCTATCGGGCCGTCGTCGAGGACCAGGCCGATCCCATCCTTCGCATGCTGCCGGATCTGACCATCACGTTCGTGAACAGCGCGTACTGCCGCTACTTCGGCCTGACGCGGGAAAGCATGCTGGGCCGCAGCGTACTGCTGCACGTGCTGCCGGAGGACCAGGACGCCGCGCGCCGGTTCCTCGCGGGCATCGGCTCCGGCGCGCTCATCAACGAGCGCGATGCGCGCGTCAAGGACGCGGGTGGAGCCGAGCGCTGGATGCACTGGGCCGCGCGCGGCATCTGCGACGCCGGCGGCGCGCTGCTCGAGATCCAGGTGGTCGGCCGCGACGTGACTGAGCTCAGGCGCGCGATGAACGCCCTCGGCGCGGCGCGCGAGCGGCTGCAGCGGCTGTCCCGTCGCCTGCTCGAGGTGCAGGAGGACGAGCGCCGGCATCTGGCGCGCGAGCTGCACGACGACATCGGCCAGGGCCTGACGGCCATCAAGCTCAACCTGGAGTCGGTGGCGCGCGGCCAGGGCTCGTCGATGGAGACGCGCGTCGGCGAGGCGCTGGAGGCCACGCGGCATACCATCGAGCGCGTGCGGCAGCTGTCCATCAACCTGCGGCCGCTGCAGCTGGACGACCTGGGGCTGGTGGCGGCGTTGCGCTCGCACCTCGACCGGCAGGCGAGGCTCGGCAGGCTGACGCCGCACTTCGAGATCCAGGAGATGCCTTCCAAGCTGACGGCGGAGGTCGAAATCGCCTGCTTTCGCGTCGCGCAGGAGGCGATCAACAATATCGTGCGCCATGCCAGGGCGGGCAACGTCTGGCTGCGGTTGTTCGTCGCCGGCGAGCGCCTGGCGCTGTCCGTGCGCGACGACGGGGCCGGGTTCGACGTGGCGACGGCGCAGCGCCGCGCGGCGGTCGGCGAGAGCCTCGGGGTGATCAGCATGGAGGAGCGCGTGGCGCTGGCGGGCGGCACCCTGCAGATTCACTCCGCGCCCGGTCAGGGTACAGTCGTGGTTGCCTCGTTTCCCGTAGGGGTGCGCTGAGTGCCCGCCTTGCGTGTGCTGCTCGCGGACGATCATGCGCTGGTGCGCGCCGGGATGCGCTCGCTGCTGCGGGACATTCCCGGCGTCGAGGTGGTGGCCGAGGCGAGCGACGGCGCCGAGGCGCTGGCGAAGGCGGAACAGTCGCGGCCCGACGTCGTGCTGCTGGACATCGCCATGAAGGGCATGAACGGCCTGGAGGCGGCCGCGCGACTGCGCGAGCGCCTGCCCGAGGCGAAGGTCGTCATCCTGTCGATGCATACCAGCGAGGAGTACGTGCTGCTCGCCCTGCGCGCCGGGGCCTCCGCCTACCTGATCAAGGATTCCGCCACCTCCGAGCTCGCGCTCGCGCTGACCAGCGTCATGCGCGGAGAAACCTACCTCAGCCCGGCGATCTCGCGGCAGGTCGTCGACGGCTATGTGCAGCGCGTCGGCTCGGGCGTCGGGCCCGACCCGCTCACGCCGCGCCAGCGCGAAGTGCTCACGCGCATCGCCGAAGGCCGCAGCACCAAGGAAATCGCCTTCGAGCTGAACCTGTCGGTGAAGACCGTCGAAACGCACCGCGCGCAGATCATGGATCGGCTGGGCATCCGCGATGTCGCCGGCCTGGTGCGCTACGCCATTCGCGCCGGCCTGGTGCCGCCGGAAACCTGAGCGTTTACATAGGGTTGACCCGCACCGGGTTTTCCCCTAGCCCGCGTCAGGGAGGGCCCGATTACGCCTGCGGGGCGCGCTGCCTACATTGCGCGGCATGGGGTTGGCCGCGTCGCCCACTGGGGTCGTCATTCTCGATGGCAGTCCCGCGTTCGTCGCGGCGGCGACCGACTACATCGAGCGCCTCACCGGCTATGCCCCGGTGCGGCCGGGCGTCGTCCTGGTCGACCTGAGCCTGGGCGGACTCGAGCTCGCACAGCGCGTCAAGCAGGGCAATCCGGCGCAGGTAGTCATCGGCCTGGCGCTGTTTCCCACCCCGGAGCTGATCGCCGAGGCCCGACGGCTCGGGATCGATGCGGTCGTGTCCAAGGAGTCGTTTGCCGACGAGCTACCCGGCGTGCTGCGGCGCCTGGGATCGGACCGCTGAGGCGCGCCGCATGCAAGCGGGGGCGCGGTCCAGCGCGACGGTAAGGGCGACCCAGGCCGGCGCGCCGTGCCTGCTGATGGTGGAGGACAACGCCAACGATGCCGAGCTCCTCCAGGCCTACCTGAGCGACGCGCGCGACGACGGCACCCAAGTTCTGCATGCGCGCACCCTGGCCGAGGGCGTCGCGCTCGCGCGCTCGCGCGACGTGCGGGTGGTGCTGCTCGACCTGGACCTGCCCGACAGCCACGGCTTCCAGACGCTGGAAAGCATGCGGGATGCGGCCGCCGGGCCGGTGATCGTCATCTCGGGCAATGGCCATCCGCAGCTGGAGAACGAAGCGCTCCGGCGCCGCGCGTACGACGTGATCGCCAAGCACGAGCTGGATGCCGCCACGCTGCGACGGGTCCTGAGGCTCGCCAGCCTGCACGCGCAGGCCAGTCGCGCGCAGGCGACGGTGGACAGCCGCTACCGGGCGCTGATCGAGAACAGCTCGGAAGCGCTGATGCTGCTCGATGCCGAGGGCCGCATCGAGTACTCGAGCGCCGCGATGCGGCGGCTGCTGGGTTACGACGCTACCGAGGTGCTGAGCCAGGCGGCGTTGAGCTATGTGCTGACGGAGGACCGCGCCGCGTTCCAGGCGGCGTTCCAGAGGCTGTGCGCGGCGCCGGGGCGACGGGCGACGCTGCGCGTGCGCTACCGGCAGAAGGACGGCGACACTCGGATGCTGGAGAGCAGCCTGGTGAACCGGCTGAACGACGCCGACGTCACGGCGGTGGTCTGCAGCCATCGCGATGTGGGCGGCGAGGAGGAGTATCGCGCGCGTTTCGACGCCGCGTTCGAGCATGCGCCGCTCGGGCTGGCGCACGTCGACCTCGAGGGCCGCATCCGCCTCGCCAACCGGCGCCTGTGCGCGATGCTGGACTACACGCGCGAGGAGCTGGTCGGCCGCATGGTGCGCGACCTGTCGCATCCGGAGGATGTCGACGTCACGCGCGAGCAGAGGGCCAGCCTGCGCGCCGGCGAGATCCCCCAGTTCAGCGTGCGCAAGCGCTATCTGCGCAAGGGCGGGCTGCCCGTGTGGGTGCGGCTCACCGTGTCCCTCGCGCGCGACGCCTCGGGCACGCCGCTTTACGATATCGCCGCCTTCGAGGACGTGTCGGAAGACGTGAAGAAGGAGCGGGCGCTGCGCGAAAGCGAGGACCGGCTGCGGAGCCTGGTCGAGCTGTCCACCGACTTCTATTGGGAAACGGACGCCGAGCATCGGCTCGCGCGGCGCGGCGCCGGCGCGCGCGCCTCGGCGGTGTCGACGTTTGCGGACGGCAGCCTGGGCAGGCGCCGTTGGGAACTGCCGCACCACTCGCCGGACCAGCAGGCCTGGATGGCGCACAAGGCGGTGCTCGACGCGCACCAGCCGTTCCAAGACTTCGAGTTCTCGCGCCCGACGCCCGACGGGAGCGTGCGCCATTTCGCGATCAGCGGCGAGCCGGTATTCGACGCTGACGGGACGTTCGTCGGCTACCGCGGCGTCGGCACGGACATTACCGAGCGCAAGGTGTCGCGGCAGGTGCTCGAGCTCGAGCACACGGTGGCGCGACATCTCGCGGCCGCGGACTCGGCGCAGGATGCGCTGCAGGCAGTCATGCGCGCCATCTGCGAGATGCACGGCTGGCAGGAGGGGCGCTACTGGCGCGTCGACGAGGATGCGGGCATGTTGCGCTTCGGCGGGCTGTGGAACGCGCCCGGCTCGCAGGATTCCGCCGCCGCGGCCGCGCTGCAGGCCCTGACGTTCCAGCGCGGCGTCGGGCTGGCCGGCTGGGTATGGGAGCATGCCGAGCCGCTGTGGATCGCGGATGCGCAGAAGGACGAGCGCGCCGACCCGCACGGGTTGACAGTGGCGCCTTTGCGTGGCGCGTTCCTGTTCCCGGTGCTCGCCGAGGGCAGGACGATCGGCGTACTCACCTTCACCAGCCCCGACGTGCGCCGCCCCGACGAGCGTGTGCTCAAGGCCGTGGGCACGATCGGCAGCCAGATCGGGCAGTATCTCCTGCATCGGCGCAGCGAGGACGCGCAGCGGCGCTTCCGTGCGGGCATGGACGCCTCGGCCGACATGATCCTGCTGGTCGACCCGCACACCATGCATTACGTGGACGTGAACGAGGCCGTGTGCCGCACGCTGGGATTCTCGCGGCAGGAGATGCTGGCGATGGGCCCGCAGGACCTCTTGCCGGTCGCGCGCGAGGCGCTGCAGAGGGAGTACCGGGGGTTTGTCGCGGATCCCCAGACCGTGCGCGGCATGAGCAGCGCCTACCGCTGCAGGGACGGCACGACGATTCCGTTCGAGTCCACCCGGCGGGTGCTGTTCACCGAGAGCGGGCCGTTGATCGTCGCCATTTCGCGCGACATCCGGCCACGCCAGGAGGCGGAGCGGGCATTGCGCGAAAGCGAGGAGCGCTTTCGCAGCCTGACCGAGCTCTCGGCGGACTGGTACTGGGAGCAGGACGCCGAGCTGCGCTTCGTGGCCACTGGCGGCGCCCACATGGACCGCGGCGGGATCACGGCGGCGCAGCACGTCGGCCTGCGGCGCTGGGAGCTGCCGGGGACCGAGCCGCTGGTGGGCGACTGGCGCGCGCACCAGGCGCAGCTCGCGGAGCGCCGGCCATTCCGCGACTTCATGATCCGGCGCGTCGGCAACGACGGGGCTGCGCACTTCGTGAGCGTGTCGGGCGAGCCGATGTTCGATGGCGCGGGCGCGTTCCGCGGCTATCGCGGCGTGGCCAAGGACGTCACGCAGAACGTGCAGGCGCTCGTCGCCTTGCGCCGGAGCGAGGAGCGTTTCCGCAGCCTGACCGAGCTCTCCTCGGACTGGTACTGGGAGCAGGACGAGCAGTTCCGCTTCACGATCCTGCAGGGACCCGGCGCCGCGGCGCTCGCCAATGGGGACGTGGCGCAATACCTGGGCAAGGCGCGCTGGGACACTGCGGACCTCCAGCCGGCCGAGGGGACGTGGCAGGCGCATCGCGAGCAGTTGCAGCGCCACGAGCCATTCAGGGACCTGGTCCTGCGCCGCACGTTGCCCGACGGCGGCGAGGGCTACATGAGCGTGAGCGGCGAGCCCATGTTCGACGCGGGCGGCCGCTTCGCCGGCTACCGGGGCGTGGCGAGGAACGTCACCAAGATGATCCGCGCAGAGCGGCGCATGCGCGCGCAGGCGGCGCGCCAGGCGGCGCTGGCGAGCTTCGGCCAGTTCGCGCTCGGGCGTCGCAGCGTCGACGAGCTGCATGCGGCGGCGGTGCGCGCGCTGCGCGCCGAGGACGTGGACGCCGCGTGGCTGGTGGAGATGGTCGCCGAGCGGCACGAGTACCTGGTGTGCGCGGCGCAGGGCGACGGACCGCATGCTGCCGTAGGCAAGACGGCAGCGATGGCGCCGCACAGCGTCTGGCCGGAGATACTGCGCGACAACGCCGCGCGCATCGCCGGCCGCGAGTATCTTCAGAGCCTGCCGGCCGACCAACCCTGGCTCGGCTGGCTGAAGCGCATGCGCAGCGCGATCCTCGCGCCGGTGCGGCACGACGAGACGCCTTCGGCCCTGCTGTGCGTCTACGCCGAGAAGGAACACGCGTTCGGCGCCGACGACGTGCGCTTTGCCGAGGCCGTGGGGCACGTGCTGTCCACCGCGCTGCAGCGGATGAAAGCCGAGGAGCGCCTGTCGCACCTGGCGCAGTTCGATCCCCTGACCGGGCTGCCCAATCGCACGCTGCTGCACGACCGGCTTGCCCAGACCCTCGTGCAGTCGCGGCGCAAGTCCTGGCAGACCAGCGCCCTGTTCGTCGACCTCGACCGCTTCAAGCTGGTGAACGACACGCTCGGCCACTACGCCGGCGACCTGATGATCGCCGAGGTGGCGCGCCGGCTTCTGCGCTGTGTGCGCCCGGGCGACACGGTCGGGCGCATCAGCGGCGACGAGTTCGCCATCGTGCTCGCGGACCTGGCGCACGCCGACGATGCGGCGATCGTGGCACAGAGGGTGCTCGATGAGCTGTCCGCGCCGTACCTGCTGGCCGGCAACGAGGCGTTTGCCACCGCGAGCGTCGGCATCGCCACGTTCCCCGGCGACGGCGCGGACGCGGAGTCGCTGCTCAAGAACGCCGACATCGCCATGTACCGCGCCAAGGAATCGGCGCGCAACTGCTACCGCTTCTTTACCGCGGAGATGAATGCGCGCACCGTGGCGCGCGGGCAGCTCAATACCGACCTGCGGCGCGCGGTCGAGCGCGGCGAGTTCGAGCTGCACTACCAGCCGAAGGTCAAGCTCGCCACGGGCGCGCTGACCGGATTCGAGGCGCTGCTGCGCTGGAAGCACCCGCAGCGCGGCCATGTCCTGCCCGACGAGTTCATCCCCGCGCTGGAGGAGTCGGGGCTCATCCTGCCGGTGGGCGAATGGGCGATCGGCGAAGCCTGCGCGCAGCAGCGGCACTGGCGCGATGCGGGGCGCGTGCCGGTGCCGGTTGCGGTCAATCTCTCCCCCAAGCAGTTCCGCCGCGGCGACCTCGACCGGCTGGTGCACGAGATCCTGACGCGCACGGGGGTGCAGGCGGGGCTGCTCGAGCTGGAGATCACGGAGAGCTGCCTGGTCGACGATCCGGAGGTGGCGGTGCGCACCATGCACAACCTGCGCGCGGCGGGACTGAAGATGTCCATCGACGATTTCGGCACCGGCTACTCGAGCCTGTCGTACCTGACGCGCCTGCCGCTCTCGGCGCTCAAGATCGACCGCAGCTTCGTGCGCGACGCGGGCGAAAGCGCGGAAGCGGCTTCGATCGTGCGCGCGGTGATCGAGCTGGCGCAGAACCTGCATTTCACCGTGGTCGCCGAGGGCGTGGAGACGCGCCAGCAGGTCGATTTCCTGCGCAGCCACGACTGCCCGGAGGCGCAGGGCTACTACTTCGGCCGGCCGGCGAGCGCGACCGGGGCGGGCCGGCTGCTGGCGCGCGCCTAGGCGCGCGGCGGCCGGTCCAGGCGCCGCGCGAACACCGTCATCTCCTTTTCGGCCTGGCGGTCGCCGCGGGCGCGCGCGACCTCGATGCCGCGCGTGTACGCTTCGCGCGCTTCCTCGATCCTGTGCGCAGCTGCCAGCGCGCCCCCGAGCGCCTTCCAGGCGGCAGAGTACCGTGGGTCGCGGCGCACCGCCTCGCGCAACTGGACGACCCCGCGCTCGTGGTCGCCCGCCTTCAGGTACTCGCGGCCGAGCGAATAGCGTAGCAGCGCCCCGTCCCGCGGGGTGCCGAGGAGCTTCTCCAGGCTGGCGATGAGCGCGGTCGTCATTTCCGCTAAGATGCCCGCAGCCATTCTAATGATCCGCCAGCCATGAAGGTCCCGATCCAGACCCGTGACGCGCCGGCCGCCATCGGCGCCTATTCGCAGGCGGTGCGCGCCGGAAGCACCGTGTACCTGTCCGGACAGATCGGCCTCGATCCGGCCAGCATGCAGCTCGCCGAGGGCATCGAGGCGCAGATCCATCGCGTGTTCGCGAACCTCGCGGCAGTCGCGCGGGCGGCCGGCCTAGGCCTGGAGGACGTCGTGCGCATGACGGTCTACCTGACCGATCTCGCGCACTTCGCAAAGGTGAACGACATCATGGCGCAGTACGTGCCGCAGCCCTTCCCGGCGCGCGCCGCCGTGGGCGTGGCGAGCCTGCCGCGCGGCGCGCTGGTCGAGATCGACGCCATTCTGCACGCCGGTTGACGCGCGCGCTCGCCCCCGCCACGGCGAGCAAGCTCGCCAAGCTGGGAATCCGCTCGCGCCGCGATCTGGTGCTGCACCTGCCGTTGCGCTACGACGACGAGACCCGGCTCACGCCGCCCGGACAGGCGCCGCCGGGAACGCCGGTGTTGATCGAGTCCCCGGTGCGGCGCGTCGAGGTCGTATACCGGGGAAAGCGCCAGATGCTGGTGGAATGCGAGGGCATCGCGCTGCGTTTCCTGCATTTCTACCCGAACCAGAAGCAGGCGTTCGAGCGCGCGATTGCACATGGGCTGCGCGTGCGCGCCTATGGCGAGCTGCGGCCGGCGCGCGGCGGCGCGGAGATGATCCATCCGCGCTACCACCTCGTCGCGCCGGGCGAGCCGCTGCCGGCAACGCTGACGCCCGTGTACCCGACTACCGCCGGCCTCGGCCAGGCGACACTGCGCAAACTCGTACAGCAGGGGCTCGCCGAAGAGTCGATCGAGGACACGCTTCCGGCCTTTCTGCGCGAGCGGCACGGGCTCGCGCCGCTCGAGGCGAGCGTGCGCCTGCTGCACGCGCCGGCGCCGGGCGCGGACCTCGCCGAGGCCTGGCGGCGCGTGAAGTTCGACGAGCTCCTGGCGCAGCAGCTGCAGTTGCGCCTGGCGCGGCGCAAGCGTCGCGAGAAGCTGGCCCTCGCGCTGCCGTCGAACGGGCCGTTGCTGCGGCGCTTTCTCGGCAAGCTGCCGTTCCGGCTCACGCGCGCGCAGCAGCGCGTGATGGCGGAGCTGCTGAAGGACCTCGTGCAGCCGCACCCGATGCAGCGCCTGCTGCAGGGCGATGTCGGCAGCGGCAAGACGATCATCGCCGCGATCGCCTGTCTTGCCGCGGTCGACGCGGGCGCGCAAGCCGCGGTGATGGCGCCCACGGAGATCCTCGCCGAGCAGCATCACCGCAAGTTCTCGGCCTGGCTCGCGCCGCTCGGCGTGCGCATCGCCTGGCTGCACGGCGCGCTGCCTGCCGCGGAAAAGCGGCGCGTGCGCGCCGCCATCGCCAAGGGCGAGGCCGGCATCGCCGTCGGCACGCAGGCCCTGTTCCAGGAGGGCGTGGAATTCGCCCGCCTCGCCCTCGCCATCGTCGACGAGCAGCACCGCTTCGGCGTGAAGCAGCGCCTCGAGCTGCGTCGCAAGGCCGAGTCGGCGCTCGCGCACCAGCTGATGATGAGCGCCACGCCGATTCCGCGCACGCTCGCCATGACGCGCGACGCGGACCTGGACGTCTCGACCATCGACGAGCTGCCGCCCGGCAGGAAGCCGGTGATCACGCATACCTATGCCGCGGCGCGACGCGCCGAGGTCCTGGCCCGCATCCGCGCAGCCTGCGCGGAGGGTCAGCAGGCCTACTGGGTCTGCCCGGTCATCGATGAATCCAAGGAGGCGCTGCAAGCCGCCCTCGATACCCACGCCGAGCTGAGCGCCGAGCTGAGCGGCCTGCGCGTGGGCCTGGTACACGGGCGCCTGGCGCCGCAGGACAAGGCGGCGGCGATGGACGCGTTCTCTGCCGGCGCGACGCAGCTGCTGGTCTGCACCACGGTGATCGAGGTCGGCGTGGACGTGCCCAACGCGTCGCTCATGGTGATCGAGCACGCAGAGCGCTTCGGGCTGGCGCAGCTGCACCAGCTGCGCGGGCGCATCGGGCGCGGCGCGCGCGCCAGCGAGTGCGTGCTGCTGTTCCAGGAGCCGCTGTCGGATGCGGCGCGCGAGCGGCTCAAGGTGATCCGCGAGAGCGCCGACGGTTTTGCCATCGCGGAGGCCGACCTGCGCCTGCGCGGGCCGGGCGAGTTCCTCGGCGAGCGCCAGAGCGGCGATCTGCCGCTGCGCTTCGCGGACCTTGCGGCGGACGAGCCGCTGGTGCTCGCGGCGCGCGCCGCAGCCGAAGAGCTGCTCGACGCAGGCGAGGACTTCGCGCGCGGCCACATCGAGCGCTGGCTCGGCGCACGCGCCGATTTCCATCGGGTCTAGACTCCGCTCGTGAGCTGGCCAGCGATCGAACGTCGTCTCGACGCCTACGAGCGTCTGCTGCGGCTCGACAAGCCGATCGGCACGCTGCTGCTGCTCTGGCCGACGCTGTGGGCGGTGTGGCTCGCCTCGCGCGGCGCGCCGCGCACCGAGATCCTCGCCATCTTCTGCGTCGGCACGCTGCTGATGCGCTCGGCGGGCTGCGCGGTGAACGATTTCTTCGACCGCGGCTTCGACCGGCACGTGGACCGCACGCGCGACCGGCCGCTCGCGGCCGGCGAGATCCGCCCCGCGGAGGCCCTGGTGCTCGCGACGCTGCTTGCGGCGGCCGCGTTCGCTCTGGTGCTGATGCTCAACCGCACAGCGCTGCTGCTGTCCTTCGCAGCACTGGCGATCGCGGTGACCTACCCGCTCACCAAGCGCTTCTTCGCGCTGCCGCAACTGTATCTCGGGGTGGCCTTCGGCTTCGGCATCCCCATGGCCTACGGGGCGATCCAGAACCGTCTTCCCGCGGAATGCTGGGTGCTGCTGGCGGCGAACATCTGCTACGCATTCGCCTACGACACGGAGTACGCGATGGTGGACCGGGACGACGACGCCAAGCTCGGCATGCGCACGTCGGCGCTGACGCTTGGCCGCTACGACGTGGCAGGTGTCATGCTGGCGTACGCGGGTATGCTCGGGCTGCTGGGCTGGGTAGGCCGGATGGCGCAGCTTGGCTGGCCGTACTACGCCGGGCTGGCGGTCGCCGCCGCCATGATGGCCTACCACTTCCGCCTGATCCGGGGTCGCACGCGCGAAGGCTGCTTCGCGGCCTTCCGGCACAACAACTGGGTAGGCGCCGCAGTCTTCGCCGGCATCGCCGTGCACTACTGGCTGCGCTAAGCTGCGCCGATGGCACTCGAGACTCCGATCGCGTCCTTCCAGTTCAGCAACGGGCCGTTGCGTGGCACGCAGCTCGCCCTGTACGCGGCGCGCCTGTTGCACCAGGGCGCCGGGCAGATGGAGAGCATCACGCTGTCGGCGGTGGCGGCGGTCCGGGTGGGTTTCGAGCGCGACGTTGCGCGCATCACCTGGGGCGGCGTGCTGATCGTTGCGGCAGCCCTGCTCTTCCTTGCCGCGGGTCCGCTCTCCGGGCTGGCCGCCGATGCGGCCGCCGAGATCACCGGCAAGAACGCGGTCGCGCAGCTGCTGCGCGGCACGCTGCACGCCCTGGGCGCGCTCGCGAGCGTGCTGCCTGCGGCGGGCGTCGCGGCCCTGCTGGGGGGCGGCGCGCTCGCCGCGTTCGGCTGGATCGGCATGACGACCGTCGTGCTGTCGCTGCCCGCGGCGGAGCGCGCCTACAGCGTGCGCGGGCAGAGCCGCATGCTCGTGGACTTCGCCGAGCTGCTCGCCGAGCGCGTCGCGCAGCGCGCGCACTGAAATGCACTACGCCGACCTGCGGGAGTTTCTCGCCGGGCTGGAAGCGCTCGGCAAGCTCAAGCGCGTCGGCGCGCCGGTGTCGCCGCGGCTGGAGATGACCGAGATCTGCGACCGGGTGCTGCGCGCGGGCGGCCCGGCGCTGCTTTTCGAGCGCCCGGCGGGACATGCGATTCCCGTGCTCGGCAACCTGTTCGGCACCGTCGAGCGCATCGGCCTGGCGATGGGCGTGGAGGCGGGCAAGCCGGCGCAACCGGCGCTACGCGACCTCGGACGGCTGCTCGCGGCGCTGCGCGAGCCCGACCCGCCGAAGAGCCTGCGCGACGCCGTTCAGAAGCTCCCGCAGCTCGCGCGCCTCGCGGCCAAGGTGTTTGACATGGCGCCGAAGATGGTGTCCGGTGCGCCCTGCCAGGCCCACGTCTGGGAGGGCAAGGACGTGGACCTAGCCCGCTTGCCGGTGCAGACCTGCTGGCCCGGCGATGCGGGTCCGCTGATCACCTGGGGGCTGACCGTCACGCGTGGTCCGCTCAAGCCGCGGCAGAACCTGGGAATCTATCGGCAGCAGGTCATCGGGCCGAATCGCGTCATCCTGCGCTGGCTCGCGCATCGCGGCGGCGCGCTCGACTTTCGCGATCACCAGCTCGCCCACCCCGGCGCGCCGTTCTCCGTAGCGGTGGCGCTTGGCGCGGATCCGGCAACCACGCTCGCCGCGGTCACACCCGTTCCCGACGCGCTCGGCGAGTACCAGTTCGCCGGGCTGCTGCGCGGCGCGCGCACGGAATTGACCAGCTGCATCGGCAGCGACCTGCAGGTGCCGGCGCGATCGGAGATCGTGCTGGAGGGACACATCGCGCCGGGCGACACCGCGCTCGAGGGTCCGCACGGCGACCACACCGGCTACTACAACGAGGCCGAGCGCTTTCCGGTGCTCACGGTGGATCGCGTGACGCTGCGCCGCGACCCGATCTATCACTCGACCTACACCGGCAAGCCGCCCGACGAGCCGGCCATGCTCGGCGTGGCGCTGAACGAGATCTTCGTTCCGTTGCTGGCGAAGCAGTTCCCCGAGATCGCCGACTTCTACCTGCCGCCGGAGGGCTGTTCCTACCGCCTGGCGGTGGCGAGCCTGAAGAAGCAATACCCGGGGCACGCCAAGCGCGTGATGTTCGGCATCTGGAGCTTCCTGCGGCAGTTCATGTACACGAAGTTCATCGTCGTCGTCGACGAGGACATCGACGTGCGCGACTGGAAGGAGGTGGTGTGGGCGATCAGCACGCGCGTCGATCCCGCGCGCGACACGCTGATCGCCGAGAACACGCCGATCGACTACCTCGATTTCGCCAGCCCGGTCGCGGGCCTGGGCTCGAAGATGGGCATCGACGCGACGTCCAAGTGGCCGGGCGAGACGTCGCGCACCTGGGGGCGCCCGATTGGCATGGATGCCGAGGTGCGCAGGAAAGTCGACGCGATGTGGGGCGAGCTGGGCCTGTAGTCAGGCCGCGGCGCGCGCCGGCGCCGCACGGAACCGGCCCATCAGCTCCGCCTGCTTGCGGCGCGCGGCCTCCACGCTCTTCGCCTTGACGTGGCCGAAGCCGCGGATCGTCTCGGGCAGCGAGGCGATCTCGACGGCCACTGCGTGGTTCTCGCGCGTGAGGCCCGCAAGCAGCGTCTCCACGGTGCGCTCGTACTCCCCGATGAGCGCGCGCTCCATGCGCCGCTCTTCGGTGCGGCCGAAGACGTCCAGCGCGGTGCCGCGCAGGAACTTCAGCCTGGCGAGCACAGTGAACGCGCCGCGCATCCACGGCCCGAACTGCATCTTCTTCGGCTCGCCCGTGCGCGGGTCGGGCTTGGCGAGCAGGGGCGGCGCAAGGTGGAACTTGACCTGGTAATCGCCCTCGAACATGCCCTCGATCTTCTTGGCGAACGCGCCGTCGATGAACAGGCGTGCCACCTCGTACTCGTCCTTGTAGGCGAGGAGCTTGGCGTAGTAGCGCGCCACCGCCTCCGCGAGCTTCGTGCCGCCGACGCGCCCCTGCTCCGTGGCGCGCGCGCGCTCGACCAGCGCCCTGTAGCGCGCCGCGTAGCCCGCGTTCTGGTAGCCGGTGAGGAACTTCACGCGGCGCTCGAGGAGCTCCTCGAGATTGCGCGAGAAATGCTCGCCGATCGCGACCACCTCGGCGGGAATGGCGATCCGGCGCACGCGCTCGAGGTCCACCGCCGCGCGGCGGCCCCACAGGAAGCTCTTGACGTTGAACTCCACCGCGACGCCGTTGAGCTCGATGGAGCGCTCGATTGCCTCGCGCCTGAGCGGCACCCAGCCCTTCTGCCAGGCGTAGCCGAGCATGAACATGTTGGTGGCGATGGAGTCGCCCATCAGTGCGGTGGCGAGCTCGGCAGCCGGCACGAACTCCGCATTGCGCCCGCCGCAAGCCTCCGCGATGTCGTGCTGCAGGTTCGAGCCGGGCAGCTGCCAGTCGGGGTTCGTCACGAACGCGGCGGTAGGCGAGGTCGTGGCGTTCACCACGGCGCGCGTGCGGCCGGCATCCATCTTGTCGAGCGCATCGCCGTTGGCGGTCACCACCAGGTCGCAGCCGATGACCAGGCGCGCGTCGCCGGTCCCCAGGCGCGCGACGTGCACGTCGCTCGCGCTCGCGGCGATCTTCACGTGCGACATCACCGCGCCGTACTTCTGCGCGAGGCCTGACATGTCGAGCACCGACACGCCTTTGCCCTCGAGGTGCGCCGCCACGCCGAGAATCTGGCCGATGGTGATGACGCCCGTGCCGCCGATGCCGGTGACGAGCACGCCGCAGGGCTGATCGAGCGAGGCGGGCGTCGCTTCGGGCAGCGCGGGGAAGTCGTCGCCGGCCGCGCGGCCGCCCGACTTGCCCTTCTTCAGCTGCCCGCCTTCCACCGTGACGAAGCTCGGGCAGAAGCCCTTCACGCAGGAGAAGTCCTTGTTGCAGGTGGACTGATTGATGGTGCGCTTCCTGCCGAACTCGGTCTCGAGCGGCTCGACCGACAGGCAATTGGACTTCGCGCTGCAATCGCCGCAGCCCTCGCACACCAATTCGTTGATCACTGCGCGCTTGGCGGGATCGGGGTAGGCGTTGCGCTTGCGCCGGCGGCGCTTCTCCGAGGCGCAGGTCTGGTCGTAGACGAGCGCGGACACGCCGGGTATCTCGCGCAGCTCGCGCTGCACGGCATCCAGCTCGTCGCGGTGGCGGATGGTGACGCCCGGCGCCCAGTTGGTGCCCGACGGATACTTCTCCGGCTCGTCCGTGACGATGACAATCGGCGTGACGCCTTCGGCCGCGATTTGCCGCGAGATCATCGCCGGGTCGAGCGGCCCGTCGTGATGCTGGCCGCCGGTCATCGCCACCGCGTCGTTATAGAGGATCTTGTAGGTCATCGTGACCTTGGCGGCCACCGCGGCGCGGATCGCCAGCAGCCCCGAATGGAAGTAGGTGCCGTCGCCGAGGTTGGCGAAGATGTGCTTCTCTTTGGTGAAGGGTGCTTGCCCGATCCAGGGCGCGCCCTCAGCGCCCATGTGCGTGAACGTGGAGGTGCTGCGGTCCATCCAGACGGCCATGAAATGGCAGCCGATGCCGGCGGTGGCGCGGCTGCCCTCGGGCACGCGCGTGGAGGTGTTGTGCGGGCAGCCGGAGCAGAAATACGGCTGGCGGATGGTGGTGACGCGCGGCTTGGCGAGCGCCTCGTCCTTGAAATCGAGGAACGCGAGACGCTCCTTGAACTGCGCGCCAAGCTGCGACGCGAGGCCGAGCTTCTCCAGCCGCGTGGCGATGGCGCGCGCGACGATCGCCGGGTTGTGCTCGTAGTGTGCGGGCAGCAGCCAGGTTCCCGCCGGCTGGCCCTCGGCGCGGCTCCACTCGCCGTTGTCGTCGAACTTGCCGACTACGCGCGGGGCACGCTTGCCGGCTTCCCA
>Ga0224500_10001262_pt1 | contig 15323 bp, 13 predicted proteins | sample SF_Oct11_sed_USG_FD_168126 | JGI IMG/M metagenome (GOLD analysis project Ga0224500, IMG submission 168126) | Sediment microbial communities from San Francisco Bay, California, United States - SF_Oct11_sed_USGS_4_1 | ecosystem: Environmental > Aquatic > Marine > Sediment | place: USA: California... | reverse complement strand
CATTGCTGGCTATGCGCTCTAACGTTGGAGTTCAGCGGCCGCCGAAGGCGGTCCGCTGCAACGACGGGTTGGGCGTCACCTGCCGGTTCCCGTTTGGCTACGCCACCACTTCGACGTATTCGACTTGACTCGAAGGCGGCGGAATGGGATGTCCATCCTCGCGCATGCCCTCCAAGTGAAAGGCGATTGCCTCGCGAATCTCCGCTTCCACTTCAGTTACCGTCGCACCCGTAGCGACGCATCCAGGAAGATCCGGCACGTAGGCAGAGTAGTTGCCTTCTGCTTGTTCAATGACGATGGCGTAACGCATATGACCCTCGCTACTTCAGACCGGCCTGCTTCAGGATGCTGTTGTATGTTCCGGGCGCCAAGTCATCGCTCGGCTTCCCAGGAACGGTGACGCGACCACGTTTGCTCTGATGCTTGAACTGACGGTGGCTGCCACGTTGCGCGACCAAGTACCAGCCGTCGGATTGAAGCATGCGGAGCACTTCGCTGACCTTCACCCACGAAGCATAGCAAGAGCTTCGACGGCCCCTCCCCGTGACGAAGCGCCTCGCCGTGACGCCCAACGTTAAATGGACATCGGGGAAGGATGACGCGGTGCCACCTATCGCACCGCCAGAGATTCGATCCTAATGTACCGCTGCCCGGCGAGCGGCTCCCCCTTACGGGGGAATCGCGTGGTGCGATAGGTTGCCGGAAAAATCCCTGCATGGCGACGGACCTTGATGCACGGGCTGGGCGTGTCGACGTGACCCGACGCGAGGCAGGCGCGCCGCCGGCTGCGCCGCCCCCGCGCCTGCTCGATCAGCTGCGCCAGGCCTTGCGGGTGCGCCACTATGCGCTGCGCACCGAACAGTCCTATGTCGACTGGGCCCGCCGGTTCATCCGCTACCACGGCCTGCGCCACCCGCGCGAGATGGGCGCGGCCGAGGTCGCGGGTTTCCTGTCGCATCTGGCCAGCGAGCGCGGCTGTTCGGCGTCGACGCAGAACCAGGCCAAGTCGGCGCTGCTCTTCCTCTACAAGGAGGCACTGGGTATCGACTTGCCGTGGCTCGACGAGGTCGTCAGCGCGCGCACGCGGCGGCGCCTGCCGGTGGTGCTGACGCCGCGCGAGGCGCGCGAGCTGTTGCAGCACACCAGCGGCACCGCGGGGCTGGTGATCGCGCTGCTGTACGGCACGGGCCTGCGCCTGCTCGAGGGCTTGCGGCTGCGCGTCAAGGACGTCGAGTTCGAGCGCCGCGAACTCCTGGTGCGCAGCGGCAAGGGCGGCAAGGACCGCGTCACCGTCTTGCCGGAAAACCTGATCGCGCCGCTGCAGCAGCAGATGGCGCACGCGCGCGCCCTGCACCAGGCCGATCTTGCCGCCGGTGCCGGCAACGTATGGATGCCCGACGCGCTGGCGCTCAAGTTTCCGCGGGCGGCATCCGCCTGGGGCTGGCAGTGGGTGTTTCCCGCGGCCTCGCTGTCGGTCGATCCGCGCACCGGAGTACGCCGGCGCCACCACCTGCAGGAGCAGTCGGTGCAGCGCGCGGTGGCGTCGGCGGCGCGCGCCGCGGGCATCACCAAGCCGTGCACGCCGCACGTGCTGCGCCACTCGTTCGCCACCCACCTGCTGCAATCCGGCTACGACATCCGCACCGTGCAGGAGCTGCTGGGCCACGCCGACGTGAAGACGACCATGATCTACACGCACGTGCTCAACCGCGGCGGGCGCGCGGTGCGCAGCCCGCTCGACGTGATCTGAGGACGGGTGGGCTGCGCCTCAGGCGAGCGCGCGCCCGCAGCGGGCGGCGGCCGGCCCGCTCGCTAGGCGAGCGCCCGTCCGATGAGGATCTTCTGCACCTCGCTCGTGCCCTCGTAGATCTGGCACACGCGCACGTCGCGGTAGATGCGCTCGACCGGAAAGTCGTTGACATAGCCGTAGCCGCCGAAGACCTGGATCGCCGCCGAGCACACGCGCTCGGCCATCTCGCTGGCGTTGAGCTTGGCCATCGCGGCTTCCTTCAGGCATGGGCGGCCGGCGTCCTTCAGGCTCGCGGCGTGCCAGATGAGTTGCCGCGCGGCCTCGATCTGCGTGGCCATGTCGGCGAGCTTGAACTGCACCGCCTGGTGCTCGAAGATCGGCCGGCCGAACGCGCGGCGCTCCTTGCTGTAGGCCAGCGCGGCCTCGAACGCGGCGCGCGCCATGCCCACCGCCTGGCTGGCGATGCCGATGCGCCCGCCCTCCAGGCCGGAGAGCGCGATCTTCAGCCCCATGCCTTCGTCGGCCAACCGGTAGGGGGCGGGGATGCGGCAGTCGTCGAACACGATCTGCGCGGTGTCGCTCGCGCGCTGGCCCATCTTGTCTTCAACGCGCGCCACCACGTAGCCGGGCGTGTTCGTCGGCACGATGAACGCGCTGATGCCCTTCTTGCCCGCGGCCTTGTCGGTCACCGCCATCACGATGGCCACGTCGCCGTGCTTGCCGCTGGTGATGAACTGCTTGACGCCGTTGAGCACATAGCCGTCACCCTGGCCGTCGTTCACGCGCACGGCTGTGGTCTTCAGCCCGCCGGCCTCGGAGCCCACGTGCGGCTCCGTGAGGCAGAAGGCGCCCAGCATGTCGCCGCGCGCCAGCGGCCGCAGGAACAGTTGCTTCTGCTCGTCGTTGCCGAAGCCCATCAGGATCGAGCACACCGGGCAGTTGTTGACGCTGACGATCGTGCTGGTGGCGCCGTCGCCGGCGGCGATCTCCTCGAGGATCAGTGCAAGCGCCAGGTAGTCGAGCCCGGCGCCATCGTGCTCGGCGGGCACCGCCACGCCGTAGCAGCCCAGCATGGCCAGGCCGCGCAGCTCGGCCTTCGGGAAGTGGTGCGTCCGGTCCCATTCGGCGGCCTTCGGTGCGATGCGGTCCTGCACGTAGGTGCGCACGGCGTCCTGCACGGCGAGGTGGTCTTCGGAGAGCAGCATGGCAGGGCCTCGGATATGAAGGTTGCGGGCGAGGGCCGATCTTATTGGCGCGCCCGGTTGGCCACCACCACGCCGGCCAGCGCGAGCGCACCGCCGACCACGAGCGAGCTGTCGAGCCGCTCGCCGAGCACGGCCACCGAACTGGCCACGCCGAACACCGGCACCAGGCTGATGTAGCTCGACGCCACCCCGGCGCCGAGCGCCTCGATGCCGCGGTAATACCAGGCGTACGCAAGCACCGTCGAGCCCACCGAGAGGAACACCAGCGCGAACCAGCCCGACCCCGACAGCGCGGCGATTGCACGGGCCACCGGCACCGGCCCTTCGAAGGCCAGCGCAGCGGTCCACAGCAGCGCGCAGCCCACGGTGGCAGTGAGCGCGGTGGCGGTGAGCGAATCGATGCCCACCATCAGCCGCTTGCCCATCAGCGAGTAGCCCGACCAGGTGGCGATGCAGCCGAGCAGCAGCCATTCGCCCGCGCCGATGTCGCCGGCCAGCACCTTCCAGGGCGCGCCCTGCGTCAGCACGGTGGCCGCACCGCCCACCGCCAGCGCCAGGCCGAGCGCGATCAGCGCGTTGAACCGTTCCTTGAACAGCCAGGCCGCGAACAGCGTCGTGAACACCGGGTTGGTGGTGACGACCACCGCGGCGCGGCTGGCCTCCACGCGCTGCAGCGCCATCATGAACAGCGCCGAGTAGCCGAACACGCCCACCGCGCCGGCCAGCGCGAGCCCCGCCCATTGCCGGCGCGTCAGCGCGGGCCAGCGGCCGAGGTGCCAGCGCAGCCAGGCGAGCAGCAGCACCACCGCGATCGAGAAGCGCCACGCCGACGCCGCCAGCGGCGGCATCGCCAGCGCCAGCGCGCGGCCGGCCGGCCACGACGCGCCCCACATGACGGCCATGCCGAGCAGGCGCGCGTGCACGCCGAACGCGCTGCCCTGGGCGGTCGGCGCGGCGCGGCTCACCAGGCGATCTCGGTGCCGTCGTGGTCGAGGAAGCGGCCGTTGTCGCCGGGCCCGAGCCGCGCGAGCACGCGCCGCAGGTCGGCCACGCTGCGCTCGACGTCGAGGTCGGCTTGCGCGCCGCCCATGTCGGTGCGCACCCAGCCCGGATGCAACGCGACGCAGGTGGCGCGGCCGGCCAGCGCGGTCGACGCGTCCTTGAGCACCGAGTTCAGCGCGGCCTTCGAGGCGCGGTACAGCCAGCCGTTCGCGCCCGCACGCAACCCGATCGAGCCCATGCGAGAGGACATCACCGCGATGCGTGCACCGGTGCGAGCGAGTGCGCCGGCCACGGGCGCCAGCACGCGCATCGGCCCGAGCACGTTGGTGTGCATGACGCGGTCGAACTCGTCGGCCGCGGGCGCCTGCAGGCCGTCGGTCTTGGGGCCGTAGACGCCGGCGTTGACGACGACGATGTCGAACGCCGCGTCTCCGAGCTGCGCCGCCAGCGCGGCGGCGCAGTCGTCGGCCGTGACGTCCAGCCGCAGCGCGGCGGCGCCGATCGCGCGCAGGCGCTCGAGCCCGGCGTCGTCGCGCGCGGTGGCGCTCACGGCGTCGCCTGCGGCGCGGTACTGGCGCACGAACTCCAGGCCGATGCCGCGCGACGCGCCGATGACGAGGACGTTCACGCCGTCACGCCCGCTCGACGAAGGCCAGCCGGGCGGCGAGCAGGGCGAACAGGCCCGCGCCGGCCAGATGCAGGCCGCGCGTCACCGCGGGGCGCGGCTGCCAGCGCCGCAGCGGCGCGACCAGCACGACGAACAGGGCGAGGAACACGAAGCCCTGGGCGATGAACCAGGCGCCGAGGAACAGGAACGCAGCGGTCTTGTGCGGCGCGTCGGCATCGATGACCTGCGGCAGCAGCGCGAGGAAGAACAGGGCGACCTTCGGGTTGAGCACGTTGGTGACGAAGCCCTGGCGGAACAGGGCCCCAGCGCGCATCGCGGTCGACGGCGGCGGTGCCCGCGGTGCGGTCGCCGGCGCCGCCAGCCCCGCGCGCAGCATGCCGACCGCCAGCCACAGCAGGTAGGCGGCGCCTGCCCACTTGACCGTCGTGAACGCGGCGGCCGATGCCGCCATCAGTGCCGCCAGCCCGAAGGCGGCGGCCAGCGTGTGGACGCCGCAGCCCGCGCCGATGCCCGCCGCCGCCGCGAGACCGGCGCGCACGCCGCCCCTGAGCGTGGACACGAGCGTGAACGCCATGTCCACACCCGGCGTGGCGTTGACGACGAGGACGGTCAGTGCGAAGAGCGCCAGATCGTGAGTGCCGAGCATCCGCGCCCTCAGACCATCTCCACGGCCAGCGCGGTGGCCTCGCCGCCGCCGATGCACAGCGCCGCGACGCCGCGCTTGAGGGCGCGCTTCTTCAGCGCACCGAGCAGCGTGACGACGATGCGCGCGCCACTGGCACCGATCGGATGGCCGAGCGCGACCGCGCCGCCGTGGACGTTGACGATCTCGTGCGGCAGGCGGAATTCGGCCATCGCCGCCATCGTGACCGCGGCGAACGCCTCGTTGACCTCCCACAGGTTCACGCTCTTGGCGTCCCAGGCGGCCTTGGCCAGCACCTTCTGGATCGCGCCCACCGGCGCGGTGGTGAACCAGTCGGGCGCTTGCGCATGCACCGCGTGGGCGACGATGCGTGCGATGGGCGCGCATCCGAGCTTCTTCGCGGTCGACTCGCGCATCAGCACGAGTGCGGCGGCGCCGTCGGAAATCGACGACGAGGTGGCCGCGGTGATCGCGCCATCTTTCTTGAATGCGGGCTTGAGCGACGGGATCTTGTCGAGCTTGGCCTTGAAGGGCTGCTCGTCGCGCTTGACGAGCGTGTCGCCCTTGGCCGAGGCGAGCGTGACCGGCGCGATCTCCCAGTCGAAGCTACCGTCCTCGTTGGCGGCCTTCGCGCGCTGCGTGCTCGAGATCGCGTACTGGTCCATCGCCTCGCGCGTGAAGCCGTACTTGCCCACGCATTGCTCGGCGAACACGCCCATCGCCTTGCCGCGCTCGTAGGCGTCCTCCAGCCCGTCCATTGCCATGTGGTCGTACATCGTGGCGGCGCCGTACTTGACGCCCTTGCGCGCGAACATCAGGTGCGGCGCGTTGGTCATGCTCTCCATGCCGCCGGCCACCATCACGGTGGCGCTGCCGGCGGCCAGCATGTCGTGCGCGAACATCATCGCGCGCATGCCGCTGCCGCACATCTTGGACAGTGTCACCGCGCCGGTGGCATCGGGCAGGCCGGCGCGGCGCATGGCCTGGCGCGCCGGCGCCTGGCCCTGGCCGGCCATCAGGCAGTTGCCGAACAACACTTCGTCGACCGCATCGCCGCCGACCTTGGCGCGCTCGACGGCGGCCTTGATCGCGACGGCGCCCAGTTCCCAGGCGGCGAGGCTGGCGAAATCGCCGAGCAGGCCTCCGATCGGCGTGCGGGCGGCGGAAACGATGACGACGGGGTCGGTGCTGGATGTCATGGCGGGTTCCTCGGGACGGTGCATGCAAGCAAAGGGATCGCGCCGCGTTGCACCTGCGCGGCGTGCGCTTCGATGGCTCCCATCGTAGCCGGGTCAGGTGTCATGCAGGTACAGCAGCACGGCGTTGAGCAGGTAGGCCGCCAGCAGCCCGACGCTGACCCAGCTGGCCACGCGCAGCACGCGGCCTTGCGGCCGCATCGCCAGCCCGATCATCACCAGGCCGGTCATCGTCATCGCGGTCACGGCGGTGGCGGCGTGGACCGGCGATGCGTCGGCCAGCAGCGGGCCGCGCAGGTAGGCGGCATCGTCCAGCGCGAGCACGGCGACGTTGAACAGGTTGCTGCCCAGCAGGTTGCCGATCGCCAGGTCGAGCGCGCGCAGCCGCAGCGCGGCCAGCGTGACCGCGATCTCGGGCAGCGAGGTGGCGAAGGCCAGCCACAGCGTGCCGACGAAGCTGCGTCCCAGGCCGGTGCGCACCGCCAGCTGGTCGGCCACCAACGGAAGCCACGTGCCCGCGGCGAGCACGACGAGCGCCGCTGCCGCGAACCGCTGCCAGGCGCGGCGGATCTGCGCCCGGGTCGCGGCGCCGGCGGGCGACGCGGGCACCGCGGCGCGCTCGTGGCGCTTGACGCTGGCCAGGGCGAACAGGTACAGGCCCAGCATCAGCGGGCTGTACAGGCCGATGTGCAGCAGGCGCGGCGAGTGCGAGGCCAGCAGCAGGCTCATCGTGACGAAGCCGAGCATCACGACACCGAACGCGGCGGTCAGCATGTGCGTGGCCGCGGCTTCGCGGTAGATCGGCTGCCCGCGCTGCAGCGCATCGACTGCCACCAGGAACACGAGGTTGAAGACGCAGGAGCCCAGCGCGTCGCCGATCGCCAGGTCGGGCGCGTCGACCCAGGCCACGGCACTGACGCCCGACGCCAGTTCGGGCATCGACGTCACGGTGGCCAGCAGCGCGAGGCCGACCCAGCCCCGGCCCCAGCCATAGGCCTGCCCGAGCTGCTCGGCGCAGCGGCTGAGCACGGCACCGGCCACGCCGATCAGTGCCGCACCGATCGCGAACTGGAGCAGCAGGAAGCCCAGGCTCATGGCGTACGCCTTCGCCGGGCCGCACGAGCCACCCACTTGCGCGCCTCCTCGGCCCACAGCACCGCGCTGGCCAGCGCGACCAGCGGCCCCAGCGTGGCCGCGGGCAGCGGCACGGTGTGGAACAGCGCATTCATCGGCGGCAGGTACAGCACGCTCGCCTGCAGCAGCACCGAGGCGGCCAGACCCGCGAGCAGCCAGCGATTTCCGGCCACGCCCAGCCGCAGCGCCGAGCGCGTCGCCGACTCGCAGTTGACGACGTTGAACCACTGGCACATCGCCAGCAGCGTGAAGACCTCGGTGCGCACCGCGTCGATCGGCGCGCCGGCGTCCAGCCGCCACGCGAACCAGCCGAAGCACACGATCACCGCGGACAGCGCCATCACCGCGACGCGAACGAGCATCTCGCGGTCGACCAGCGCGTCGTCGCGCGGCACCGGCGGGCGCTGCATCTCGTCGCCCTCGGGCGGATCCATCACCAGGTTCACCGTCAGCGTGCCCTCGGTGACGATGTTGATCCACAGGATCTGCACTGCCGCCAGCGGCAACGGATAGCCGGCCAGCAGTGCGAGCAGCAGCAGCACCACCTCGTCGATCGAGGTCGCGAACAGGAACAGGATCACCTTCTTCAGGTTGGCGTAGACCACCCGCCCCTGCTCGACCGCGCCGACGATGGTGGCGAAGTTGTCGTCGGTGACGACGATCCGCGCCGCGCTCTTGGCGACCTCGGTGCCGGTGATGCCCATCGCGACACCGACGTCGGCGCGTGCCAGCGCCGGCGCGTCGTTGACGCCGTCGCCGGTCATCGCCACCACCTCGCCGCGCGCCTGCAGCGCCTCGACGATGCGCAGCTTCTGCGCCGGGTGCACGCGGGCGAACACGGCGGCGGAAGGCAGCGCGTCGCGCAGTTCGGCGTCGCCCATGCCTTCAAGCTCGACGCCGTCGATCGCCTGGTCGCCCGCCTGCGCGATCTCGAGCTCGCGTGCGATCGCCAGCCCGGTGAGCTTGTGGTCGCCGGTGACGACCACGACGCGGATCCCGGCGGCGCGGCACTGCGCGACAGCGTGCTTGGCCTCGTCGCGCGGCGGATCGATCTGGCCGACGAGGCCGAGCAGCCGCGCACGGCCGGCCAGCGCGTCGAAGCCGTCGCCGGGGGCAAGCGTCGCTTCGCCGCCGTCGACCGCGGCGAAGGCGAGCACGCGCAGCGCGTGCGACGCCATGGCCTCGGCCGCCGTGCGTGCGGCCGGCAGCGCCGGGTCGCTCGTGCACAGGTGCAGCACCGCCTCGGGGGCGCCTTTCACGAGCACGCCCGTGCCGGTGTGCTGGGTGGCCATCAGCTTGGTGTCGGCGTCGAACGGCAGTTCCGCCTCGCGCGGCGCGCGCCTCCGTTCGGCGGCCACGTCGAGCCCCGCCTTGTGCGCCAGCACGAGCAGCGCGCCTTCGGTCGGGTCGCCGAGAACCGCCCACGCGCTGCGTTCCTCGTCCTCCGGGGCGAGCAGCTCGGCGTCGTTGCACAGCAGCGCGGCGCGCAGCAGATCGTGCAGCGCGGGGTCGCGGATCGCATCGACCGCGCGTGCGCCCTCCTGCACGGTGCCCTGCGGCGCATAGCCCGTTCCGGTGGCCTGGAGGTCGCGCCCTGGCGGCAGCCACAGCGCCACCGCGGTGATCTCGTTGCGCGTGAGAGTGCCGGTCTTGTCCGAGCAGATCACCGTGGTCGAGCCCAGCGTCTCCACGGCGGCGAGGCGGCGGATGATCGCGCCGCGCTCGGCCATGCGCTGCATGCCCACGGCCAGCGCGATCGTCATCGCCACCGGCAGGCCCTCGGGCACCATCGACACCATCTGGCTGATCGCTACCATCAGCACGTCGGCCAGCGGCAGCGCGCGCGCCACGCCCAGCACCGACACCAGCACGAACAGCACCACAGCGGCGACCACCAGCACGCGGCCGAAGCGCTCGAGCCGCCGCTCCAGCGGTGTCTTGGGTTCGACGGCCCGCTCGGTCAGGCCGGCGATGCGCCCGACCTCGGTGTGCACCCCGGTGGCCACCACGGCCGCGCGGCCGCGCCCTGCTGTGACATGCGTGCCCGCATAGACCATGCTGCGCCGGTCGCCGAGCGTCGCGGCCTCGGCCACCGGCGCGACCGACTTGGCCACCGGTACGGACTCGCCGGTCAGCGCGGCCTCGGCGACTTGCAGGCGGGCCTCCTCGATCAGGCGCGCATCGGCAGCCACCGCATCGCCCGCGGCCAGCAGCACGATGTCGCCCGGCACCACGTCGCGCGCTTCGAGCACCTGCTCGCTGCCCTCGCGCAGCACGCGCACGTGCAGCGCTGCCAGCCGCCGCAGCGCGGCCATCGAGCGCTCGGCCCGGCCTTCCTGGAACGCGCCGACCAGTGCGTTGACGATGACCACGACGAGGATCACGGCGGTGTCGCCGTAGTGCCCGAGCGCCAGCGCGATCAGCGCGGCGACGAACAGCAGGTAGATGAGTGGGCTGGCGAACTGGCGCGCGAAACGCCGCCACGCGGGTCGTGGCGGCGGCTCGGGCAGTGCATTGGGCCCGTGCGCGGCGCGCCGCGCCGCGGCCTCGGCGTGGCTCAGACCTGCTTGCGCGTCGACCGACAGCGCATCCAGCGCCTCGGGCGCGCTGCACGCGTGCCAGGGGCGCGGGGCGGCATGCATCATCTCGGGCATCGCACCCCGAGACTAGCCCGTCATGGCGCCTGCGTCGCGGTCCGACCGTTGCGCTGGCTCAAGCCGCGTGCGTCGTGAAGCGCTTGGCCTCGTCGTAGGGGAACACATCGTGCACGTGACCTGCCAGGATGCGCTCCTTGTGGCCCTGCCAGAACGACGCGTCGAGCAGGTCGGCGTGGTGCTTCATGAACACCTCGCGGATGCCCGGGTCGCCGAGCAGGAAGGGACCGAAGGTCTCGGGGAACACGTCCTTCGGGCCCACGTGGTACCAGATCTCGCCGCTCATCTCCTCCTCCTCGTTGCGCGGCTCGGGCACGCGGCGGAAGTTGCAGTCGGTGAGGTACTCGATCTCGTCGTAGTCGTAGAACACGACCTTGCCGTGACGCGTGATGCCGAAGTTCTTCCACAGCATGTCGCCCGGGAAGATGTTGGCGGCCACCAGGTCCTTGATCGCGTGGCCGTACTCGATCACCGCGCGCTCGACCTGCTCGGACGTGGCATCGGCCAGGAAGATGTTCAGCGGGATCATGCGCCGCTCGATGTAGACGTGCTTGATCACGAGCATGTCGCCGTCGTCCTCGACCACGCTGGCGCAGTAGGTCTTGAGCTCCTCGACGAGCTCGGGTTCGAAGCGCGCGCGAGGGAACGCCACGTTGGTGTACTCGAGCGTGTCGGCCATGCGGCCGACGCGGTCGTGCGTCTTGACGAGCAGGTACTTGCCCATGACCTGCTCGCGCGACGTGTCCTTGGGTGGCGGGTAGAAGTCCTTGATGACCTTGAACACGTAGGGGTAGCTGGGCAGGTCGAACACCAGCATCACCATGCCCTTGATGCCCGGCGCGATGCGGAAGCTGTCGCTGCTGTGGCGCAGGTGGTAGAGGAAGTCGCGGTAGAAGATGTTCTTGCCCTGCTTCTGCAGGCCCAGCGCGTTGTACAGCTCCGAACGGGGCTTCCTGGGCATCAGCGAGCGCAGGAAGGTGACGTAGGCGCTGGGGACCTCCATGTCGACCATGAAGTAGGCGCGCGCGAACGAGAAGACCAGCAGCAGGTCGTCCTCGCCGAACAGCGCGGTGTCGATCACCAGAGGGCCGGTACTTGTCGGCCCCGACGCGCCTTCGGCGCCACCCCCCGAGGGGGGGTGAGCCGCCATGGGGCGGCCCGGCGGCGGCTCGCCGTGGATGATCGGCAGCGCAAACGGCGTCTCGACGAAGCCGTTGATGATCTTGCCGACCAGGTAGGCGCCCTTGTTGCGATAGAACAGCGACGACAGCACCTGGATCTGGAAGTTGGTGCGCAGCCGGAAGTCGCCCAGCTCGCGCAGCAGGGCGGCGTGCACGCTGTCGACGTCGCGCGGCAGGTCCTCGAAGGGGCACGCCAGCTGGAAGTTGTTGACGATGCGCTCGATCGTCGCGCGCAGCGTTTCGCGCGTCGGGTAGTAGGCGCGGTAGGTCGGCGTGGCCGCCGGTTCGTCGTTCTCGATGTACTCGGTCGAGACCGCCGGCCGCACGAAGAGGAAGTCGTTGCGGAAGTAGCTGCGGTGCAGCAGCCGCGTCGAGACCGAGTTGAAGAAGGTCTCGGCCAGCTCGGGCTGGTGGTGGTTGATGAGCAGGCCGATGTAGTGCAGCTTCATCTGCTGCCACACCTCCGCCGGCAGGTGCGCCGCGTCGAAATCGCGAGTCAGCCGCTCGGCCGCCTCGACCACGCGCATGTCGTAGTACTCGATGCGCTCGCGCTGCGCGCGCTGCTGGCCGTGCCAGTCGGCCGCCTCGAACCGCGCCTTCGCGGCGCGGCTGGTCTCGCGGAACAGCCGGTAGTGCCGGTTGAAGCCCTCGAGCATCGCCTGGGCGATCTCCGCGGCGCGCGGGTCGGTGAGACGGGGGAACATCGCGGCGTCGGTCTTCATGATCGGTAGGTGGCCCAGATCCAGCGGTCGACGACGCGGCCATCCTTGATCGCGCTCTTGGGCTGCACGCCTTCGAGCACGAAGCCGCTGGCCTCGGCCACGCGCATCGACCGCAGATTGCCGGCGTGCACCGGGGCGAACACGCGCGTGATCTGCGGATCCGCGAACGCCCGAGCCGCGAGCAGCGCGGCCACGCGCGTGCCGATGCCGCGGCCCCAATGCGACTCGGCCAGCCACCAGCCGACCTCGGCGTTGCAGCGGAACTGACCCGCGCCCGGATGGATGCCGCAGCCGCCGACGGCTTCGTCGTCGCACGCGATCGCCCAGTTCTCGCCGCCGAAGTCGATGTGGCCGCGCGTCACCCAATGTTCAGCGATCGGCAGCGTGTAGGGGTGGGGAAAGCTGTCGCTCATCCAGCGCCAGACGTTGACGTTGTCCGCGTGCCGTGCCAGCGACGGCGCGTCACTGGCACGCCATGCGCGCAGGCACCAGCCGGGCAGGCCGAGTTCGATCGTGGGCAAGGCATCAGTCGAGGCCAAACTGAGTTCTCCAGGCCGCCAGCTTGGACAGCGTGACGCCCATGCCGCCGCAGACTTCGACGAGCGGCGAGCGGAAGCGCTCGAACAGGCCCGGCTGTGCATCGAGCGCCGCGAGCGACGCGCCGCAGGCCGGCTCGACCAGCACGCGCATCGCGTCGGCGAAGCGGCTGCAGGCGGCCACCGCCTGCGCGTCGCTGACGACCACGCTCACGATCTCGTGCTCGCGCGCAAGGGCCAGCAGGCGGGGCGTCACGCGCCGCGCGCCGAGCGAGCTGGCGATCGACGTGATGGCCGGCAGCGTGACGCACTCGCCGGCGGCCAGCGCGGCAGCGAACGAGGCCGCGCCTTCGGTCTCGACCGCGATCACCGGCACGTCGGCGCGGCCGTTGCGGCGCAGGCCTTCGACGATGCCGGCCACCAGCCCGCCGCCACCGACGCAGGTGACGACGGCGTCGAAGTCCACGCCGGCGCGCACCACCTCGTCGATCAGCGTGGCGTGGCCGTCCCACAGCAGCGGGTCGTCGAAGGGGTGCACGTAGACGGCGCCCTGTTCGCGTGCCAGCGTCGTCGCGAACGCGTGCGACTCGTCCCAGAAGGTGCCGTGCACGATCAGCGTCGCGCCGCGCGCGGTGATCGCCTCGCGCACCGACGCCACCGTGCTCTGCGGCACCACGATCGTCACCGGCACACCGCACGCGCGCGCCGCCATCGTCGCGGCCAGGCCGGCGTTGCCGCCCGAGGCGCAGACCACCGCCTGCGCGCCCTCGGCCACGCGACGCTGCACCAGGTGGCACACGCCGCGCATCTTGAAGCTGCCGCTGGGTTGCAGCGCGTCCATCTTCAGCCACACGTTGCGCCCGGGCCCGAACAGCTCGGGTGGTGCGCGCAGCAGTGGCGTGTCCAGGTGCAGCGCCGCCATCAGTCGAATCCCGTCTCGGGGTGGTCATCGGAGCCGGCCGCGCGCGGATAGCGCTTGATCGCCGTGCCGAACACCTGAACCACCGTCTCGGGCCGGTCCATCGTGCACTCGAGGTCCTTGAGCAAGCCGTCCTTCAGGCCGTAGACCCAGCCGTGGATCGCCACCGACTGGCCGCGCGCCCACGCGTCCTGGATCACGGTGGACAGCGCGACGTTGCCGACCTGCTCGATCACGTTCATCTCGCACAGCACGTTCTCCTGCTGCTCCGGGCTCAGGTGCTCGAGCCGCTTGCGATGCCGCAGCCGCACGTCCTGCACGTGGCGCAGCCAGTTGTCGGCCAGGCCGACGCGCAGGCCGCGCATCGCCGCGCGCACGCCGGCGCAACCATAGTGGCCGACGACGATGATGTGCCGGACCTTCAGATGCTCGACCGCGAACTGGATCGTCGACAGTGCGTTGAGGTCCGAGTGCACGACGACGTTGGCCACGTTGCGGTGCACGAACACCTCGCCCGGGTCAAGCCCGGTGATCTCGTTGGCCGGCACGCGGCTGTCGGCGCAGCCGATCCACATGTAGCGCGGGCTCTGCTGCTGCGCGAGACGCGTGAAGAAACCCGGTTCGCGTGCCCGCGTCGCCTCGGCCCAGCGGCGGTTGTTCTCCAGCAGGTCGTGCGGCTCGGCGCTCAAGGGCGGGCCCTCACATCGTCTCGGCAAACAGCTCGCGGCCGATCAGCATGCGGCGGATCTCGCTGGTGCCCGCGCCGATCTCGTAGAGCTTGGCATCGCGCCACAGGCGGCCCAGCGGGTACTCGTTGATGTAGCCGTTGCCGCCGAAGATCTGGATGCCTTCGCCGGCCATCCAGGTGGCGCGCTCGGCGCACCACAGGATCACGCTCGCGCAGTCCTTGCGCACCTGGCGCACGTGCTCGGCGCCCAGCTTGTCGAGGTTCTTGCCGATCGTGTAGCAGAAGCTGCGCGCGGCCTGCAGCACGGTGTACATGTCCGCCACCTTGCCCTGGATGAGCTGGAACTCGCCGATGCTCTGGCCGAATTGCTTGCGGTCGTGGATGTAGGGCACCACGTTGTCCATCACCGCCTGCATGAGGCCGATCGGTCCGGCCGCGAGCACCGCGCGCTCGTAGTCCAGGCCGCTCATCAGCACCTTCGCACCGCCGTTGAGGTTGCCGAGGATGTTGGCGGCCGGCACCTCGACGTCGACGAACACCATCTCGCCGGTGTGCGAGCCGCGCATGCCCAGCTTGTCGAGCTTCTGCGCCGCGGAGAAACCCTTCATGCCCTTCTCGACGATGAAGGCGGTGACGCCGCGCGCGCCGAGTTCGGGCTCGGTCTTGCCGTAGACCACCATCGTGTCGGCGTCGGGGCCGTTGGTGATCCACATCTTCGTGCCGTTGAGCACGTAGTAGCCGCCCTTGTCCTCGGCCTTGAGCTTCATGGAGATCACGTCGCTGCCGGCGCCGGGCTCGCTCATCGCCAGTGCGCCGACATGCTCGCCGGAAATCAGCTTGGGCAGGTACTTCTGCTTCTGCGCCTCGCTGCCGTTGCGCTTGATCTGGTTGACGCACAGGTTGCTGTGCGCGCCGTAGGAAAGGCCGACCGAGGCGGACGCGCGGCTGATCTCCTCCATCGCGATCATGTGCGCGAGGTAGCCCATGTCGGCGCCGCCGTAGGCCTCGGGCACGGTGATGCCGAGCACACCGACTTCGCCCATCTTGCGCCACAGGTCCATCGGG
>Ga0224500_10001260_pt1 | contig 15340 bp, 14 predicted proteins | sample SF_Oct11_sed_USG_FD_168126 | JGI IMG/M metagenome (GOLD analysis project Ga0224500, IMG submission 168126) | Sediment microbial communities from San Francisco Bay, California, United States - SF_Oct11_sed_USGS_4_1 | ecosystem: Environmental > Aquatic > Marine > Sediment | place: USA: California... | reverse complement strand
GTTATACTGGCGATGCGCCATGAAAACCCTGCTGATCGGACTGATCGACGCCTACCGGCTGCTGCTGTCGCCGTTTTTCGGCACGCAGTGCCGCTTCTATCCGACCTGCTCGGCCTACGCGCGCGAAGCCATCGAAACCCACGGCGCGCTCAAAGGCACCTGGCTGACCATCAGGCGCATCGGCAAATGCCATCCCTGGCACGAAGGCGGCATCGACAACGTGCCGCCCGCTAAACCGCCGTCGTAATGTTCGTGCGGCAGATCAGCCCCTTCAGGTATTCGCCTTCCGGGAAATTAAGCGCCACCGGGTGATCTGCTGCGCCATGCAGCCAGGCCTCAATCACGGCATCAACACCGGCATCAAGCGCCGCGCCCGCAATGATTTTCTGAAACAGTTCGGCACTGACGCCGCCGGAACACGAGTAGGTCATCAGCGTGCCGCCGGGATTGAGCAGCTTGAACGCGAGCAGATTGATGTCCTTGTAGGCGCGCGCCGCTTTCTCCGCATGCGCGGCCGTCGGCGCAAACTTGGGCGGATCGAGCACGATGACATCGAAGCTGCGCCCCGCGTCGCGGAATTTTCGCAGCGACTGGAACACGTCGGCTTCCAGCCATTCGGTGCCGTTCAGCCGGTTCAGCGCGGCGTTGGCCTGCGCCGCCTGCAGCGCCGGCCCTGAACTGTCGATGGCAGTAACCGCACTCGCGCCGCCGGCAAGCGCATTGATCGCAAAACCGCCGGTATAACAAAAACAATCCAGCACGCTGTTGCCGGCGACGAGCGCGCGCAGGCGCTGCCGGTTGTCACGCTGATCGAGATAGAAACCCGTCTTGTGCCCGCTTACAACATCAATCGCAAATTGCAGGCCATGCTCGGTGATCATGACGGGCCCCGTTGCGGCGGCGCCGCGCAGCAATCCCGTTTGCGAAGGCAAACCTTCCAGTTGCCGCACATCGGCATCGGAGCGCTCGACCACCCGAACCACCCCGGCCAATGCCGCCAGCGCGTCGGCAATGGCCTCACGCCAGCGCTCCGCGCCCGTGGTCAGCAGTTGCACGACTACCGTGTCCTCATAACGATCGGCCACCACGCCGGGCAGCCCGTCGGACTCGCCGTGGATCAGGCGTACGGCATTGGTAACGCCGCCGCTGCGCAACGGCTCGCGGCGCGCCGCGGCCTGCGCGATGCGCTGCGCAAAAAAATCCGCATCGATCGGGCACGGCGTCCAGTTCCAGATCCGCGCGCGGATCTGCGATTGCGGACTGTAGGCGGCGATGGCCCGCGGTACGCCGTCAGCGGTGCGCACTTCAACGGTATCACCCGCCTGGGGATTGCCGTCGACGCGCGCAATGCCGCCGGAGAATATCCACGGATGCCGGCGCTGCAGCGATTTTTCGCGTCCCGGTTTGAGGATCAGGCTGTGCATGCGCCCCGCTCAGCGGCCTGACGCGGGAAAGTTCCGGTCGAGAAAGTCGAAATAGTGCCGGTTGAATTCGGCCGGGTTCTCCGCCCACGGATAGTGGCCCGAGCCCGACACCGTGCCGAAGGCACAGCCCGGAATCATGTCCGCAACACGTTTCATGCCCGCCGGATGCCCGACCTGATCGACCTCGCCCGCGACCAGCAGCGTCGGCACGCTGATGGATTTGAATCCGGCCACAGCATCGGGCTCGGGGAAGGTCTGCACCGCCCTGACCGCAGCCTTCACCGTGTCCGGCGGCGTCAGCGACGCCCATTGCCGCACCAGATCCACTTCGGCGCCGCGCGATGTCGGGCCGAGCATCGAATCCACGACCATGCGGTTGACCGTCACCGGGTCTGTGCCCGGCAGTGGCGGTGCGGTGCGCTTGCGCACGAATTCCTCCTGCTCTTCTTTCGTGCGATTGCCGAAATAACCGATGGTCGAGGAGATCACCAGGCCATGCACGAGGTCCGGCGCCTGCAGCCGGATGCGCGAAGAAATCTGCCCGCCCATGCTGTGACCGTGCACCACGTTCTGCGCCGAACCCTGTGCGCGGATCAACTGCACTCCGGCCGCGGCCACCTGCTCGAATCCGAAATCCGCCGGCAATGGCGACAAGCCGTAACCCGGCGCATCCCAGGCGACGACGCGATAACCGCGCGCAATCAGCCGTTCGGTCTGATAGCGCCAGTACTCCTTGGAACCGTATATCCCGTGCAGTAGAAAAATAGTGACCCTGCCCGCGCCGGTCACCTGGAAGTCCGGCATGCCCATTGCTGATTCTCCAGTCTATTTGTCTTTGCGGCGTGCTCGGGGATGAGCGGCGTCGCAGATCTTGGCGAGGCGCTGACAACACGCCGCACCGCGGCGTGTTGCGGCGCAGGCTAATGTTAGCGCAGCGAACGTTAAGGCCGTCAGGCCGGCCGCAGCCAAAGTCGCGTTCATTTTTCTTTCCTGCGGGCGCGAGGATGAGCGGCGTCGTAGATCTTGGCAAGGTGCTGGAAGTCGAGCTGCGTATACACCTGCGTTGTCGAAATGCTCGAATGCCCCAGCATCTCCTGCACCGCACGCAGATCGCTGCTCGACTGCAATACATGTGACGCGAAGGAATGCCGCAGCATGTGCGGATGCACCCGGGCGGCAACCCCCTGCTTCAGCGCGCGCTGCTGCACGCGGGTCTGGATCGCACGTTGACCCAGCCTTCGCCCATGCCGGGTCACGAACAGCGCGTCGTCATCGACATGCGCCATGGCCGAGCGCTCGGCAAGCCACGCACGCAGCGCCTTGGCTGCATGGCTGCCCACGGGCACGATGCGCGTCTTGCCGCCCTTGCCGGTCACGCGCACCGTGGCATCGGCGAAGTTGATGTCGCCCGGCGCCAGACCGGTCAGCTCGGCCAGACGCAGACCGGACGAATAAAACAGTTCCAGCATGGCCTTGTCGCGCACCGCGAGCGCATCGCCGTCTTCGATTTCGACCAGCTGCCTCGCTTCGTCCGGGGACAATGCGTGCGGCAGCCGTTTGGCGCTTTTCGGAGCGCGAATGCCGACGCAGGGATTGTGTTTGCAGCCGTGATCACGGGCGAGATAACGGTAGAATCCGCGCCATGCCGACAGCATGCGCGCGAGACTGCGGCCGTCCAGGCCCTTGCCATGCAGTTGTGCGATGTAGCGCCGGATATCGTGGGTGCGCAGGGCGCCTGCCGGCGTATCTCCCGCCATGGCCATCAATGCTTCGATGTCGCGGCGGTAATTTTTTGCAGTATGCGCCGAGAGGCGGCGTTCGTGCGTCAGGTGCCCGATGTACGCCTGCAGCAGCTTCTGCTCTGGACCGGCGGCGGGCGCCGGAGATTTCACGCTGGATTGCGATCGCCCGCGGGCGGTCACGCCGGCTCCAGGTGGCGCAGCAGGCACGCAGCGATGACCTCGCCGATCCGCGTCAGGTACAGCGTCCCCATTTCGGGGTAGAAACGCTGCGCATCCTCGCTGGCCAGCGCAAGCAGGCCGAACGTATCCTTGCCGCGCAGCGCCACATAAGCGTAGGACTTGAGCAGTGATGCCGACTCTCCGAAAAACGCTGCCGTGCCGGCCATGGCCAGCGGACCGCAATGCGGATGCAGCAGACCGGCGGCAAACTCGCGAATCTCCTCTGAAACCGGCGCGGACTCCGGCATGTCGGTCGCCGCCTGCGGATGCCAGATCCGCAACGCTACGTGAGGCACGGAAAAATCCTCGCGCAGGTTGAACACGGCCGCGTTGAGCAGCGCCGGCGCATCGTGTGCACCGATCAGCGCCAGCGTCATCCGATGCACCTTTTCGCCGATGGCGTCGTTTTCCTCACCGAACTGGATCATCTCGCTGAGCTTGGTCTCCAGTTGCTTGGCGCGCTCTCTCAACGTCAGGATCTGGCGCTCGCTGATCGAAATGGCTCGCCCGCCATGCGGATGCGGAATGAGCACGTCTGCCACTACATCGGCATGATTCTCGAAAAACTCCGGGTGATCCTTCAGGTACGCCGCGACATCATCAGGTTTCATCAGTGATTATTCCTTGGACTTATCATTTGTTGTCTTAATGCTCTGTGAATCCTGCAGTTCGATCTCGCCGTCGAATACGGTCACTGCAGGCCCGGTCATCAGCACCGGCTGTCCCGCGCCTGCCCATACTATAACGAGGTCGCCGCCGCGCGTCGAAACCGTGACGCGCTGATCGAGCAGGCCGCGCGTGATGCCTGCCACCACGGCGGCACAGGCCCCCGTGCCACAGGCCAGCGTTTCGCCGGCGCCGCGTTCGTACACGCGCAGGCGGATATGCGTGCGATCGACAACCTGCATGTAGCCCGCATTCACACGCTGCGGGAACCGCGGATGTGCTTCGATCAGCGGCCCCTCGGTGGCGACGGGTGCGCGCATGACATCAGGCACGATCTGCACGGCATGCGGATTGCCCATTGATAACACGTTGATTTTAATTGTTTTTTTATCAACCTGTAATTCATACTCGGCGGCCGCGGCCGGCGCATCGAAGGGAACGCGCGCGGGCTCGAACACGGGCCGGCCCATGTCCACCGTGACCTGGCCGTCGGCTTCCAGCCGCGGCTCGATGACGCCGCCGAGCGTGCCCACGCGAATCACGGTCTTTGCAGTGAGCCCGCGCTCATGCACATAACGCACGAAACAGCGCGCGCCATTGCCGCACTGCTCGACTTCACCGCCATCCGAATTAAAAATGCGGTAGAAAAAATCCGTATCCGCTGACCGCGCGCGCTCAATCATCAGCACCTGATCGCAACCAACCCCGAAGTGGCGGTCTGCGACGTGGCGCAGCTGATCCGGTGTCAGCGATACCGGCGCGGCGACCGCATCGATCACGACAAAGTCATTGCCGAGTCCGTGCATTTTGGTGAATTTCAGTGGCATGGGTCAGCGCATCATGCCGCGCACTGGTCACGATAATCGCGATATATGCAGCGGTCCATGATCACCGTCATGCCACCGGCCTGCGCCCGCGCGGCAGCCGGTTCGTTGACTATGCCTTCCTGGATCCAGATCGCCTTCAACCCGAGTGCGAGGCATTCATCGACGACACCGTCGATATGCTCGGCACTGCGAAACACGTCGACGAGGTCGATGGGTTCCGGAATATCCGCGAGACGCGCGTACGCCTTTTCGCCGAGCACCTCCTTGATCGCCGGATGTACCGGAATCACGCGGAAACCGTAGCCCTGCATGGCGTGCGCTACGCCGTGACTGGGTCGGGACGGATTCGGCGACAGTCCGACCACGGCGATGGTCCTGGCTTTTTTAAGCAGCGCACAGCGCGCCGCGGCATCGGGGTTCTCGAACACGGTCAAAGCGCCTTCACCATAATGAAATCATCCATCACAAACCCGCCGCCGATATCCTTAACCGCAGCCTCACGCACGATAAACCCGCACTTGCGGTATGCAGCAATTGCCGCGTGGTTGTTACGATTCACCGCCAACCGCAGTTCGCGGCAACCCTGCCGCCGCGCGGTCACCGCGGCCTGTCCGATCAACATGCCGCCGCAGCCACTGCGCTGCCGGGAAGGCTGTACATACAGTTTGTCGATCTTCATTGCCGCGCCGCCCGGCTCCATCTGCAGCGCGGAAAACGCGACGATGCGATCGCCCACAGTCAGCTTGTACCACCACACGTCCGCACACGCCAACTCCGCAACCATCACCGCCGGCGCATAGCGCTGCGCCAGCATGTATTCTATCTGCGCGACACTGATGATGCCGGGATAATGCGCGTGCCAGATTTCGTGCGCGAGCGCTGCGATGGCCGCTATATCCCGTGGCTCGACCGGCGCAACCATGCGGTCACATGAGGCACCGGTAGTCGTGCGGTCCACGTCGCATCCTCCGCGCGCTAGTAAAAGCGCGCCTCTCCCGGCGGCCGCGTCTTGAATCGCTTGTGCAACCAGTAATACTGCTCGGGCATTTCGCGCACACGCTCTTCGATGAACGCGTTCATGCGCCGGGTATCGGCGGCAACGTCGCCGCTCGGATAGTGTTCCCACGCCGGATAAAAGCGCAGCACATAGCCCGCGCTGCCCGGCAGCTGCGTGGTGACTGCCGGCAGCACCACGGCCCGCGCCAGTTGCGCCATGCGCGCGAGCCCGGTAATCGTCGCCGCCGGCACGCCGAAAAACGGCACGAATATCGAGTCTCGCTCGCCAAAGTCCATGTCCGGGAGGTAATAAAACGGCAAACCCGTGCGCATCGCTTTCACCACCGGCCGGATGCCGTCCTGGCGGGAGAACAGTACCGGTTTGACGAAACGTGTGCGTCCGTGCAGAAGTACGCGGTCGAACACGGGATTTTTCTGCTGGCTGTAGACCGAGATGCCCTGCCACTCGGTGATGATGCGCGAGCCGCCCATATCGAGCCCGACAAAGTGCGGCGCCAGCCAGATCACCGGCCGTCCCTGCACCGCCTGCCAGTGTTCCAGCCCCTCGACACGCACCATGCGCATCACCCGCTCGCGGCTGCCCCACCAAAGGATGCCGTGCTCGAGCAGCGCCCGCGCGAACGCGGCGAAGTGGCGACGGGCAAGCCGTACGCGCTCATGCTCCGGCAGTTCGGGAAAGCATAGTTTCAGGTTGGTCAGTACCACGCGCCGCCGTTCACCCGCGACCGCATAGAGCAGCAGCCCCACGGCCTTACCCAGCGGCGCCAGCAGCGCCAGCGGCAGCCAGTGCAGCAACCAGACCAATGCGAGGCCGAAGCGGGTCATTACGCAGCCACCGGCGGCGGAGCGGCGCCGGCCGGCGTCTTGTAGCGGTTGTATCCCCAAAGATACTGCGCCGGACAGGTACGCACGACCGATTCGACTGCGTGATTCAGCGCCGCCGGGGTCAGCGGATCCGCGGCGACAGCCCCGAGATGCAGGTGGTAGCCCCGACCATGCGGCCGGCGCTCGGCAAAAGCCATGATCACCGCAGCGCCCGTGGCAGCCTGTAGCCGGGATACCAGCGTCATCGTGTATGCGGGCTGACCGAAAAAATCCGCCCACTCGCCCTCGCCCACACCCGGTGCCTGATCGGGCAATATGCCGACGGCCTCGCCGCGGCGCAACGCCTTGTAGAGCATGCGCACGCCATTGAGGTTAGCCTGCGCCAGCTTCGTCTGGCCGCGTGCGCGCCCGGCACGCATGATGGTTTCGAGTGCGGCACGTTTCGGCGGCCGGTAAAGCACCGTGAGCGGCAGCCGCTGTGAGCCGTAGAGCGCGGAAATCTCGAAGCACCCGAGATGCGGCGTCAAAAAAATAATACCTTTGCCGGCGCGCTGCGCGTCATCAACCACAGGCCAGTCCTCACACGACACCAGGTGCGCAATCTCGTCATCTCGTCCGAACCATACCCGGCACAACTCGGTGACGCTCTTGCCCGATTCCGCGATCGCACTGTGCAGGGTCTTGCGATAGGTCTGCTCATCCGCGCACACCCCGCTGTTCAGCAGATTCTCCCGGCAGCGGTGGCGATACGTGGGCGAGAGTCCGTACACCAGCCAGCCCAGACCCGCACCAAAAAAATGCAGTGCTGCCAAAGGCATACGCGCGCATAACCGCATCACCACCAACAGCATGGGCATTCCACAGGAAAATCCGTTAATAAATCGGGGGTTATATGCTATTCTAGCGGCCTTTTTGCCGCAGCCCCCAATTAACTTAACCGGATTTAACGCGCCCAGCACATGAGCAATTTCCTGTTTACCTCCGAGTCGGTCTCCGAAGGCCATCCCGACAAAATCGCCGATCAGATTTCTGACGCGGTACTCGACGCCATCCTCGCGCAGGACAAGAACGGCCGTGTCGCCGCCGAAACGCTGACCCACACCGGTCTGGTGGTACTGGCCGGCCAGGTGACCACCAGCGCGCGCGTCGATTATGCAAAGGTTGCGCGCAACGTCATCAAGCAAATCGGTTACACCGATTCCGCGCTGGGCTTTGATCACCGCGGCTGCGCCGTGATGGTGTGCTATGACGAGCAATCCCCCGACATCGCCCAGGGCGTGGACGAAGGCAAAGGCCTCGATCTCGACCAGGGCGCAGGTGACCAGGGACTGATGTTCGGCTTCGCCTGCGATGAAACGCCACAACTGATGCCGATGCCGATTTATTACGCGCACCGGCTGATGGAACGCCATGCCGAATTGCGCCGCGACGGCCGCCTGCCGTGGGCGCGGCCCGACGCGAAATCGCAGGTGTCAGTACGCTATGTCGACGGCAAGCCGCATCATATCGACACGGTCGTGATTTCGACCCAGCACTCGGAAGACATATCGCATGAGCCGCTGACCGAAAGCGTGGTCGAGGAAATCGTCAAGCCGGTGTTGCCGAAGAACATGATCACCAAGGAAACCAAGTATCTGATCAACCCCACCGGCCGATTTGTCATCGGCGGCCCGCAGGGTGACACCGGCCTGACCGGCCGCAAGATCATCGTCGACACCTACGGCGGCTATTCGCGCCACGGCGGCGGCGCATTCTCCGGCAAGGATCCGTCGAAAGTGGATCGCTCAGCCGCGTACGCCGCGCGCTACGTCGCGAAGAACATCGTCGCCGCAGGCCTTGCGTCCAAGTGCGAAATCCAGGTCGCCTACGCCATCGGCGTTGCGCGCCCGGTCAGCGTGCTGGTCGATACCTTCGGCACCGGGAAAATCTCGGATGAAAAAATCGCCGCGCTGGTCGAGAAGCATTTCGACCTGCGCCCGAAGGGCATCATCCAGTCGCTCGACCTGCTGCGCCCGATCTACACCAAGACCGCCGCGCACGGCCATTTCGGCCGCGACGAACCGGAATTCACCTGGGAGGCGACGGACAAGGCTGCCGCGCTGAAAGCAGATGCAGGGATCAAATAGGTTATAATCCGCCCCGCTGAGGAGCGTTGCGACCGGGTTTGAATCCCGGCCAGGCTCAGCAAGTATCAACGGCGCTCGCACCAGAAATGGTGCGAGCGTTTTCTTTTGCAGAAATGGTTTGCAGGTTTGTAATTTCGACATGCGTGCCCCCGAGGGGCGCTGCGACCGGGCGGGTCTGAAGCGTTTACCCCCGTTTACCGGCCAGGCTCGGGCGGCATCAACGGTAACCGCGCCCCCACATTCAGGAGTTGCAACAATGAACGCAAAAGCCACCGACTACAAAGTCGCCGACATCAAACTGGCCGAATTCGGCCGCAAGGAAATCGCCATCGCCGAGACCGAAATGCCCGGACTGATGGCGCTGCGCGAGGAATACAAGGGCAAGAAGCCGCTCAAGGGCGCGCGTATTGCCGGCTCGCTGCACATGACCATCCAGACCGCGGTGCTGATCGAGACCCTGGCGGATCTCGGCGCCGACATCCGCTGGGCGTCGTGCAACATTTTCTCCACGCAGGATCATGCCGCCGCCGCGATCGCCGCAAGCGGCATTCCGGTGTTCGCCTACAAGGGCGAAACGCTGGAAGACTACTGGGAATATACCCACCGCATCTTCGAATGGAGCGACGGCGGGACGCCCAACATGATCCTCGACGACGGTGGCGATGCGACGCTGCTGATCACGCTGGGCGCCCAGCACGAGCGCAACAAGACGCAGCCGCCCGAGGGCACGAATGAGGAAGAAGTGATCCTGTTCGCCGCGATGCGCAAGACGCTGAAGGAAAAGCCCGGCTTCTATTCGAAGATCGAGAAGAACATCCAGGGCGTCACCGAAGAGACGACCACCGGTGTGCACCGCCTCTACCAGATGGCCAAGGAAGGGCGCCTGCCGTTCCCGGCAATCAACGTCAATGATTCGGTCACCAAGTCCAAGTTCGATAACCTCTACGGCTGTCGCGAATCGCTGGTCGATGCGATCAAGCGCGCCACCGATGTGATGATCGCCGGCAAAGTTGCGGTGGTTTGCGGTTACGGTGACGTCGGCAAAGGCAGCGCAGAGGCGCTGCGCGCCCTGTCCGCACAGGTATGGGTCACCGAAATCGACCCGATCTGCGCGCTGCAGGCGGCGATGGAAGGTTTCCGCGTGGTGACCATGGAATATGCGGCCGACAAGGCCGACATTTTCGTGACCTGCACCGGCAATCTGGGCGTAATCACGCATGACCACATGAAAAACATGCGGCACAACACCATAGTCTGCAACATCGGCCACTTCGATTCCGAGATCGAAATTGCCAGTCTGAAAAAGTACAAATGGGAGAACATCAAGCCGCAGGTGGATCACGTGATTTTCCCCGACGGCAAGCGGTTGATCATCCTGGCCGAAGGCCGGCTGGTGAACCTGGGCTGCGGCACCGGCCACCCGTCATTCGTGATGTCCAACTCGTTCACCAACCAGACGCTGGCGCAGATCGAGCTGTACACGCAGGGCGACAAATACGAAAACAAGGTCTACGTACTGCCCAAGCAGCTCGACGAGAAGGTCGCGCGCCTGCATCTGAAAAAACTCGGTGTGGACCTGACCGTGCTCAACGAGAAGCAGGCCAACTACCTGCAGATGCCCGTGGACGGCCCGTTCAAGCCGGAACACTACCGTTATTGACCAGGAAAACAGCGCCGGTCCGGGGGTAGAATTTACTGCAACCCTGACCGGCGCCCATGTCCATGGAATCACAGAAAAAATTTCAGAGAACCTTCAGTTTCGAGTTCTTCCCGCCGAACACGCCGGAAGGCATGGAGAAGCTCGCGCAGACCGCCAAGCAGCTGGCGCAACTGAAGCCGAAGTTCTTTTCGGTCACCTACGGCGCCGGCGGTTCGACGCGCGAGCGTACGTTGCGCGCAGTGCTCGATCTGCGCAGCGCCGGGCACGCTGCCGCGCCGCACATCTCGTGCATAGGTTCATCGCGCGACGATATACGCGAAATCCTGCACGAATACCGCGAGCACGGCATTCGCCATCTGGTTGCGCTACGCGGCGACCTGCCTTCCGGCACGGCATCTGCGGGCGATTTCCAGTATGCCAACGAACTAGTGGCATTTATCCGCACTGAATTCGGCGATCAATTCCACATCGATGTCGCCGCCTATCCGGAGTACCACCCGCAGGCGCGCAGCGCGCAGGATGACCTGCTGAATTTCAAGCGCAAGATCGAAGCCGGCGCAGATTCCGCCATCACGCAGTATTTTTACAATACCGACGGCTATTTCCACTTCGTCGATGAATGCGACGCGATGGGACTCAGTCTGCCCATCGTCCCGGGCATCATGCCGATCGGCCGCTTCTCGCAACTGGCGCGCTTCTCCGATGCCTGCGGCGCGGAGATCCCGCGCTGGATCCGGCTCAAGCTCGAAGGCTATGGCGACGACACCGCGTCTATCCGCGCCTTCGGTCTCGATGTCGTGACGCGACTGTGCGACGACCTGCTTACGGCCGGAGCACCGGGGCTGCATTTCTACACCATGAACCAGGCGGGGCTGACCAGCACCATCTGGCAACGGCTCGGCCTCTAGTTCCGACGCAAAGTTGCGCCAGGCCACGCGGTCCGTGGCTATACTCCCGTTAGCGCAATCTCACGAACTGCTTACGGGGGACATCGTGCAGGAAGACCACAACAACGGTACGCAGGTAGCGGACCCGGAGCGGCGCGAACTGGCGCGTGCCGCCAAGGCACGCGCGCCCGGCGAAGCCGCCGACATGCTGGCGGAATATCCGGCTTCCAGGATTGCGCAGGTACTGCAGGATCTGCCACCCGCACTGACCCAGGACATCATCGCCGAACTGCCCGGCGGGCTGGTCGACGGGATCATGCACGCCGCACCTGCGGCTACTGTCGCGCAATGGCGTGTCAACGGAAAGTTCGCGACCGGCACCATCGGACGCATGATGGAGCCGGTACGGGCCGTGTTTCGCCCGGACCTGTCGGTGCGCGACACCGTTGAGCAGCTGCGTCCGCTGGTACGTACGACGTTTATCACCTACGGGTATATCGTCGACGGCGCCGGCAAGATGCTCGGCATTGTCACGATGCGCGATCTGCTGTTCGCTGACGATCAGGCATCGCTCGAATCCATCATGTTGCGCAACGCGTTTTGCCTTTCACCCGATCTGGAGCTGGCCGGCGCGATGAAGCTGGTGCTGGATCGCCATTACCCCGTATATCCGGTGTGTGACAGGAACGGGGTTCTGCTTGGACTGGTACGCGGACAGACGATGTTCGAGGAACAGGCCTTCGAGATCACGGCGCAGGTCGGCAGCATGGTCGGCGTGGAGAAGGAGGAACGACTGGCCACACCGCTGAAAAGCAGCTTCCGGTTTCGCCACCCGTGGTTGCAGATCAACCTCGCCACAGCGTTCGTTGCCGGCGCGGTCGTCGCCATATTCCAGGATACCGTGGACCGCCTGGTGATACTTGCATTGTTCCTGCCGGTGCTGGCCGGTCAGTCCGGCAACACCGGCTGCCAGGCACTTGCCGTGACGTTGCGCGGCATGACGCTGGGCGAACTGAAAGCCGGGCAGGAACGCGCACTGGTCATCAAGGAAGCGTGGCTGGGCGCGTTGAACGGTGCGTTTACGGGACTGGTTGCCGCGCTCGGCATGTTCATTGTCGCGACCTATCAGCACAATCCCAACGCGCTGTTGCTCAGCTTCGTGGTCTGGGTTGCGCTGATCGGCAGTTGTGTCGCGAGCGGGATTTCCGGCGCCATGGTTCCGCTGACGCTGAAACGTTTCGGCTTCGATCCGGCAACAGCCTCCAGCATTTTTCTGACCACGGCCACCGACGTCGTCAGCATGGGCCTGTTGCTCGGCCTTGCCACGCTGCTGATCTGAAGTCGGGCGCGACGCAAAAAAACGGCCGCCCGCGGCGGCCGTCAATCAGAATAAAACAGGAACCTAGGCTGCCGCTTTTACTGCGTCCCGCTTTTTCTTCGATTTCGCTTCCTCGGCGTGCATCGCAGCGTACGCGCCATGCGCTGCGGCCTCGGCATCCCCGACATGCACGGGGTATCCCATGTCATCGAGCACCGAACCCAGCGCCGACAGGCACAGCATGACGTTGGCGGGACGACAGGAGTAGCCCATCAGGCCGAAACGCCAGATCTTGCCGGCCAGCGGTCCCAACCCGGCACCGATCTCGATGCTGAACTCGGACAACAGGCGCTTGCGCACTTCGGCTTCGTTGACGCCCTCGGGGCACACGGCGGCATTCATCTGCGGAATCTGGTACTGCTCCTTGACGAAAAACTTCAGGCCCATGGCTTCGATCCCGGCCTTGAGCGCGACATGATCGCGCCGCACGCGCGCCCAGGCATTTTCCAGTCCTTCTTCACGGATCAGCAGCAGTGCCTCGTGCAACGCGAACAGCGAATTCGTCGGCGCAGTGTGATGATAGGTGCGCGTGGATTCGCCCCAGTAGCCCAGCAGCAGGTTCATGTCCATGAACCAGCTGTGGATCTTGTCCTTGCGCGCTTTGACATAGTCGACCACTTTTTCCGAAAACGTCACCGGCGACAGGCCGGGCGTGCACGACAGGCACTTCTGGCTCGCGGAATAGGCGGCGTCTATGCCCCACTCGTCGACCAGTACCGGCGAGCCGCCGAGAGAAGTCACGGCGTCGACGATCGTCAGCGCGTTGTACTTGTGCGCGATTGCGACCAGAGTTTTGGCATCCGACAGCACGCCGGTGGAGGTTTCGGCGTGCACAAATGCAACCACACGCGCATCGGGATTTTTCTTCAGTGCGTCTTCGAGTTTCTGCGGATCGACCGGTTCGCCCCACTGATCCTCGACCACGACCGGAATGCCGCCGCAGCGCTCGACGTTCTCGATCATGCGGCCGCCGAACACGCCGTTGCGGCACACGATCACCTTGTCACCCGGCTTCACCAGGTTGACGAAACAGTATTCCATGCCCACCGAACCGGGGCCGGAGATCGGGAAGGTCAGCGGATTCTTGGTCTGGTACGCGTAGCGCAGCAGTGCTTTGAGCTCGTCCATCATTTCGACGAACACCGGATCGAGATATCCGATCGCCGGCTGGCTCATGGTGGTCAGCACGCGCGGATGGATCTCCGTCGGGCCCGGCCCCATCAGTGTGCGGCGCGGCGGGTGGAAAGAGCCGATGCGTTTCGAGGGGGCATAGGGATTCATGGCGATACTCCTGGTTAACGTCGAATCAATTAAATTTTCACCGTCAGGGCGTGATTTCAGTTTCAGCGGTTTGCATGCCGTCGCTTCGTTGAGCACCTCAACCGCGGTAATCTGCCCGGCGGTGACCTGCTCGACTTCCATCGCCCAGCGCGCCGGCACGTATCCCACCTTCACCCAATGATTAACGACCGCGCGATCAAGACTGAAGCGGCGTGCAACCTCAGCCTGGCTGCCGAAGATGTCTACGAGTCGGGTGGCGCAATTCATGAGTTCGTGATGGGCGGAATGCGTAAAGGGGTTGCGGAAAGTGCATGGAATGTATCATGGCAAATTAATTTTGACAAGACAGTTTCGCCTAAACAGAAAATGATAACCTGTTGTTTTTATTAAATTTTATTTGTCACGCTGATGATCAACCAACGTGGTATTGCAACAGACTCATGGTAATGTGACGCTTTTATCCCCCAATACAAACAAGGAGCTTTCAGCATGATCCGCCTCTTCTCAGCCGGCATCGCCGTTTGTCTGACCTCGTTCGTGGCGACCGGTGCGTTTGCCGCGCAGGCCGACGTCTATCCGACCAAGCCGATACGCCTGATCGTGCCATTCCCGCCGGGTGGCGGCACTGACCTGGTATCGCGCACGATGCAGCCGGGCCTGAGTGCGACGCTGGGCCAGCAGATTCTGATCGACAACCGCGGCGGCGCCCAGGGCAGTCTGGGCACCGCGATTGCCGCCCAGGCCAATCCCGACGGCTATACGCTGGTGATCGCCGAAATCGGCGCCACCGCTGTGGCACCGGCGTTGATGCCCAAGTTGAGTTTCAACGTGGCGCGGGATTTCGCCGGTATCAGCCAATTGATCGAGCAGCCTTACATCATGACCGTGCATCCGAGCATTCAGGCGCGTACGCTCGCCGAATTCATCAAGCTCGCGCAAAGCAAACCCAACGCACTTAATTTCGGCTCCGGCAACGTCACCGCACATGTCGCGCAAGAGGCGTTTTTCCAGACCGCCAAGGTAAAGCTGACGCATATACCCTATCGCGGCTCGGGGCCCTCGGTAGCCGCCGCGGTCGGTGGCGAGGTACAGACTCTGTTCTCCGGTCCGGGCGCAGCGATACCGCAGATCAAGGCAGGCAGGCTGCGCGCACTCGCAGTGACCACGGCCAAGCGGACCCCGCAATTAGCGGAAGTGCCGACGCTGTCCGAACAGGGTTACAAGGGCTTCGTGATCGCCGGCTGGTACGGGCTGATGGGCCCGATTGCAATGCCCAAGGCAGCGATCG
>Ga0224500_10001259_pt1 | contig 15355 bp, 10 predicted proteins | sample SF_Oct11_sed_USG_FD_168126 | JGI IMG/M metagenome (GOLD analysis project Ga0224500, IMG submission 168126) | Sediment microbial communities from San Francisco Bay, California, United States - SF_Oct11_sed_USGS_4_1 | ecosystem: Environmental > Aquatic > Marine > Sediment | place: USA: California... | reverse complement strand
CTGATCCCACACCAAGAGCTTCCAATGTCGCTCCCCCTCCCCTCGGCAGTCCTCTTCGCTCCCGGAGGCTCGGTCACTCTTGCCCCTCTCACTGAGCACCGGGTTAGAACGTGAGGCACCAACTGCTTGCTCTCCTTCCTTTCGACGGTCACCGAAGCGCCTCTCCTGGTGATCGCTGCGCGATCCGACAACCGACATCATCACCGGAATCACCTCCCACATCCCGACAGTCATATAATGACCAATTGCTCATAAGTGACCCACAGGTCACATTGTGACATTGGCCCATCCTACCTGTCAAGGCTTTCCGCCACATGTCCGTCGGAATCCCGTTGATTCGTCCCATCCACTTTGCCAATCTCCTCTGACAACGATGGCCTCCTTCATGGCAAGAAGCGTCACTTCCGGAATCGCCCCGGTCCGGCCTTCATGCCGGACCATGGATACATCGGCGAGCATGTAGCCTTTTGGGACAGGATAGAATCTCGCCTTGTGGAGAAAAACAGCATTGTCTGAGCGTTTCTGACTCATTGTCTCTTAGTAAAACGCAACTTGTATGCCGCCCCATCACTCGGGCAATCCTGGCCGGACTCTTGCTAGGAACGTTCGTCAAGAGGACGATGAATTCACGTCAGGAAGCAAACAATAGGTGAGGTCTCAGTCACACACCGATGAGCTCATGATTGAGGGGGAGGGAGACATGTACTTAGAGGGTATGGCACAATGACGTCTCTGTTGCTGGCACTCATTCTGGCGATTCTCATCGCCGTCTTTGCCCTACAAAACACGTTTCCCGTGACAGTCCAGTTTCTCGTCTGGGAATACCAAACCTCCTTAGTCCTGGTGATACTCACCTCGACCGCCATTGGCGCCGCGCTCAGCGGCATCGCCTCACTAGGGGCCCGATGGCGTCACGCGCGCGAAACTCATGCACTGATCGCGTCCTTGGAGGAGGAGCGAAAGCGGATTGCCGAGCTGGAACGGCGGGTCCGCGACATGCCGTAACTCCGAGGCTTCTCATCCTGCTCAGAGGTATTGATTGCAGGTGGCCCCAGTACCGCGCTACCTGCATATCTGTCGAGGGTCAGGCGGGAGAGTTCTTTCCTCGCGCTTCTGATCTCATTGCCCAAAACCAGGCGACTTCAGCTCCGAGGATGAAGACGAGAGAGGCATAATAGAGCCACATGAAGAAAAACATCAGGCCGCTCAAGGCGCCATACAGGACAAGGGTCGCTTGAGCCATCGTCACATACCAGGTAAACCCCCACCGCGCCAATTGAAATAACAGCGTCGCGCTTAAGGCCCCGAGCAACAAGGCCCCAGCCGGGAGTGTTCTCGCAGGGGCCACACGATACAACACGAAAAATAGTACCACGGTTGCGGTAAATCCGAGCACGCGATCCCACAGCGTCAACGCGGGTGTAAAGACCGGAGTCAAGGACGGATAACGCTCCGCGAATGTCCCCACCATCGTCACCAAGGAGGTATTCATCACCACACCAAACAGTAAGATGGCGACCAGCACGGTCATGAGGAGATCAATCCCAACTCCGTTGAGGAACGCACGAAACTGCTGCACATGAAAGATTTGATTGAGCACGCTTCGAATCGTTCCGAACAGAAAACTGCTGAACACGACAAACGAGCCGAGACCGACCAAACCTAGGAGTCCGCGCCCAGTGACGATTGCTGCCAAGTTTTCCGCCAACGCCTGTTGAGATTGGGGAAGAAACGCTCGCATGACAGATTGAACTTCGTTCATCGCGCGCTCGGAGTCCACCACCGTATACCCGAGCAATGAGACCATCAAGAGAGAGAGCGGAACGAAGTAGAGCAGGAGGTTGAAGGCAAGCGCACTCGTGAGAAAGAACCCATTGTCCGCGAGGAACTTCTCAGTAACGGATTGGAGGAATCCCCAGGCTTGACCGACCCACTGGCGCCATGCTGGGGTCATGACTCGATGCTGCGCAACACCACACCAGACCGTTGAGCTCGATAGCTGTCCAAAAGAGCAAAACTAGTGGCAACAACAAGAGGACCAGCCACGATACCGACCAATCCGAAGAACTGGATGCCACCCAAGACCGCAAAGAACGTCAGGAGCGTATGCAACTTCGAGGCTTCGCCGACCACTACTGTCCGCACCACATAGTCGAGCACCGCGATAATGAATCCCGAGACACACAGAATCACGCCGGCTGCAACGTCGCCCTGGATGAACGAGTAGAGGGCCACTGGGAGCCAGACGATCCCGGCCCCGACAAGCGGCAGGTACGCCAGGATCCCCATCACGGCTCCCCACAGCAGAGGGACCGGAATCCCGGCAAACCAAAACGCGAGGCCACCGACGACGCCTTCGAGAGCGGCCACCAGCGTGTTGCCGAGGACGGCGCCCCTCACCACCTCGCTGAATCGGTGAACGACCAACTGTTGGTGCGGTTCATCGAGCGGCAGCACATCCCTCAAGGAATCGACCATCCCCTTGCCGTCACGGAAGAAGTAGAACGTGCAGAGCAGGATGATACTGAGCTCCATCAAGGCGACCAGTACATTCTTGGCCACCTGGGTCAACCGTTCTACGAGCGCACTCCCAAGTTGAGCCAAATTATCCACTAAGACAGAACGCACATCAGTGCCGGTCATCCGCTGAAATTCCTGAAGCTGCTCTAGGATCGCCGTCGCCCAGGGATGGACGCGCCATTGATCGATCACACCCGGCCCCTGTTCCAAGGTTGACACAACCGTCAAGTAAGTCCGAGCCAATTCTTTTCCGATCAAGAACGACAAGTACGCCAGAGGGAGAATCACACCGATCGTGACCGCGACGCTCATCACCAATGCGCTCAGCGAGCGGCGGTCACCGGTCACCTTCACGACTTTGCAATACTGCGGATAGAGTCCATAGGAAAGAACGGCGGACCAGATCAGCGCGGAAAAATAGGGTCGAAACGTGGCGAAAAGCAGGTAGCCCAAGGCGACAAGAAAAATAAGTGTCGCCAGACGAGCGGTCGAGTCGAGCGTCTTCTTCCCCTCTTCATCCATAAGAATGGTACCCGATCATATCCTGCGACAAGGGAGGCCAAGAGGAATGAACTGATCAGACTTGATTTCTCTGAGCACTGATAGTCTGCGTCATCATAAGCACCCGATCGAGCTTCGTCCAGTCCTCCCAGGTGCCGCCGGGAGGACCGGCTTTGATCCGCCATGACGGATAGGCATGCTCGCCCGGAACATTCGGGGTCTCGATATCGCCCAAGAGATCTTCCAAGGAGATCAACAGGATTCGACTGGGTGTGCGGGCGACATAGGCATAGACAGCTCGGCAGAGTTCGTCGGTCAATTGTGGGATCCCCTTCGCGTCTCGTGGACAGCCCGCTGGCAGAAGCCGTTCCCTTACTAAGGCATCCAGAAGCGCTTGCTTGTCCCGGGTACGAGTGACCATATCATGCTTGATCCATTCCGGGTCTCGATAGAGACCAAGTTGAGCCTTCAGCTCGATGTCACGGCCAATCCAAAAACCCCGCAATGTCGGGAGATCGTGCGTCGTCACGGAAGCGGCGGCGGACGTGGGAAACCGAGAGGGTTTTGCAAATCGTCCGCGGGTGGTTTGCTCAAAGAGCAAGAGTCGGTAGGACAGCAACCCTCCCGCCATCAAACTGGCCCGAATCGATGGGGTCACCGTTCCGAGATCCTCCCCAATGACCATGACTTGCTGCCTTTGGCTTTCGAGTGCAAGGATGCCCAGAAGATCGTCTGCCGGATAGCACACATAGGTGCCTTGGGCCGGTACGAGTTCTTCTGGGATCCAGAAAAGGCGGAACAGGCCCATGGCATGATCGATTCTGATCACCCCGCAAGCCTGCATGGTGCGGCGATAGCATTCTGCAAATAGGCGATAGCCCTGCTTGCGAATCCGACTTGGATGAAAGGGGGACAGATTCCACCGTTGCCCATTGGGAGAAAACAGTTCCGGCGGGGTTCCGATCGAAGCGGCTGCGACCAACTGCTCCTGAAACGCCCAGGAATCCGCCCCACCCGGGTCAATCCCGACTGCCATATCCTTATAGAGACCAACCGCCATCCCTGAGCGCTTCGCCGCCGATTGGACGGCCTGGAGTTGTTGCTGACATTGCCATTCGACATATTGGAAAAATTGCAGTCGGTTCTGATACCGAATCGCGGCCTGTTTGACGGCGGGCAAGTCAGGATGCCTGTACGCTGGTGGCCAAGAACGCCACCCCTTCGCATCGCTTCCAGAACCTTTCCTGCGGCGGGCCATCCGTTCTTCTAAGGCCCGAAAGAGCGCGAATCGCTGCAGAGCCTCTCCTTCATTCCGAACAAACCTGAGAAATGCGCGGGCCCTCGCTGTGTTTCGCGCAAGATGGTGCCGCTGAAACAGGCGAAAGAGCTCTTCCAGGATCTGCCGCTTGACTCGTTCCACGGCTTGATATTGCACCGTCGGGCTCCGGCGTAGCGACGCCAGCTTCGCCTGAAAGGAGGGGGTCTTTACTTTTTTCTGAATTGACAGTGCCTCCCGAAATTCTGGAATGCCTTCGATATCGAGGTAGAGCGGGTGATGAAACAGCCGACTCGAGGGCGAATATGGACTCACTTGCCCTGGCGGCAGCGCGTGAAGTGGATTCACCCCCAGAAGATCCGCCCCGAGTCGGCTCCCGGCCCACTGAATCATCTCCCTGAGATCCCGAAAATCCCCGATACCCCAATTTTTGACGCTGCGGAGGCCATAGAGTTGGATCGTAATACCCCAGGTTCGACGGAAATCCTTGACGGCTGGATGCAGGTAGCACTGACTTGGTACCACGATGACCGTCATCGCAGCACGCCGGTTGATCCCTGGTCCCGATGCCTCCACCACCAGCGAATGGTAGCCGAGGGGGAGTTTCCCAGGAAACGACAGCGCGACCTCGCAATGACGAAGGCCAAAGAGCGTCGCCTTGCCAAGAATCTTCGCCCGTTGTCCGACACACCGTCCGATCAGTGCCCCACCCTGTTCTTTCCCGAGCCTCCACGCGAGCGTGACCTGCCTCAATTGATCGACCGCCACAGGCAAACGAACGGGAACCGCGTGGCGCGATCGATCCACCGGTATGACCATCACAGGATCCAACATGTCACGCCACCGGTCCAAACGAACCTCGCGCATTCTCTCGCTCAGTTGGAGCGAGTTCCACGCTTCCACACCCATTACCGAGAGAACTTGGCGAAGGCTTCGATCACTCACCGTTCGACGAACGCCACGTTCATCCACATAAGACGCAGCCACGCCGAACTGCGCCGCCAACTGACAGAGCTGTTCATGCAATCTGCCGACCGCCCCACATGGATTTGCCCCAAGCGAACTGTGCTGTGCCGGTTTGACTCTCCTCGATTGCAATGTATTCCACTCCTTTTCTTTCGCTCCCCCTTACTTAGCATGAGCCACACGCTTAGGATAGGGATGACGTGATGATTTATTGAGACACAGGAGGACAACACCATGGCCCTACTCGAACACCTGGAACTTGAACGACTCGTCAAGGCCGAACACTGGAACCCTCATGAAGTACTGGGCCCTCATCGTACAACCCTAAATGGGAGAGAGGCTTTCACCGTCCGCACCTACGCACCCGATGCGAGCGAAGCACAGATTATTCCTGATACCGCTGGCCGCAAACCAATACCGATGACCCGCATCCATGAATCAGGAGTATTCGAGGGAATCCTCGACATCCCGAAGGGAACACCAAAATACCGGATCCGCGTCACTGACTCTGAAGGAACTGTCACGGAACGCCACGATCCCTATGCGTTCCCACTTTTAATCACCGACCATGACCTCCATCTGTTTTCAGAGGGGAAACTGTTCAAAGGCTACGAGAGATTGGGGGCTCATCTCACCACCGTGGATGGGATTGCCGGCGTTCATTTTGTCGTCTGGGCTCCTAACGCGATGCGAGTCAGTGTCGTGGGTGGCTTCAATCACTGGGACGGTCGCTGCCATCAGATGGTGGGGCGTGGGTCAACCGGCCTTTGGGAGTTGTTCGTCCCGGATATTCCCGAAGGAACGCTCTACAAGTACGAAATCCGCTCTCACCAAGCCACGACCCCCTTCACCAAAGCCGACCCCTATGCATTTTCGGCTGAACTGCGTCCTCGCACGGCCTCAATCGTACAGAATCTTTCCGGCTACCGATGGAACGACGGGGCGTGGATGGACGCCCGTGCGACACGTGATCCATTGACCGCGCCCATGTCCATCTACGAGGCGCATCTCGGATCCTGGATGCGGGTACCTGAAGAGGAGAACCGCTGGCTGACCTATCGGGAACTGGCCGACAAACTTATTCACTACGTCAAATACATGGGCTACACCCACATTGAACTGATGCCGGTTACCGAACATCCATTCGACGGATCGTGGGGTTACCAGGCCACCGGCTACTTTGCCGCCACCAGCCGATTCGGCCCGCCGGAAGACTTCATGGCGTTCGTCGACGCCGCTCATCAAGCGGGAATCGGTATCATCATGGATTGGGCACCAGCGCACTTCCCGGATGACGCGCACGGACTGGCCTGGTTCGACGGCACACACCTCTACGATCACGAGGACCCGCGCCTCGGCTATCATCCGGAATGGAAGAGCCGCATCTTCAACTACGGGCGGGTGGAGGTGAAGAATTTTCTCCAGAATAGTGCGCTCTTCTGGTTGGACAAATACCACATCGACGGGCTTCGCGTAGATGCGGTGGCCTCGATGTTGTACCTCGACTACGGAAGAAAAGCCGGTGAATGGATCCCCAATCAGTTTGGGGGGAACGAAAACCTCGCGGCCGTCTCCTTCCTCAAGGAGTTAAATGTCTTGGTCCACCAGGAACACCCAGGTGCCATCACAATTGCTGAAGAATCCACTGCCTGGCCTGGAGTGTCGAAACCGACCTATACAGGAGGGTTGGGCTTCACATTCAAGTGGAACATGGGTTGGATGCACGACATGCTGGACTATTTTGAAAAGGACTCCATCCATCGTAAATTCCACCAGAATCAAATTACCTTCGGATTGCTCTACGCGTTTCAAGAAAATTTCGTCCTCGTGCTGTCCCACGATGAAGTCGTGCATGGAAAGAAGGCCTTGCTCGACAAGATGCCCGGGGACAACTGGCAGCGCTTCGCCAACCTGCGTGCCCTCTATGGCTACATGTATGGCCATCCGGGAAAGAACATGCTCTTTATGGGAGGAGAATTCGGCCAGTGGTGGGAGTGGAACCATGATGACAGCCTTCAGTGGCATCTTTGCCAACATGAATCGCATGCGGGCCTGCAACGGTACGTCCGCGATCTCAACTGGCTCTATCGGAACGAGCCGGCGCTGTATGAAGTCGATTACGATTGGACCGGATTCCAGTGGATCGACATTAATGACACGGAGCATTCGGTCATCTCATTTCTCCGTAGGGCCAAAGATTCCAACAATCAAGTCGTCTGCGTCTGCAACTTCACACCGGTTCCTCGCTACGAATACCGAATCGGCGTGCCCACGTTAGGCCACTACCGTGAGTTATTGAACAGCGACGCCGAAACCTATGGCGGGAGCAATGTGGGCAACGGGGGCGGTGTGATGGCTGAGGCGATTGCTGCGCACGGATTTCCGAATTCTGTTGTCCTCACCCTGCCGCCCCTGTCGGTCCTCTACTTCAAGGCAGGGTGATGCCGTCCGGACCTTCGCCGACCCGGCTTGGAACCGGAGTCGTTCTGTCGGACGGCGTGACGTACGGATGCCACCGCAGGCCAAGATCAAGAATCCGTTGGAGCAGAGCCGCGTACTGAAGCTCCGCGCCGACGGCGGAGGAGGCAAAATCCTCGACCATGCCTATGTGAGGATTCGGATTCGCTTCGAGCACATAGACCTGTCCCGTCGGATCAAGTCGAACATCAATCCTCGCATACCCGCTGAGTCCCAGGCTGCGGTAGACACGTTTGGCGAGGCTCTGAAGCACGTGTCGTTGCGATTCCGTCAGATCACCGGCCGTATTCGACCGGAGGCCATATTTCTGCCGGTACGCCCGACTCCACTTCACGCGCGCCGTGGCGATCTTTCTGGTTTCCTCCGGTAATCGGCTCATATCGAGCTCCCAAACAGGGAATACTTGCAGCCGATGATTGCCCATGACACCGACATACAATTCACGCCCTTCGATGTACCGTTCCACCAACGCACCCGTACCGAGACTCTGGTGGATGAACCTGACCCGCTCTTGTAACTTGTCGTCATCATCCACGATCGAAGCCTGAGAAATACCCAGCGAGGCTTCCTCCGAGACGGATTTGACGATCAATGGGAATGCCAGTTCCTTCGGCCGTTTGATCGAACGACCTAACGGGACCGTGATGAACTCCGGAATTGGAATACGATGGTAAAAGAGAATCTTCTTGGCCAACCCTTTATCGCGGGCCAACATCAACCCTCTGGGGTTACAACCCGTGTACGGCACCTTGAGCAATTCGAGGTACGACACCACGTTCTGATCATAGATGGCCACCCCGCTGAATTCCTCCAGCAGATTGAAGGCAATGTGAGGTTTCCAATCATCCACCGCATGCCGGATGACGGCGAGCTCGTGTTGGACACCGAGCGGACGCACCTCATGTCCCAGCTCGCGCAGCGTGGTGACGACTTCGTATTCCGTCCTCCACTCAACGGTACCCAGGTCGACCCCGTCGGCTGTATCCGGCGGAACGAGGTCTTCGTGGACCAGGACGAGGACGCGGAGCGGCTTCATAACGCCACCCGATGATGGCCGCTGTGCAGATAGTTCATCGTTTGGACCGTCAGGAGAATCGTGACATCAAGTGTCGCCTTTTCCTCCGAGATGGCCAGCCGGAGACGCTGTTCCCGACAGCGTGTGACGATGTCCTCGAACACACGGTCGATCGTGTACTGATATTCCCCGGTCCAGGCTGCCACCTCCCGACACACGTCCCGGCGAATACGCGTGAGAAACCGCACCGCCGAGAGATTGGCCCGATGCTCGGAAGCAGCGGAAAAGAGTCGATGCAAGTCGCGGTCATAGAACGTCGGGTGAGGCGTTTCATAGTGCGCGTGTTTCTGCTCATAGTGTTTCCGTAAGGTCCGTCGAAGCCGAGGCAGCGAGTCCACATGTTGCTTGCTCGTCACCAACGGTCGTGCCTCGACCAACGAGGCCATCAACCGATCCATGTATTCCAGCTTTTTGAGAGCCGGCCAATCCGCATACCGTTCCCGCCAGAGCGACTGGGGATTCAGCCAGACGGCGAAGGTTTCGGCAAAGTCTTCATCGGGATGGCTCTGTGCATACCACATATCGAGATGAAGCACGTAGTTCTTACTGTACGGTTTGGGGGTATAACACTTCGGATAGGGCTGCGTTGATTTGCCGAACACGGTTTGACGGTCCCGTCGGCGCCGCAGGCGATAGGCATTGTCCAACGCATGCCCGGCTTCGTGCCGGAGAATGCGCATGCACCATTCCGGCGTTCCGCCTTCGACCTCCAGCATCTGAGCCAGTTCCAGTTGAGCCAGCCTTGGGTGGGCGAGATAGAATGGCACGGCGATGCCAGGAACTCCGTCCGGCGAGAACCATTCGTCGGAGAGCCAGAAATGTGGATGGAAGAGGAGCCCTCGTGCAGCCAATTCATCATCGAGCTGGCAGATCTGCTTCATAATCTGGCTTCCCTCCACAGTGAGATGAAGGTCGCAGAGCCGCAGGTCGAGCAGTTTTTCATCCGGCCAATCGGCCCATTCGTGTTGTGGCTTGCGGGACAGGCCGGCTGTCGCCTGCGCCGATTTCGCGTGGTTCATACCGGTTCCCGTTCGTTCGGCCAAAGTCCCCTAGCGGGATACCGGCTGAGAAGGCTGCCACCCCGCGACATACAATGGCTGCGGCGCTCCCTGTTTCGGCTCGCCCCAATAGATCGTCTGGTGAGGGAATGGAATTTCGATCCCCTTGGCATCGAATGTCTTCTTGATGCGCCGATTCATCTCGCGCCCGATACGCCATTGTTTGATAGGGTGCGTCTTGATCCGGCACTTGATGATGACGGCGGAATCGGCAAATTGATCCACCCCGAGCATCTCCAACGGTTCCAGTATGTCGTCTTTGAAATTCGGATCAGTCTGCAACTCGTCGGCGATTGACTTCAGGGTGACCATGACCTCATCGACATCTTCTCGGTAGGCGACGCCGACATCGAATACATAATAGGAGTAACCCTTTGTCATGTTCTTGACCTTGTCGATCACTCCGTTCGGCACGACATGAACATTGCCGGATAAATCCCGCAATCTGATGGACCGAAGTTCGATTTGTTCAACGAGACCGGACACTCCGGCAACTTCAACGACATCTCCGACCCGAATGGAATTCTCCAACAGGATAAAGAATCCTGAGATCACATCCTTCACAAGGCTTTGCGCACCGAAGCCAATGGCCAATCCCCCGAGCCCGGCCGCCGCCAACACGGGCTTCAAGTCAATCCCCATTTCCGACAAGATCATCATGATCCCCACAAAGAAGATCACGAGCCGCGCCACATCTCTGACAATCTGCGTCAGCGTACTCGCGCGCTGGATCTCGGCCGGACCGGGCAATGTGCCTTCGTACAGCCTGCGGAGCTTCCCCACTCCTCGCTGCAGGAGCGAGAACGCGACCAGCATAGCCGTCGCAATCAAGACGACGCGGATTCCCGAGGTGGACAACCAATCGAATGACCGATCGAGTACTCGCGTGACATACGAAACAGGCATCACACACCTCCCCTCTCATTGAGCATGTTCAAGAGACAAACGGCACCGATCGGCGCTCTTGGCTCACTCCAGAGACCGGTCTTCCGATAGGACATAGACCGTCGCGGAATATCCAGGGACTGTCACCGGCGTTCCCTGAGCCTGAATCGCCAATCGTGGTGGCAGGTCATCTGCTCCGCTTCCACCGAACTCCTCCGCTCCCGAACTCAACCGCCGTTGCCACACCCCCACTGGGGCAGTGAGCGGACAGACCACGGGGGTCTTCTTGAATCCTAGGAGAAGCAACGCCTGGTCTCCCGTAGTGGACCAGCGATGCATCACCAGCAACTCTTCCTTCTCAAACACCCACACTGAATGGTGCAAGGTCTCTGCGTCGCCGGCAGCCAATACCGGAACGGCTTTCCTCAGCTGAATCAGGGCGTGGGTCCAACGGAGCAGTCCGGTTTGCCGATCATCAAGGTCCGTACGATCCAATCGGCATCGCTCAAGCGTCGCAGGGTCTTGTGGATCGGGAATCTCTTCCGGCTTCCACCCAAAGTGGGCAAACTCCCTTCGCCGCCCCTGCCGCACCGCTTCAACCAAGTCCGGATCTCCATGCTCAATGAAATATTGAAACGGCGCTCGTTCGCCATACTCCTCCCCCATGAACAGGAGCGGAATATTCGGAGAAAGGAGGACCGTCGCACGTGCGACCTTGAGGGCCTCCAACGGAAGCTGCGTACTTAATCGGTCACCGACCGCGCGGTTCCCGATCTGGTCATGATTTTGGGAGAACACGACGAACTGCGACGGGCGACAATGTTCCGGCGAATTCCCGTGTCGCCGCCGGCGATACGCCGAATGCTGCCCGCTGTACACAAATCCCTCGCGCAGGGCGGTTCCGAGATCTTTCAAGCCACGAAAGTCCTCGTAATATCCTGCCCGTTCACCGGTGAGCGAGACGCGCAAGGCGTGATGGAAATCGTCGTTCCACTGCCCATCGAGACCATATCCGCCGGATGTCGGCAAATTAATGATTCGCACATCATTTAGGTCACTTTCCGCGATCACGAAGATCTGGCGGCCCAAGCACCCTGCCTGTTGATGAACGGCAAGGGTTAACTCTTTCAGTATGTGATGGGCACTGAAATCGAAAATGCCGTGGATCGCGTCCAGTCGGAGCGCATCGATGTGATACTCCGTCACCCAATACAATGCATTGCCGATGACATACTGTCGAACGGCATCGCTCTCCGGACCGTCATAGTTGATGGCCAATCCCCAGGGCGTCTGGTAGTGATCGGTAAAATAGGGCCCGAAGTCGCCGAGGTAATTGCCCTCGGGACCGAGATGGTTGTAAACCACATCGAGGATGACGGCGAGCCCTATCTTGTGGCACGCATTCACCAATCGCTTTAATCCATCCGGCCCCCCATAACTTGATTGAACGGCGAACGGGGATGCGCCGTCATACCCCCAATTGCGCCGGCCTGGAAACTGTGCAACCGGCATCAGTTCGATGGCTGTGATCCCGACGGTCTCTTTCAAGTAACGTAAATGGGGAATCACCGCCTCAAAGGTACCTTCGTTCGTGAAGGTGCCGACATGTAATTCATAGATGATGAAATCCTTGAGGGGGAGGCCATTCCAGGACTGATCCATCCACTGAAAGGCATTGGGATCCACGACGGCCGATGGGCCATGGACCCCCTCCGGTTGGAATCGAGACGCAGGGTCTGGCCGCTCCTTTGATCCATCAAGCACGTAACGGTAGCGTGTCAGCGGAGCGACCTGTGGGATTATGGCTTCGAAGTATCCGTGCGCTTCAGGCTGCAATGGAACTGCGGACCGTCCCTCGCCGAGTAATTGTACCGCCACCTCTGTCGCATGCGGAGCCCAGACACGAAACCGCATGGCGTTCTCGACCAGGGGAGTCGCGCCAAGGTTGAGTGACCATACCGTCCTTGCTTTTGTGTTCATCGTGGTTTCACCTCCTCCTCTTACCTATTCTGCAGGAATCGCATGGCTTAACCAAGTGTGTGGAATACAAGACGCCCCCTTGCATAAGCTGTTGTCTCTCGGTAAGTATGAGACGATAGACAAAACGACGACCACCATCTCAGGGGAATAACAGATGAGAATTTGGCCAGGGAAACCCTACCCGCTTGGAGCCACGTGGGACGGCGAGGGGGTAAACTTTGCCCTCTTCTCAGAACATGCCACGGCAGTAGAGCTCTGCCTGTTCGACGGACCTGAGTCGGAAAAAGAGTCTCAGCGTATCCGCATCGAAGAACGGACCGATCAAGTTTGGCACACCTACATCCCGGGGCTCTGGCCGGGACAGCACTATGGCTATCGCGTGCACGGGCCCTATGCTCCTCAAGAAGGACATCGTTTCAATCACCACAAGCTCTTGATCGATCCGTACGCCAAATCTATCGCGGGCACGATCGAGTGGTCGGACGCTATGTTCGGCTACCGGATGGGTGACCCGAAAGCGGACCTCTCCTTCGATACCCGTGATAACGCGACCAACGTTCCAAAGTGTGTGGTGGTCGATCAAGCCTTCACCTGGGGTGGCGACCGGCAACCGAAAACCCCATGGGACCGCACCGTCATCTACGAGGTGCACGTCAAGGGATTCACGGCCTGCCACCCTGAGGTGCCCGAACACATGCGAGGAACCTACTCCGGCTTGACCACTCCGGCGGTGATCGACCACTTGTTGGATCTGGGAGTCACCGCCGTCGAATTACTCCCGGTTCATCACTTTGTGCGCGATAAGCACCTTGCCGATCGAGGACTGTCCAACTACTGGGGCTATAACACGATTGGATTCTTGTCTCCTGATATTCGGTATGCCATCTCACCGGTCCGCGGGCGGCATGTCCGAGAGTTTAAGACGATGGTCAAGACGCTGCACAGTTCCGGCATCGAAGTCATACTTGATGTGGTGTACAACCACACGGCGGAGGGGAATCATCTCGGCCCGACCCTCTCGTTCCGAGGCATCGACAATGCCGCCTATTACCGACTAGTCGACAACGATAGGCGCTATTACATGGACTACACGGGCTGCGGCAACACGCTCAACGTCACACATCCGCGTACGCTCCAGCTCATCATGGATAGTCTGCGGTACTGGGTCACAGAGATGCATGTGGATGGCTTTCGATTCGACTTGGCCTCCACCCTCGCCAGGGAGCTGCACGCCGTCGATCGGCTCAGCGCCTTTTTTGATATTCTGCACCAGGACCCCATCCTCTCCCAGGTCAAACTGATCGCCGAACCATGGGACGTGGGCGAAGGCGGCTACCAAGTCGGAAATTTCCCCGTAGGCTGGGCCGAGTGGAACGGCAAGTATCGAGACACGATCCGCAAATACGTCAAGGGCGATGGCGGCCAGATGGCGGAACTCGCCTATCGATTGACCGGCAGCAGCGATCTGTACGGCATGAGCGGGCGCCGGCCCTTCGCCAGCATCAACTTCATCACGGCACACGACGGATTCACGCTCCATGACCTCGTGTCCTACAACCACAAACACAACGAACTCAATGGAGAAAATAACCAAGACGGCACCAACGACAACGACAGCTGGAACTGCGGGACGGAAGGCCCCAGCAACGATCCTGCTGTCATCGAGTTGCGCGAACGTCAGAAACGGAATTTCTTAACCCTCCTTTTTCTGTCGCAAGGCGTTCCCATGCTCTGTGCCGGCGACGAAATCGGACGGACACAGAAGGGAAACAATAACGCCTATTGTCAAGACAACGAGATGAGTTGGTTCAACTGGACCCTGGATCACGGGCAGCAGGACCTCCTCGGTTTCGTACGTAGCCTCATCGCCCTTCGCAAACATCATCCGGTCCTTCGAAGGCGCCGTTTTTTCCAGGGGCGACACATCAGAGGGTCCGAGGTCAAGGATCTTTCGTGGTTTCGGCCAGACGGCAAAGAGATGACCGATGACGACTGGGCTGCCGGTTACGCACGATCACTGGCTCTTCGGCTCGCCGGCGACGCCATCGCCGAGACAGATCAAAAGGGACGCCCGATCGTCGATGATACGTTGTTGATTCTTCTGAATGCCCAGCATTCACCGATGGCCTTTACCCTGCCGGCGCACAAGCGCGGGATTCGCTGGCAGCCGTTGGTGGACACCATCCGCCCCGGGGGGGAGATCAAGAAACAGGTGAACGCCTTCAAAGGAGGCGAGCAGTACGAAATGGAGGCTCGATCGATAGCCATCCTGCGGCTCAACGGGAAACACTAGCGCCGGGTCGTGGTCGGACTCAGGCCACACTGACACCGTGGTGAGTCATTCCCGGCCGATTGTGGAAGCCACGCCGACCTCCGCAGCAACCCTGTCAGAACAGCTTGGTAGCCCAATTTTCCACCAAGATTCCTTCATTATTCCGAGCGCGGTATGGAGAGCCTATGATCCTGATCGACTGGCTAGAGACGTTGCGAGAATCAGCTGAATCAACTCTGTCCCTGACCGTTTCGTACTTGCCGAAGCTCTTGGGTGCCATCCTACTTGCGCTGGCCGGTTACTTCTTCGCTCGGCTCATCGGCGCCGGGACGGCTGGGCTCCTA
>Ga0224500_10001258_pt1 | contig 15368 bp, 13 predicted proteins | sample SF_Oct11_sed_USG_FD_168126 | JGI IMG/M metagenome (GOLD analysis project Ga0224500, IMG submission 168126) | Sediment microbial communities from San Francisco Bay, California, United States - SF_Oct11_sed_USGS_4_1 | ecosystem: Environmental > Aquatic > Marine > Sediment | place: USA: California... | reverse complement strand
GTAGGGAATCGCGAGGATCACGACATCGGCGGCGGCGATCGCTTCCTGGGTCGTGCCGATCCTCGCAAGCGGGCCTAGTCCGATGACTGCGTCGCGGTACTTCGCCGGATCCGGCACGCCGAGAGCGACGGACTCGCCCTTGGAGACGAGCGCCTTTGCGAGTGCCATGCCGACATGGCCGGCGCCGAGGATGGAAACTGCCATTCTTGCTCCTTGTGTTGTTGCCTGGCCCTGCCTCGCCCCGCCCGAGGCGCGCGCTGACCGCCCGTGCACCGCCTATCGGCCCAGCGTGTCGATCACGAGACGGGCGGTCTCTGCGCCAGAGAAGTTCTGCTGCCCCGTGACCAGGTTGCCGTCGCGCACTGCAAATGATCGCCACAGACCGGCCTGAATGAAATTCGCGCCAAGCGCCTTCAGTTCGTCTTCCACGCGCCAAGGCATCACGTGCCTGTCGCGCGGAAGGAGGCCGTAGCTCCACACCGCGTTGTCGGCGAAGTCCTCCTCGACGTTGGCGAAGCCCGTCACCGTCCTGCCCTTCACCAGAGCTTCGCCACTGGGCAGCCTCGCGTAGCGCAGGATAGCGGTGCCATGGCACAACGCGGCTGCGACCTTGCCGGCCAGGTAGAACTCGACGAACTTGGCGTGCAGGTCGGTCGCGCCCTCGAAGCTGAACATCGGCGCCTGGCCGCCGGCAACGACGATGGCGTCGAAGCGGGCCGTGTCGATGGAGGCGACCCTGGGGGTGTCCTGCACCAGCTTCATCAGTTCCGGCGTGTGGATGAACCCCTGGCTGACCAGGTCCGTCTTGCTGTAGCCGCTGGCGTCATTCGGGTCGCTCATCGCGTCGGCTTCGCACCTGCCGCCGTCCGGGCTGAAGACTTCGACCTCATAGCCGGCCTCGTCGAAGGCCAGGTAGGGATGCGTCAGTTCGCTCCACCAGAAACCGACCGGCCAGCCCGTGGTGGTCGATATCGCGGGGTTGGCGATGACGATGGCGATGCGCCTGGGCGCGCCTCGGCGGGAAACGTTGGGGTCTTTCAGGCTCACGACGCGCTCCGGCTTTCGTTCGCTGGCGACAGTATTGCCATCGGCGAATTTCAGATAAATCCGTCAAAATCCGACTTACTGTTACCACATTAGGCAACTATGGAACTGGCCCAGCTCGCGGCGTTCGTGAAGGTGGTGCAGGCCGGCAGCTTTACGCGGGCGGCGGAGAGCATGGGCACGCAGAAGGCGCACCTGTCACGCGTCATCTCGAACCTGGAGAGGACGCTGGGCGCCCGCCTGCTCGAGCGCACGACCCGGTCGCTGTCCCTCACCGAGATCGGACGCGAGATCTTCGAGCGCGCCGTCGGCATCCTGGGCGCAGTCGATGATGCCGAGCGGGTGGCCCACAGGATGCACGCCGAGCCGCGCGGAACCTTGCGGCTGACCTGCGGCGTCGAGTTCGGCATGATCGCGGTCAGCCGCTGGATCGCCGAGTACCTCGAGCGCTATCCGCAGGTCAGCGTCGAAGGTGACTTCACCGGCCGCGTTGTCGACATCGTGCACGAGGGATTCGATCTGGCGATCCGCGTCGGCGCGCTCGCCGATTCGAGCCTCGCGGCGCGCAGGCTCGGCGAGCTCGAGTACGGCCTCTTCGCCTCACCGGCCTATCTGGCCCGGCGCGGCATGCCACGCTCGCCGGAAGCACTGGCCGGACACGAGCTGCTGCGCTTCAGCGGCGGCAGCCACCGCCAGGGCTGGCGCCTGACGAAAGGGAACCTGGAGCACCGCGTGGAGGCAGCGGCAAAGCTGCACGTGAACAACAGTTTCGCGGTGCGAGACGCGGCGATCCACGGACTGGGCATCGCGCAGCTGCCGCTGGCGGTCGCCCGCGATGCGCTGCTGGCGGGAACTCTGACGCGCGTGCTGCCCTCGTGGCAGCCCCCGTCGGTGCCGGTGCACGCCGTGTTCCCCGGAACGCGCTACCTGACCCCCAAGGTGAGGGCCTTCATCGATCATGCGGTCGAAGGGTTCGACGCGCTCAGGGAAGGCCGCCGGGCTCCAGCCGGCGCCTAGGCCGCGCGCTCGCCTCAATCCTTCCGATCCTGTCCGTGGAGACGATGGGCCAATCGGAGTCTGCCTCGGTGTCGACCGGTCCGCGTGCATGCCCGCGCTGCTGCGACTCAGGACCGCGCACGCAGGATCGGGGAGGCGCGGCCGAGTCCACGCCTATGCCACAGAGGGCGTTCGGGAAAGAGGCGCGGCAGGCCGTCGGCCTCGCGCAGATCGTCGCGCCGGATTCCGAGGCGTGGCGCGCCTTCGTGCGCGAGAACAACGTGCCCCAGGAGCGGGGGACGGACCTCTGTCTCGCAATCCAGCCGATCCAGACGCTCACGCCGACCTGACGACCCTGCAGTTGATGCGCGGCGAAGCCTGCCGCCGGCAGCGGCTTCTCCCAATCAGGCCGCCAGCCGGCCGGCCGCTTCGTCGATTTCCGCCATCAGCTCGCGATAGTCCGATGCGACCGGAAACTGCGGGAACTGCGCGGCGATCGCCGGCGGCGGGTGGATGAAGAAGCCGGCGTCTGCGGCGCCCAGCATCGCGGTGTCGTTGAACGAGTCACCGGCCGCAAGCACCTGGTAGTTCAGGCTCTTGAGCGCATTTACCGCGGCGCGCTTGGGGTCTCGCTGGCGCAGCCGGTAGTCGCTGACGAATCCATCGGCGTCAATCTCGAGGCGGTGACAGAACAGTGTCGGCCGGCCGAGCTGGCGCATCAGCGGATCAGCGAACTCGTAGAACGTGTCGGACAGAATCACGACCTGGTAGCGCGCGCGCAGGGCGTCGAGGAACTCGCGCGCGCCGGGCAGCGGCGCCATCGCAGAGATCACCGCCTGGATGTTGGAGAGCCTGAGCCCGTGTTGTCGCAGCAGGGCGATGCGCCAGCGCATCAGCTTGTCGTAGTCGGGCTCGTCGCGTGTAGTGCGGCGGAATTCGGCGATGCCGGTATTCTCGGCGAAGGCAATCCAGATCTCCGGGACGAGGACACCTTCGAGATCGAGACAGACGATTTGCATGATGGAATCGGCGCACCGCTGGACCGGCGCGCAGGGATCAGGACTTCGGCGAGCATAGAGTACGCGGGGCGACTCGGTCCGACTCACAGTCCAGGGGAGCCGGCGCGCCAACGCCCGGTCCCGGCCGACCGCGGCCGGCCCCTGCGCGCATTCAGCGGCAGTTGACCGGCAGCCAGTTCTTCGGGAGGTCGGTCTTGTTGGCCGCCATCACGGTCATCTTTTCGGGCGCTGCCGCAAAGCCGCACACCCAGGCCACGGGCACGATGGGAGCATCCTCGACTACCGCAGGGCGCAGACTCAAGGTCATGCCACGGAGCGCGCCATTGGCCTGGTTGCCGAACACCACGTGGATGGCTCCCGCTTCGACCGTCAGCGACTTGACGTAGTTGCTGACCACCTTGTCGGCCGCGGGCAAGCCTGCCTCGGCGTTGTCGTCGGGGAACTTCCTGGCGGTTGCCCAGGCGGCGGCGATGGGCCCTTTGGCGATGTCGGTCAACCGCATTGCCTCGACGACTTGTTCGCGGATGTATTTATCGCGATACAGCGGAACTGCCATCAGTGCCAGGATGGCGATGATCGCCACCACCACCATCAGCTCGATCAGGGTGAAACCACGCGCTGACGGCGTCGCGCTTGTGTGGGGCTTGTTCATGTGAGCCGCTGGCCGGGAGTTACGCACGCGGACATTCTGCGTTATCTGCAGCCCCGAAGTTCGATTTGAAGGCAACACGCGCGGGTCGCGCCGGAATTTCCGGAAGCCGCACACCGCGAGGCGCGCTATCCCAGCTAGAAACCCCTGCGCACACTTCGCGCACCAGGTCCCGCTGGAATCGCCGCCAACGCGGCGTGCTCCAGCCTCGTGCCGTGCCGGGGCGGCGGGCAGCACCCCCGCAACAGCGCGCGACGCCATGGACCACCGCACGCAACTCTGGACATCCAGCGCGTCGATCATCGTTCGGTTTCCCTTTCGGCCCGCAGGGCTTCAACGCACCGACCTGCGGGACGCGGGCCGATGGCCGTAGACTATCTGCGCAATGAAAAGTGGATTGAAGCAACGGTTGGGTTGCATGAGGAACCTTGCCGCGATTTCCGCAGCCACCGTCCTGGGCCTGTTGTCTCCGATGGCCAGCGCAATCGAAGAGCCAAAGTACACCGTGGTGCGCGAGTACGACGGTTTCGAGATCCGCGAGTACGCACCGTACCTCGTTGCTGAAGTCGTTGTCCCTGGACCCGCCGAGGAGGCCGGCAACCAGGGCTTCCGCATCCTGGCGGCCTATATCTTTGGAGGCAACAAGGGCGAACGGAAGATTTCGATGACCGCGCCGGTTGCGCAGGCGCCTGCGCCCGTCAAGATGGAGATGACCGCGCCAGTGACCCAGGCTTCCGTCAACGACGGGTACGTCGTGCAGTTCACGATGCCCGGCGAGTACACGCTCGAGACGCTGCCCGAGCCACTGGACCCGCGGGTCAAGCTCAAGGAAGTTTCGGGCGGCCGTTTCGCCGTCATCCGATACTCGGGCACCTGGTCCGAGCAAAACTACAAGCAGCACCTGGAGAAGCTGGAGCGCGGCGTCGAGGCAGCCGGGCTGCGTACGACCGGCAGCCCGGTCTACTCCCGATACAACGCCCCGTTCGTGCCCTGGTTCATGCGACGCAACGAAATATGGCTCAAGCTCGATGGCGGCCTTCGCCGATGAGCTGCTGCGCCGACGGATCCTAGCCGGGCTGCGCGACCACCGCCCCGGCCGTGGGCACCGGGGCCGCTTGGCCCGCGACCGTTACCCACCGACCTGCCCGCCGCTGTTCGACCCAAGGCTGTCCGGGATCGATGCGCAACAGGTGCAGCCAGCCGTGGTCGACGAGGTCGCGCACCACGGCGTGCCTCGCGACGACGGCGTCGACGGCCTCACGCGGCGCTTCGATGAACACCGACAGGCGCAGCGGCGTGTGGCGCAGGGCCTGCCCGTCGTGCAATGACTGCAGCGGCAGGCCGATGCGCAGATCGCCGCCGTTGCCCTCGAAGACACCGATGCGCCCGCCAACGACGTTGTGCAGCACCTTGTTGCCGCTGCCGTAGCGACGGTTGTCGACGGTCGAGGCGTGGTACTGCAGGTTGATCCAGTTCGTCACCACCATCGGTGCGGTCATGATGAGTTCCAGCACGGCGAGATCCTCGTCCTGGCGGTAGTCGTAGTCGTGAAGGAAGCTGCGCCCGCCGAGGTCCAGACCTTGGGTGCGCCGGCGTGGCGCGACGATGAACGCCGCGCAGTCCGCCAGGGCCCACTCGGGGCGCACCTGCGCCCAGTCGTTGGCACGCTCGCGCACGGCCTTTGCCAACGCCTCGGCGTCGGCGGCCAGCCGGACGAGTCCTAGCCGGCTTGCGCGTTCGGCGCGTGCCCGGCGGCCTGCCTCGGTCAGTGCCCTGCGAAGGCGCGCCAGCTCGCCGGCCCGAGCGGGCGGCACGCGGTCCGTGTCGAAGAGCACGACATCGTCGGTCGTCGTGTTGTGCAGGCCGGGAACGAAGTGCGTGCCGGGCGGGATGGCGACGCCCAACGCGTCCAGGGCTGCGCGCACCGCAGGGGTGTTCAGCATGTCGGCGAGCGCACGGGCGTTGACTTCGCCGGTCTGGCCACCGCACGCGCCGCAGTCCAGGCCCGCAGCGTGCGGGTTGTTGGCGCTCTGGCTGCCATGCCCGGCCAGCAGCACCAGGGGCGCGAATCCCGTCAGCCGGTCGGGCAGACCCATCGCATGGAGGATGCCTTTGGCCATCGCCGCGGCCGCGACAGGGTCGGCGTCGACCTGCGGCAGGCGTGGACGCGCGCCGCGCGATTCGTCAGGCAGGCCGAATTCTTCCCAGCGCTCGGCGTTCGCGGTCCTGGGCAGGCTTTCAGCGAGCAGCTTGGCGCCATAGGCCAGCCCGCAGGCCTCGACGAAGCTGAAGCCCGAGGCGGCGCTGTTGCGCAGGTCAGCCCAGCGCTGCCGCCACTGCAGCGCACTGCGGCGTTGCCGCGCGAGCACCGCACCGAGCGGCGCTCCCTCGATGGGGACTTCGGTGACCGTCACCTTCGGCGCGAGCAAGCCCGGCAGCTGCGGGCGCGTGAGCGAACTGCCCGTCGGTGTGTAGGCGATCGGCAGGCCGAAGAAGCCGGCAAAGCCGCGCGTGTGCATGCCGGGGTCGGCGGCCTCGAGTGCGCGGCGAAACACCTCGGAGCGCACGTCGATGCAGAACACCGCCTGCACAGCCGGCCTGTTGACGAGCGCGGATGTGGACGCGGCAGCCAGCGCCCCGGCGAGCGGCAACTGGTAGGCCGCCTCCAGCGCCTCCTGCAACGCCCAGTCCATGCGCTGCTCCTGCGCCACCAGCGCGATGCTCGCATCGGCCGCGCTCCAGGTGGCGATCCACTCAGGCGTCGCCGCATGCGCGGCCCCATCCAGCAACGATTCCCACGACGCACGCACCGCGAGCAGCTCGATGATCGCGTCGTTGTCGGTTCCGGAGAGGCGCGCCTGCCAGCGTTCGTAGGCGCACCACGCCGCCCATCCGTTGATGCTCAGCAGCAGCGCTGAAAGATAGGCGGACCGAGCGGCCGGCGCGATGCCGAGCGCGGCCAGCGACAGGCCGATCGCTGCGAGGGGGTCGCCGGGCAGAGCCGCAATGCGCTCCAGCGCTGCACGTCGACCGCCCGGCCAGGCCAGGCCGCGGTCGGCAGCGATCTGCCGCTTCCATGTGCCGTACAGGCCGGCGCTGCGGTCGAGGTGCCAGCGTGCCTGACTGGAGTCGAAGAACGCGGCGCAGTGCTGGCTGATCTGGTGCGTGACCACATCGGCCCAGCTTGCTGCCACCGCGGGCGACGCGGTGTCGCAAAGGTCGGTGACCAGCGGCAGGCGCGGCAGCGGCGGCGCGTCATCCGACTCAAGGGCGTCGATCAGGTCCTGCGCCGAGGGCCATTGGCCGCGGCGGCGTGCCGCCTCTTCCAGATGGCAGCGCTGCAGCCGGCCGGCACGCCACTGCTCGCGAAACCACTCGCGTGGCATCGTCAGCGTAGTGCCAGCGAGCACGCGCAGATGTGCCGCGGCTTCGCGGGCGGGCTGCTTCACCCAGCCCCAATACGGGTTGACGGCGATGAACTGGTCCAACGGCCAGGTCGGGGCGATGCGCTCGCAGGCCTGCTCGATCGCTTCGGCCAGTTGGTGCGCGTCGTGAAGCGCAGCATCGACGGGGGCATTCATGCGGCTCTCCGGAAGTTTGCGGGGTTGCTTTGAGGGGCGGCGCTACGCCCGCGCACAAGGACCTGCGAGCCGGCGGGTGCCGTGCGCGGTTGCGGGGGCGGCCACAGGCGGAACATCGTGTGGCTGAAGCGCTCGTCGAGGAACAGGCCGCCGTAGACCCATGGATACAGGCGCGCCGCGAGCGCTCCGTTCGGGCGCGCCGTGACGGTGTACTGCAGCGCGAACAGCGCCGCGAAGGCGACCGCGACGACGATCCACCACGGCGCCGCCGGCATTGCGTCAGCGGGAGCGACCCAGCCGCGCAGAAGAGTGTGGAGAGCGAAGTAGATGCACGCCAGCGCGAACGCTGTGGCCACCGCCCGTGCGCCGGCTCCCGTCGTCGTGCCGCGCAGCGACCCCTGCACCATCGGCGTCAGCGCCAGCCCAACGATGCCGCCCATCACCCACAGCGCAGGCTGCGCGCCCGGACGCAGTCCGAACGCGAGGGCGGCGATTCCCGTCATCAGAAGCGAACCCGCCGCAGCGGCGAGCAGGCTCGCCGGGGTCGGCGGCGGCGCAGCCGGTGCGAGCTGCTGCACCAGGGCATGGCGCACCACGCCGCCGGCGGCGAGGAAGGCGTGTGCCTTGTACAGCGAGTGCGCGACCAGGTGCAGCAGTGCCATCTCCCACAGGCCCAGCCCGCACTGCATCAGCATGAAGCCCATCTGCGCGCAGGTGGACCAGGCGAGGGTGACCTTGATGCTGATGCGCGTCATCATCACCAGCGCAGCCACCGCGGCCGTCAACGCGCCGGCCACCACCAGCAGTCCGGCGGCCAGCGGCACCTCAGCCACCAGTGGCGCGAGCCGGATGAGCACGAAGCCGCCGAGGTTGACCACTCCCGCGTGCAGCAGCGCCGACACCGGCGTGGGCGCCTCCATCACCTGGATCAGCCAGCCGTGGAACGGCAGTTGTGCGCACTTGAGCAGCACGGCCGCGGCGACAAGCACTACTGCGGCCTGGGCCAGTGCCGGCAGCGTATCGAGCGCTCCCGCCCGCGCGACCACGGCATCGATGTGCAGCGTGCCGAACTCCAGCGCCAGCAGCGCACACGCGGCGAGCATCGCTGCGTCGGCCACGCGCCCAAGCACGAACTTCTTGTGCGCGGCCGCGAGCGCCGCAGGCCGGTCGGCGAAGAACGTCAGCAACCGGTGCAGCGCCAGGCTGGTGGCGCTCCAGGCCAGCGCGAGCACGAGCAGGTGGTTGCTCGTCACGACGAGCAGCACCGCGGCCAGCGTCACGAGCAGCCACCGCACATAGCCGGTCTCGCCGCGTTCGCCAGCCAGGTATGGCTGCGAATAGCGCACGATGACCCAGCCGATGAACGCGACCAGCAAGGCGACGACGACGCCGACCGCGTCAATGCGCACGCCAAGGGCCTGTCCGCGGCCGGCCACAACGAGCGCGGCGAGCGCGGCGACGGCAAGCAGCAGGACGAGCGTCAACGCGCGGCGCGCCGTTCGCCATGCCGCCGCGGCATCAGCTCTGGAGGCGCTCAGGGCGCCGAGCGCGCTGGCGAGCGCCGGCGCGACCGCCAGCGCAGCCTGCCACACCGGGACCGGCGGCAGTTCGTTCGGGGAAATCGACATGGGCGGCCTTCATGGCGTGGGCGCGAAGCCGCCACTCTGGCCGTGGCCTGTCCATCTGTAAAATTCATTATTTGCTATTTGTAGTTAACTAAAAGAGAACAACGGGAGCCTGATGGCACGCCTGAACTACCATCACCTGCACTACTTCTGGGCCGTCGCCAAGGAGGGCAACCTCACGCGCGCCGCAGCGCGGCTGCACGTGTCGCAGTCGGCGCTGTCGACGCAGATTCGACAGCTCGAGGAACAGCTCGGCCATCCCCTGTTCAACCGCCGGGGCCGCTCGTTGCACCTGACCGAAGCCGGGCGGCTGGCGCTGACCTACTCCGACTCGATCTTCGCCTCAGGCAACGAACTGCTCGCGCTGCTGCGCGAGGGCCGGCGCGCGCAGCGCCAGGTGCTGCGCATCGGCGCCGTGGCGACGCTGTCGCGCAATTTCCAGGAGAACTTTCTCGCCCCGCTGCTCAAGCGCGAGGACATCGAGTTGCTGCTGCAGTCCGGCGGCTTGTCCGACCTGCTGACCCGGCTGCGCGTCCATACGCTGGACCTGGTCCTGTCGAACCGGCGCGTGCATGGCAGCGCCGACGAGGCCTGGCGCTGCCGGCGCATTGCGCGCCAGCCGGTGAGCCTGGTCGGCCGCCCGCGGTCGAAGCGCAAGGCGTTCCGCTTTCCCGACGACCTCGCGCACGTGCCGCTACTGCTGCCCGGACGCGACAGCGACATTCGCGGCGCGTTCGACCTGCTGTGCGAGCAACTGGGCGTCCGCTACCAGCTGCGCGCCGAGGTCGACGACATGGCGCTGCTGCGCCTGCTCGCGCGCGACGCGGGGGGCGTGGCACTGGTACCGAGTGTCGTCGTGCAGGATGAACTGCGCGGCGGCAGCCTCGTCGAGTACACCGTGGTGCCCGACCTGTACGAGAACTTCTACGCCATCACGGTGCCGCGCCACTTTGCGCCGCCGCCGCTGCGCGAACTTCTGCAGCGACCCGAGGCCGAAGTACTGCGCGCGTCGCGCTGAATGTTCGGAGCCAGATCAGCTCCGTAACGTGATCGACTGGTTGCTCTGACGCGCTTGTCGACTCACCGACTCAGTGAAGCTCGTGACGCGGCGATCCGCGTGGATTCCGGCGGACCCGAGCACCGCATCGCTGAAGTCGACGAAGCCAGAGGCATCGGTTGGCGGCCGTGCCAAGCCTGACCCTCGGCGCTTCCGCAACGCGGCGCACTCACGGGACGCTCGCTCAGCAGGGAGACGCCATAAGTCGCCTCCGCTCCGCCGGCCACCGACTTCCTGCCATGTGGCGCCTCATCTTGCGCGCCCCGTGCCGGGGCTTGTCGAAGTCCTGCCTATCCAGCCGGGATTTCCTTCAGCATTGTCGCCGGCACCCTCGACGGCTATTCCATGCTCCGGCGCACCTCGACCAGGACCTTGTCGAATGAATCGACGCGGATCAGACCGACCCGCGGGAACTCCATGTCGATAATCACGTAAACGGAGCCGGCGAGCGCGAACGCGAAGGTCGCGGAGTGCAGCCAGCGGCGCGACTCGGGCCAGGCCATCGCGCTGCCTGCGAGTAGCGCGGCGCACAGCGCGAACACGAACAGGAGTCCGAACACCACATCAGGTGGATGGGCCTGCGCGGCCATCGTTCGTTTCGTGGTGATGTCGAACATCTCGTTCAGCGCGGGAAGCAGGAGCATCCGCGCGGACTGCGAGTCGGCAGACTCCGCTACGGCCCGCACCCAGATTTCCTGCTGGATGCGATTGGAGGACGCGAGATGCTCGCGCGCGGCCTCGAGGTCCGGCAGCGCCCGGTACACGGCGAGCCGCGCATCCAGGTAGCGGCGAAACAGATTGCGCATTTCGCCCTGCGCTGCGGCGGGCAGCAGATCTATGCGCAGGTACGCCGTACCGACAGCGTTGGCCTCATCGACGATCAGGTTGCGCCTGTCGTCGAACCGGGCCGCCGCTCCCGAGAATGTGAACGCGATAAGCAGGCCAAGCAGCGCAAACACGGCGCCTTCGACGACCCCGCCTCCCGCCCCATCTACTTCCTGCTTCAGGCGACGTAGTCCGATTCGGCGCCCGAATTCAAGGAACAGCAGCACTCCCGCGAACAGGCCGGCGGCCGTCAGTACTGCGGTCAACGTAAAGTGCATGGGTAGGTCGGGTTTGGTTGCGTGAGCGTGAGATCGATCGTACGGGCTCTTTAGGTTCTCGTGTTACTTGCGAATCGCCTTTGCAACGCCAGAGGAGAGTTTGCAACTTCAATGAGAATCGCCATCGCCTGGTTCCCACAAGACCCGCAAATCCCCTGCTTAACTTCCGCTCGCGACCCCACGGAGACTTTCACATTCGCCGGAAGCGATCGTTGGCGCGGCCGAAAGCAGTCGCTTAACAATTGACATGAGAGATGTCCGACGGGCGCAGCCCGTTGGACGTCCTCTCGATGGAGTGGTTAGGCCTCACTGGCTGCCCGGCGGGGGAAGTGGATCCGGTGGCAACTGCGTTGCTTGAGACCAAACAGCCCTCCATGAGCCAGACCGTCGTGCGTAGATGTCTGTATGCCAGCAATTCACGACCTTGCCAGAGGGGAAGGTGATCGTGGCCTGGTACCTGACGGCAGCCATACCCTCGGAGACCACGACTCTCATGGGACCGTGCTCCCACTTTGCATAGAACACATCGATTGCCATGAGCGAGAGGTAACGCTCCAGGCTCATGACACGACCAGGCACGCTGATGAGCTCGTAGTCCGGCGCATGCAAGCGATGTATGGCCGCGACGTCACGAGCGACCAGGGCCTGGGTCCTTTCGAGTTCCAGGGCCCGGAAGAAATCCGCGTCAGGAAGCGTCGGCTGTGCCGGAGGGGATGTAGCCATGACGTGGGCAGAGCTCAATGTGGATGGATACCTGTTGACCGGGGCCTTCGAGCTGACGAGTATGAGGCTGTGCAGTGGTCCGGGTTCAGAGACCTTTGCGACCGCTATCGGAACTGGTGGCGAGACACGCCGACTGACTACTCATGGCCGTCCGATGAACTTCACCAACTGCAGACAAGGATTCTGCGGTGCCCATAGCTCCGGAAAGACTTCCAATGGCGTGAAGCCCATTGCGCAATAGAACGGCCGCGTCTCGTCATAGGCCGAAGGGGCCGTCTTCCGTGCGACGGTCTTCACCTGCAGGACGTCAACGCCTCTATCCACCAGCCAGCTCTCGGCGTGCATCATCAATGCTCTGCCGAGGCCTTTGCGCCTCGCATCGGCCCGAACCGCCATGCAGTGCACCTCCCACGCCGTGGGGAAGTGTTCGCGCAGGGTCAAAAATGCATCGAGCCGCCCTCCTGCCTGAATCGCGAACGTAGGCAACGCGGCTGAGTCAGACACGTAGCGAACCAACGCCTCCTCGATACCGAACCACTGCGGTACCGATCGAAGGATGGCTTCGATCTGATCTTTCGCATCCAGAACAGGGCCGACGATCCGAGGAGATGTCTGCATTCGGGAGAGCCAGGACGTCCGCTGTGCGGCAAGTTTGGCATTGGCGCTCCAAGGCGCCTACTGGCCGAACTCGGCCGTCCGAAAAATGAAAGGGCCGAGCGCTCAAACCGCCCAGCCCCGTGACTCGCACTGCCTCCGCTTCCTAACCAGCCACGAAATTTGCAACTAGTGAGAAAGTTTGCATCTATTTTGAGAACCTACAACAGCTCAAACGTCGATGTTCCCCGCGTACAGCGCGTTGCTCTCGATGAACTGCCTGCGCGGCTCCACGTCGTCGCCCATCAGCGTGGTGAAGATCTGGTCGGCGCCGATGGCGTCCTCGATCTGCACCTTGAGCATGCGGCGCACGGCGGGGTCCATCGTCGTTTCCCACAGCTGGCCCGGGTTCATCTCGCCCAGGCCCTTGTAGCGCTGCCGGCTGACGGAGCTGTCGGCTTCGTTCATCAGCCAGTCGATCGCCTCGGCGAAGCTGGCGACGGTCGCCTGCTTCTCCTTGTCGCCCGTGCCGCGGATGATGAGCGCTCCGCTGCCGATCATGCCCTTGAAGGTGCGCGAGGCCGTCGACAGTGCCGCGTAGTCGGCGCCGTGCACGAAATCCGCATCGATCACGCTGACCTTCGCGTTGCCATGATGGCGTCTCTCGATGCGCAGCCGGTGCTTGTCGGTCACCGCATCGTGCTGCGGGTACACGTGCACGGTCGAATTGCCGAGCGCCTCCGTCAGCCGCGCCGCGGACGCTTCGGCGCCAGCAGCATCGTCGAGGTTCAGCTCGACGCCTGCCAGCAGCGCCTCGAGCGCCGGGCGGTCCATCACACGCGCCAGGCGGCCGATCACCGCGTCGGCCACCAGGTACTGCCGCGCCAGCGCTTCGAGGGCGCCACCCTCGATCGGCGCCGCTCCATCGGCCGGCACCAGCTTCGCGTCCTTCAGGGCGAGCGTCACGATGTACTGCGCGAGCTCGCCGTCATCCTTGATGTAGCGCTCGTCCTTGCCGTGCTTGATCTTGTACAGCGGCGGCTGCGCGATGTAGATGTGACCGCCCTCGACCAGCTGCGGCATCTGCCGGTAGAACAGCGTCAGCAGCAGGGTCCGGATGTGGGCGCCGTCCACGTCGGCGTCGGTCATGATGATGATGCGGTGGTAGCGCAGCTTCTCGATGTTGAAGCCGTCCGGCGTGTCGGGCGAGCCGATGCCCGTGCCGAGCGCCGTGATCAGCGTGGCGATCTGCTCGGAGCCGATCAGCTTGTCGAAGCGGGCCTTCTCGACGTTCAGCACCTTGCCGCGCAGGGGCAGCACCGCCTGGAACTTGCGGTCGCGTCCCTGCTTGGCCGAACCGCCGGCCGAATCGCCCTCGACGATGTAGAGCTCGGCCTGTGCTGGATCCTTCTCCTGGCAGTCGGCGAGCTTGCCCGGCAGCCCGACGCCGTCGAGCACGCCCTTGCGACGCGTCATCTCGCGCGCCCTGCGCGCTGCCTCGCGCGCACGCGCCGCCTCGACGATCTTGCCGCAGATGATCTTTGCGTCGCCCGGCCGCTCGAGCAGGTAACTCTCGAGAGAGCGCGCCACCACTTCCTCGACAGCGGGACGCACTTCGGACGACACCAGCTTGTCCTTGGTCTGCGAGCTGAACTTGGGCTCGGGCACCTTGACCGACAGCACGCAGGTCAGGCCCTCGCGCATGTCGTCGCCGCTCGTCTCGACCTTGGCCTTCCTGGCGAGCTCGTTTTCCTCGATGTACTTGTTGAGCACCCGCGTCATCGCGGCGCGCAGGCCGGTGATGTGCGTGCCTCCGTCCTTCTGCGGGATGTTGTTGGTGAACGCGAGCAGGCTCTCGTTGTAGCCGTCGTTCCACTGCATCGCGACCTCGACGCCGACCGGCACCTCGCTGGTCGAGGAGTCGCCGCTTGCGTAGAAGATGTTCGGATGCAGGACGTTCTTGGACTTGTTGATGTACTGCACGAAGCCGCGGACGCCGCCGGAGAAGGCGAAGTCCTCCTCCTTGCCGCTGCGCTGGTCGACCAGCTTGATGCGCACGCCGTTGTTCAGGAACGAGAGTTCGCGCAGCCGCTTCGACAGCACCTCGTAGTGGAAGTCGACATTGATGAAGATCTCCTCGTCAGGCAGGAAGTGCACTTCCGTGCCGCGCCGATCCGTGGCTCCGGTCACCTTCATCGGCGACACGGTGACTTCGCCTTCCGGCGAGGCCATCGTCTCGACCAGGCGGTCCTGCACGACGCCCTGGCGGAACTCGAGGTAGTGCACCCTGCCATCGCGGCGGATCGTGAGGCGCAGCCACTTGGACAGGGCGTTGACGCACGACACGCCGACACCGTGCAGTCCGCCCGACACCTTGTAGCTGTTCTGGTTGAACTTGCCGCCGGCATGCAGCTCGGTCAGCGCGATTTCCGCGGCCGAGCGCTTCGGCTCGTGCTTGTCGTCGTACTTGATGCCGGTCGGGATGCCGCGGCCGTTGTCGACGACCGAGATCGAGTTGTCGGTATGGATGGTGACGATGATGTCGTCGCAATGGCCCGCGAGCGCCTCGTCGACCGAGTTGTCGACGACCTCGAACACCATGTGATGCAGCCCGGTGCCATCGTGCGTGTCGCCGATGTACATCCCGGGACGCTTGCGCACGGCTTCCAGCCCCTCGAGGATCTGGATGCTGCTGGCGCCGTAGTCGGCCTTGCCGTCGGCTTCCTGTGGGCTGGGTTGATTCATTGGCGGTTGATTCGGCACTGCTGACATCAGGTGACGCTCTCTTCTCTTCTTGCGGTTTCATTCACGACCGACCCGGGACGCCCGAGCCCGTCCTGCTCTTCAGACCAGACCGGACGAGGCGCGCCTGCGACCGCGTCGCCGCCGCGCGCATCCGGTCCGCCTAGATGCGCATCGGCATCACGACGTACTTGAACCTCTCCGAATCCGGCATCGTGATCAATGCGCTCCCGAG
>Ga0224500_10001257_pt1 | contig 15390 bp, 14 predicted proteins | sample SF_Oct11_sed_USG_FD_168126 | JGI IMG/M metagenome (GOLD analysis project Ga0224500, IMG submission 168126) | Sediment microbial communities from San Francisco Bay, California, United States - SF_Oct11_sed_USGS_4_1 | ecosystem: Environmental > Aquatic > Marine > Sediment | place: USA: California... | reverse complement strand
GAACGGCGAGATCAGCGTGTACGGCACATAGAGGGCGAGTACGACGGTGAGCAGGTAGTCGGCCGACGGAAGGTTCTGGACGTCGAATCCCTCTTGCCCGCCGAACGCGAGCGACTTGGCGATCGCGCCCTGAACGACCCCCTGTCCGGCTTGTGCGAGGAACTGCACGCCGACGAGCACCGTGAAGTCCCGGTTCGAGAAGGACGCGAACATCGAGTTGAAGAACCCGGCGAACGCGTCGAGCGGTCGCCGCAGCCACGCGTCGGCCATGCGCAGCGCGGCACCCACCCCGATCGCGACGACGACCACGACCCATCCCTTGGTGACGCTGAGCGGCCCTCGCCAGATGGCGAGCACCGCGACACCGGACAGCAGCACGATCACCACCGACATGCCGGGGATGAGCGCGATGCGATCGACGGTCGTACGGATGCCGAGCCAACTCGCAGCGAGCCAGCCGGGCACGATCAGCAACAACGCGAGCAGCGCGATCACCAGCAGGTTCTGGGGCAGGTTCTCGAGCGGTCCCGGATGTGCCTCGAACTTGGCTGCCTCGTCGGCGGCGGCTGCCTGAGCCCGCTCGACGACCCCCTGCGGCGGGCTCCAGAACCCGGCGCCCTCGATCACGTAGACGTCGGGGCCGACCTCCACTCCCCGCGACGTCGCTGCCTGCAGCGCCTGCTCCTGCTGGTCGGCCGAGCACGCCTCGACACCGTTGCACAGGCCGCCGTAGTACTGCCCGATCAGGAAGACGACAGGTTCCTCGGGGAACTCCTCGAACCGCGCCTGGAAGTCGACCGCCTTCTTGGCGTCGGGATCGCAGAGGTCGTCGGGGCCGCCGAAAGCCTCGCACCAGTGCGCGGTCGAGGCATCGTTGTAGCCCTGGCTCCCGGCGGTCGAAGTCGTCGGCTCGCCCGCGAGGAAGTTGTCGAGTGAGCCGAGGTAGGTCACCGAGCGCTCGATCGCCCTGCCCGGCAAACCGGTGCGGAACACGTTCGAATACGTCTTGGCCCATCCGTACGCCGTGTTCGTCTCGGTGGCAGGGTCGTCGGTGTCCCCGTAGTTCACCACGAGCACGTTCGGGCGCTCCCCCGCTGCCCCGACCACCTCGTTGACGGCGGCGAGCGAGGTGCGAACCTGCTGGTTCGCCCACTGGTTCGTCTCGCTCACCCAACGGTTCTCGAGGCCGTCGTAGAGCACGTAGCCCAGCGAACCCACCACGAGCACCGCGCCGAGGGCTCCGGCGAGAAGTGCCGGCCCGTGCCGCCCGCGCAGCAGCCACCGGATCGAGACGAACGCCCCGAGACCGACCAGCGCCATCGGGGCAGCCGAGGCGTTCATGAACCGGTAGTAGGGAATGGCGGCGCCGGTCAGTACGGTCGCCGCGCCCGCGAACGCCACGAGCCACCAGATCGAAACCTGATCCTCGGTGCGAGCGGGCTCCCGCGTGCGTTTGGACATCAGCACCGTCGAGACGATCGCGATGATGATGAACGGCACGATCACGACCGGCTGCAACGACGTGACCCATTCCACGAGCCGATCGGTGAAGAACTTCGCGGTGTACGGCGGGGGCAGCGCCGCCTCCGCGAGGCTCGCGGGCTTCCCCCAGATGCCGATCACCCACGTCGCGAGTCCCGCGATCATGCCGAAGCCCACCGACATCAGCAGCGGGCCGTCGGCCCTGAGCGCCGCTCCGAACGAGAACCGGCTCGTGAGGAAGTGGAATCCGAACACCGCCATCAGCACCGCGCCGAAGATCACGCAGGTCGTCGGATGCGTGAACGCCGCCGCCACGCCGATCAGGAACAACGCCGTTCGGGCGCCCCACGAGGTTCGCGCTTCGTGGACGAACGGGATCATCAGCGCCAACAGGAACAAGACGGTGATGTTGTCGAGGTAGCCGACGTAGGGGGTCGTCAGGAACAGCGCGACCGTCGCCAACAGGGTGGTGAGCACCACGAGGGGGTCACGACGGCTGCGGAACAGGGCCGCGCCGAGCGCCAGCCCGGTCAGGATCGGCATGCCGATCATGAGGTAGGCGCTGAAGGTGTAGCGGTCGATACCCACCACTTGCTGCAGCAACGCTCCGGCGAGCGGCACCGTCACGCGGTAGCCGCCAGCGAACAGCCCGTTGGGTCCCCACTCCTGGGCGACGCGCACCGGATCGGCTTGCAGGATCACCTGCGCACGCCACGTGTACCAGGCCGGGTCGCGGGTCGGCGCCGACAGGCTGGGGTCGGCCAGGAACTTCCAGCCGAGTGCGAGCAGCATCAGCAGGGCGAAGCCGACGACGATCCACCACGAACCGAGCCAGCTCGGGCCTCGGCCTTCGCCCGGGTCGGGAACGGGCGGTTCGCCGGCCGGTGCCTGTCTGGTGTCGGTCGCAGCCATCGAACGCGGTTCCTCTCTACGTCTGGTGTCTGGTCGGAAACGGTGTCGTCGGGGCAGCCCAGAACACTGCCGGAGCCATGGGGACCGCCACAGGATAGACGAGGGGGCGGGCGATGCCCGAAAGCCGGTCGCGCACGCCTACGACGTCGCCTCGGGCAGGCATGGCAGGTCCTGCATCATCGCTGACGGGAAGGCGGCCTGCATCACCGGATCGCCCTGCTCTCCGGGGTTGGGCACCACGCCCCCCGCCGCGGTCTCGGCCTGCGTGAACGTCATCATGGCGCGGGCCACATCGTCGACGGAATGCCCGTTGGCCTCCAGCTCTCCGAGGTTCAGGAACGCCTGGGTGGGCTGCATCAGCTCGACGATCTCGGGGCCGCCCGGGCGGCCGAACCGCTCGTTGATCATCGTTTGCATCGGACCGGTGGAGATCTGGAAGCCACCGCTCACGGCCGGGTCGGGCATCGACGCGTGATCCGCGGTGAGCACCATCGCCCATTCACCCCTGCCGACCTCCTCGTTCAGGGTCGTCACGAGCGACTTCATGGCACGGTCCTGGGCAACGACCGCGTCGAGCATCTCGGGGGAGTTCATCGACCAGACGTGGCTCACGTAGTCGATCTCCTTGAAGTTCAGGTACAGCAGGTCGGGCACCTCGTCGTCGCCGAACCCTTCCTTCTTGATCACCTTGTCGACCACCCGCTGCTGGTACGGCGTGCGGGCTGGGGTGTCGAAGCCCTGCAGCAACTGGTCGATGTCGTTGTCCCGCCACTTGCCGTCGACCACGCCGTCGGCCTGGTCGACCGCCCTCTTGTCCCTGGCGAACCCACCCACGTCGTTCGCGTACCCGGCGAGCCGGTAGTAAGGAGCTTCGCGTTCGGGAAGGTTCCATTCGAAGCCTTCATCGGTCAGCGTCTCGCCGCCGATCACCGATCGAGTGAGTGCGATGTCGCTGTCGCCACCCGAGAAGAACGACCCGTGACCGAGCATGCCGAAGTGGATGTCGACCGTTCCCACCAGTCCCACGACCGGCTCGTTGTTCATCGCGCGGTCGTAGATGTCGGCGAACGTCGGCTCGATCAAGAAGCTCGGGCCCTGGTTCCACGGGCCGGTGATGCGGCCGGCGACCAGCATGTTGTGACCGACGATGCCGTGATGCAGCGGGAAGGAACCTGTGCCGATCGTGGCGTGGATCTGCGCCGTGCTCGTCGGCGAGGAGCCGACGGTCGCGTCGGTGTACCAGGTGCCTTGCGAGATCAACGACCTGGTGAACGGCCAGGCGTTGGGGTGCTCCTCGAGCACGTTGATGCCTCCGGCGTCCCAGACGAGTGTGACGAAGACCTTCGGTAGATCGCGCTCACCCGCCGGAAGGAGGGCTTCCGTCATGGGCTGGCCATCGGGGGCACGGAAAGCGTCGAACTTCAGCAGCTCGGCGGCGGTCGGAGCGATGCCCGCCACCGTGACCGGGCGATCGATCTCGCCCTGGGCTTTCACGAACCCGGGGCCGTACCAGAACATCGGCACGGTCTGGATGTAGTCCCACGGCCCCACGTGCGGGAGGCCCGAGCCCACGAAGTTGGGTTCTTTGGGCACGAAGCTGAGCTGAGCCCCCCGATCGGGCCGCCACCCGCGCCAGACGCGGAGCAGCTGCTCGTGCGGGAGCGAGCAGGCGATCTTCACGAGATCCTTGGGCGCGGCCTGGGCGTCGGCCCCCGAGTGCGGAAGGGCGACGAGCGCCCCCGCGAGCAGGACAGCGAACACGATGGGGGCGGCGGGGCGGCGGGAGGTCACGGTCCGGCATAGAGAACACGACCTCGACACGGGCCGACAACCCGGCGACCATGGAGAGTCTGTGACGAGCCGAGACGTGCAGGCCCTCAACGGGCGAGCGCGGTAGCGTGAGGCCCGTGCCAATCGGTCGTCGCCTCTGGACGCTCTTGCTGGCGCTCACCCTCATCGGAGCGCCAGCCATGGTGCTACGCATCGTCTGTGCCGGCAGGAGCTGCGACGCCGGGAACGCTCAAGCGCAGGCCGCCGTGCCATTCTGTCGACTCCCGAAGATCCTTCGGCACGAGATCGCTGCCGGGTACCGAGCAGGGCGCTCACCCGACGTCATGGGTGCGACGGAAGGCCTCGGCCTCGTCTCGACTCAGGTGCAACCCGGCGTTCGGGTGCCGTGGGCCGGCTCGGATCGGGAACCCGAGGGCGAGGTCTTGCCCGACACGCGAGTACCGATCGCGTTCGTCGGCGGCGGCATACGGCGCGGCGAAGTCCCGGCCGGCTCACGACTCGACGTGGTCGCATCGACGCTCGAGGGCGTTACCGGACTCAAGCGAGCCCACCCTGAGGTTCGGACCGGCGAACCGATCCCTGGCGTGGTCGCCGGCGGCAAGCCGACCCCTCTCGTGGTCGTGATCGCTTGGAAGGGCCTCGGCACCCCCGACCTCGAAGCTGATCGATCTGCATGGCCGTTCCTGCGTCGCGTGATGCGAGCTGGCGCGGGCACGTTGGAAGCCGCCACGGGGTCGCTCCCCCTGGATCCAGCGGCGACCATCACGACGATCGGAACGGGCGGATTGCCGTCAGCCCACGGGGTCACGGGAACCACGATCCGCAGGGACGACGGCCGCCTTGCGGCCGCGTGGTCGTCGGACGAAGCGGGATCGGTGATCGCCACATTTGCCGACGACCTCGACCGCGACACCGGGGAACGAGCGAGGGTCGCCGCGATCCTGTCCGATCCCGCCGACCGCGGCATCATCGGCAACGGCTGGTATCTCGAGGCCCGCGACGACGATCGCGTCGCGATCGTGGACGACGTTTCGCGCCGGCCCTCGGCGACGGCGAGGACGGTCGTGCGTTCGGAGGGTCTCGGCACGGACCGGGTCACCGATATGCTCGGCGTCGTGCTGCGGGGACGGGTTCGCCCTGTCGACGCCGCGACCGCGGCCATCGTGCGAACGATCCGCGCCGTGGTCCCCGGGGCCACGTTCGCGATCGCGGGCACGGGGTCGCTGAGCGCGACGGGTTCGGCCGATGCTGCTCAGCTTGCACGTGCCGTGGACTCGACCCTCGCGGCGCACGTCGTCGCGGGGCTCGCCGCCGACGGGGTCTTCCTCGACCGTGACGTGTTGGTGCAGCGATCGATCACGTCGGAGCAAGTCGCCGACGCCCTGCGGCGCGCCGGTTCGTCGACAGAACAGCCTCACTTCAGCGATGTGTACCCCTCGTTCGCCGTCGAGTTCTCCAGGTACTGCTGATGGCCGTCGACGTCGAGCCCCGTGGAAGCACGATCGGCGCGCCGAAGCGGGCGCGTCCGAAATCGTCGGTGGTCTGGGTACTGGCGATGCTGGGTGGCGTCGCCGTGCTCACCAGGGCCGTCGATCCCTCGAGCCTTCCGTGGCTGCGGAACCTGCTGATCGTCTTTGGGTCGCTCCTGGTCGAGGCGATGCCGTTCATCTTGATCGGTGCGACGGTCTCGGCCGCGATCGAGGTGCTCGTGCCGGCATCGGCGTTCGCGCGCATCGCAACCCTGCCGCCGCGCCTGCAGATGCCTGTGGCAGCGGCGGCCGGCGTCGCCTTCCCGGTCTGTGAATGCGGGTCGGTGCCGGTTGCCCGTCGCCTCGCCACGAAAGGACTGTCGCCGGGTGCGGCGATCACGTTCATGCTCGCGGCACCCATCGTGAATCCGGTCGTCGTCGCGTCCACGTTCGTCGCCTACCGGGGGCGCGACACCCTGTGGACCATGGTCCTCGGGCGGCTCGCACTCGGGTTCGTCGTCGCCATGACGGTCGGGTGGGTGATGGGCCGGCTCAGTTCGGGCGAACTCCTGCGGGCGCGAGCCGCACAGGTCGAGGCGCACGAGGTCGATATCGCCGAGGCGAGATGGCGCCGATTCTTCGGCCACATGACCGGCGACGTGGTCTTCATGGCGCGCTTCCTGATCATGGGCGCAGCGCTCGCCGCGGCGATCCAAACCTTCGTGCCGCAGTCGATCGTGGACAGCGTGGCGAGCCTTCCCGTACTCAGCCTGATCGCCATGATGGTGCTCGCGTTCGTGATGTCGTTGTGCTCGGAGTCCGACGCGTTCGTGGCGGCCTCGTTCACGGCCTTCGGTCCGGCCGCGCAGCTCGCCTTCCTGGTGTTCGGTCCGATGGTCGATCTGAAGCTCGCGGCCCTGTACATGGGGACCTATCGGCGCGGGTTCCTGCGGACGGCCGTCGTCGCCGTCGGCGCGACCACGCTCGTGGCGACCCTCTGGATCCAGGTGATCTGGGGATGAGCACGCACACGGGCACGCGCGGCGACACCCGTCTGCGCTTCAGCGGCCCGCGCGTCGGTGCCGCCGTCACGCTCGCCGCCTGGGCAGGGTTGTTCTGGTTCCTCATGATCTCCGGTCGCACGTCGCTGTACCTGTCAACACGCACGTCGTGGCTGATCCCGCTCGGCGCGGTGCTGGCGTCGATCGCAGCGATCGGACGCATCGCGTCCGCGAGGGTTCGCGACCCCGAGCCGCTGGGGATCAGGGAGACGTGGATGTTCGGGGTCATCGTGCTGCCGGTCGTGTTGCTGCTCGCCCTGCCGCCCGTCTCGCTCAACTCCTACGCGGTGAACCGGCGCTCGAACTCCACCGGCATCGGGTCCAGTGCGCGCGTGGTGAGCGGCCCGATCGACCTCGTCGACGTGGCTGCTGCCCGCGCGGTCGTCGACGCGCAGGCGGCGCTCAAGGCACGCGCGGGCGAGCGAGTTTCGATCGAAGGCTTCGTGACGGAGGAGTCCGGCGAGGCCGACCGCTTCCAGCTCACGAGATTCGTGATCACCTGTTGTGTGGCCGACGCGACGATCAGCTACGTGACCGTCGTCGATGCCCCACCGGGAACCTTCGAGACCGATCAGTGGGTGCGTGTGACCGGTCCGATCTACCCACTCGGGAGCGACATCCTCGTGCAGGCTCAGTCGATCGAGCCGATCGATGCGCCCGCCGAGCCGTATCTGACACCGTGAGTTCGCCGCTCAGGCGCACGAGCGGCACGTGCCGATGAGATCGAGACGGTGCCGGACCTTCGCGAAGCCGCTCCGCTTGGCGAGCCGGTCGACCGTTCGGTCCATCGTGGACTCGAGATCCGTCGGAATCGTCACGTCCTCGACCTTCCCGCAGTTCGAACAGATCAGATGGTGGTGGTGCTCGGTGAGTTCCTCCGTGAGCTCGAACCGCGCGAACTCCCCCTCGGTGACCACGCGCCTGACGACCCCGACGTGCTCGAGCACGGCGAGGTTCCTGTAGACGGAACTCTGCGGACCCGTGCGCGCTTGAACGATCTCGAGGGTCGACAATGGCTTGCGCGCTCGTTCGAGGGCGGCGACCAAGGCTTCGCGTTGTTCGGTGTAGCGCTGCCCGACTCGCCGCAACCGCTCGGCGACGGTCGAGTGCAGATCTGTCGGCATCCGACGCATCATGAGCCGACCTCCTGTGGTGGTCGGCCGGGCTCGTCGGGCTGCCAGCCCTGCGGTGTGCGGGCGTGCACGAACATGCGTGAGACGGCGGCCACGACCACGAAGACCCCCGCTGCCACGAGCACGATCGTGCCCCCTGGCGCCAACCCTCCCGGGAACATCCTGGCCACGGCGAGCCCCCCGACGGACGCACTCACGCCGATCACGACCGAGATCGTGAGCGACCCACGGAACGAACGGGCCACCATCTGGGCGCTGGCGACAGGCAGCACCATCATCGCGGCGACGAGCAGGATGCCTACGATCTGCATCGCCGCCACCACCGCCACCGCGGTGAGCACGGCCATCAGCGAGTTGAGCGTCCCCACCGGGAGCCCGGCGACCCGCGACCACTCCTCGTCGGTCACGACCGAGAACATCGCCCGGCGGAGAGCGAGCACGGTCGCCACGACGACGACCCCGAGCAGCACGATCGCGCGGACCTCGTCTGGGCGCACGGTGAGCGGCTGGCCGAACAGGTAGGAGAGCACGTTCGCGGAGAGTCCGTCGCCCGCCGAGATGAGCACCACCCCGAGCGCGATGCCGGAGTAGAAGAGGATCGCGAGCGCCACATCGCCCGAGGTCCGGCGTCTCGAGCGGAACCACTCGATTCCGAGCGACCCACCCACCGCGAACGCGAGCGCAGTCCACAGCGGGGCCCACCCGGCGAGCAGGCCTGCCCCGACGCCGGCGAACGCAACATGACCGATGCCATCGCCGATCAGGCTCAGGCGCTTCTGCACGAGGAAGACGCCGATCGCAGGCGCGAACACCCCGACCGAGATGCAGGCGAGCAAGGCCCGCTGCATGAAGCCCAAGTCGAACGGATACGGAAGTGCGAGCTCGGCCATCACGTCAGCTGCTCCAACCAGATCGGCAGGTCCTCTTCGTGGACGCCGAGGCTTCCCACACCTTCGGCGACGAGGTCCGCCGGCGTGCCGTCGAACAGGATCGTTCTCTTCAGCACGACCACGCGGTCGACGTCGTCGGCCACCGCCGACAGTTCGTGGGACACGAGCAACACCCCGGCGCCGTGTTCCCGGATCAGGTGCACCAGCGAATCGCGGAACGAACGCTGCGATGCTGCGTCGACACCTGCGGTCGGTTCATCGAGCACGAGCAAGGACGGCTCACTCGCGAAAGCCCTCGCGATGAAGGCGCGCTGCTGCTGCCCGCCAGAGAGCTCGTTGAGTGGGCGACGGGCGAGATCGGCGAGGCCGACCGAGGCGATCGCGTGGCCCACCTGATCACGACCGGCGCGCGACATCGGCAGCCACCAGCGTCCGTCCGTGAGTCTGCCGGCCGAGACGATCTCGTGCACGGTCGCGGGCAGGGCCGAGCTCAGGTTCGGGCGCTGCGGCACGTAGCCGAGCTGTCCACGCTTGCCGACCGAGCCCGGCGGGCGGCCGAACAAGCGCGCCTCGCCCGCCCACGGCTGGAGCGAGCCGAGCAGCAAGCGGAGAAGCGTGGACTTGCCCGACCCGTTGGGTCCCACGAGCGCCACGAACTCGCCGGCATGAACCGAGAGGTCGACGTTCTCGAGGACCGCGTCGCGGCCGTAGCCGAACGTCAGCCCTGCGGCTCCGAGCAGTTCCTCGTTGCCTGCCCGTTCGTCGTCGGCCGGCATCGGGCTAAGCGCAGTCGAGTCCATCGCGGAGCACCTCCAGGTTCTGGCGCATCAGGGACAGGTAGTCGTCGCCGGCCTCAGCCTGTTCCTCGGTGAGGCCCTCGAGCGGGCTCAACGTCGCGGTCTCGAGCCCCGCCTCGTCGGCAAGGGTTTCCGCCACCTCCGGCGAGACAAGATCCTCGGTGAAGATCGTCATCACGCCTTCGGCACGGGCCTGATCGGCGAGTTCGGCCACGCGAGCGGGGTCGGGTTCCGATCCGGGCGACACGCCTGAGATCGCCCGTTGCTCGAGGTCGTAGGCCGCAGCCAGGTACGCGAACGCGGCGTGGTTCGTCACCATCACGCGCGTCGAGCAGTCCGCGAGGCCGACCCGGAACGCCTCGTCGAGGGCCGCGAGTTCCTCCTCGAGGGTAGCCGCGTTGCCGGAGACGCCGGGGGCGAGCACCCCGTCTCGCACCTCGCTCAGCGCCACTGCGATCCGGTCGACGATGCTCGCGTAGCTGTCAGGATCGAGCCACGCGTGTGGGTCGGACCCACCGTCCCGACCCGGCGCCTCGACACCCGCCAGCGCGTCGACGGCCGCCGCGGACTCGGTCCTCACGGCGTCTTCGACGCCGGGCTGGAACCCGCCACCCACGTACACGACGAGGTCGGCTCGGGCGATGGCCTCGAGGTCATCGGCTGTGAGCTCCAGGTCGTGGGGCTCCACTCCCGGCGGTGTGAGGTTCGTGACGCTCACAGCGTCCCCCCCGACCCGCTCGGCCGCATAGGCGAGTGGATAGAAGCTCGCGACGACGGCGACGGGTCCGCCTGAGGCGCCGTGGTCGCTTCTATCGCTGTTCCGAGAGCAGGCCGCCCCCGCCACGGCGCAAGCAAGAACAAGACTGAGAATCGCTCTCATTTTGAGGAACCGTAGCGCCGCGGGCCTGGATCCGTCAACCGCGACGTCTATTCGGGGAACGACACGCGCCCGAGATCGCGGCCCTGGAGTGCCGCAGGCGAGGCAGCCACGACACCATCACGATGCAGCCCTCGTATCGCCTCAGCGACACGTTCCCTCTCCCACCCTGTCGATCGGACGATCGAGACGAACGTGCGCGGAGAGCGCTCACGCAGTGCCGCCGTCACCCCTCCACGGACCTGCCGAAGCGAACCCTCGAACTTCGGCCGGCGCCGGCTCGATGGTCTGCCCGTCCTGCCGCCGGACGCGAACGCGCACCGCGGTCGCAGCGGGCACTCTGGGCACCGAGGGGTAGGCCGGCACACCTCGCGACCGAGATCCATGACGGCCTGATTCCAATCCGCCGGGCGGCCTGTGTCGAGCCAGGAGCTTGCCGATTCCGAGACCGGCCGAGTGGCGACCTCGTCGGGTTCACAGCCGTGATCGACCCTTGCCCACACCCGCTTGACGTTCGTATCGATCGCGGCCACCGGGACGCCGAACGCAAGGCTCGCGACGGCGGCAGCCGTGTACTCGCCGACGCCGGGCAAGGTACGCAGCGAGGCCGGCTCCTCGGGTACGTCTCCTCCGAACCGTTCAACGATCTCGCCCGCGGCTCGATGCAGCGCCACGGCTCGGCGTGGGAACCCGAGCCGGCCCCAGGCACGCAGGACATCGGCTCTCGGGGCCCCGGCGAGAGACCCGACATCGGGGAACCGTCGCATGAAGGCCTCGAAAGCAGGTACCACCCTGCCTGCCTGCGTCTGCTGCAGCATCACCTCGCTCACGAGCACCTCGAAGGGGTCCGCGAACGGCGAACCCGAGGCTGCGGCGGAGCCTGTTCGACTCCCGGCGCGCCACGGGTACGCGCTCGCCCGGGGCTCATACCAGGCGAGCAAGGCTTCCCGGGCATGCTCGCGCGAGCTAGGCTGCTGAGCGTCGGCACTCAGGGGATCGAAAGGGCCAGCCGTGACCGTGATCCGCGACGTCATGAGCACCGAGCTAACGATCGTCTCACCCACCACGACGATCGCCGATGCCGCCACGATGATGAGTACCCACCAGGTGGGCAGCGCGCTCGTGCTCGACGGCGATCGCCTCGTCGGCATATTCACCGAGCGCGACGTGCTGCGCGCGGTGGGCTCCGACTTCGACGCCGAGCATCATCCGGTCACGGAATTCATGACGATGGACCCGAAGACGATCGGACCGGAGGTCGACGCCCACGAAGCGCTGGAATCGATGTTCGCGTTCGGGTTCCGCCATCTGCCCGTGGTGGAATCCGGTCGCGTGGTCGGCATCGTTTCGATGCGCGATGTCACGCGTCGTGGCTGAGATCAGTCGTCCCCTCCACGCCGCTCAGAACCCCGCCTTGGCATCCTTGTTCGGCATCTCGTCGGCTGCGGCCTTCAGCGCCTCGTGGATCGAGCGGAACACGTCTGCCACGAACGAGGGCTGCTGCCCATCGCTGCCGTTCATCGTTCCCCGGACCGCCGATGCGGTGATCTCGCACGCCTTCTCGAACACAGCCCAATCGCTCTCGCGGGACATCGGCTCTCCTCCGTGTGATGGAGATCGACGCCCCTTCACGAAGCCGGCGCCGATCCTGATGTCTCAGGCTACCTGAGCCCCGCACGCTTCCCGATGTCCCCCGGCAGCCCCATTCCCGGGGGCAGGAGCTTCCGGCAGGATGTCGAGGAACGGTCGGGTCGTTCGTCGTTTCAACGGATGCGGCGAGACGAGCCGTGAGATGAGGAGGAGGGCCGGATGCAGTACATGCTGTTGATCTACGGCGACATGGAGGGGTTCCCCGAGATGAGCGAGGAACAGCAGGCTGCCGAGATGAAGCGCTGGTACGACTACAGCGAGTGGCTGAGCGCCAAGGGATGGATGCGGGCGGGCGACGCTCTGCAGGGCGTGGAACACGCGACCAGCGTCCGCCTGAGGGACGGTGAGCGCATCGTGACCGACGGTCCTTTCGCCGAGACGAAGGAGACGCTCGGCGGCTACTACCTGATCGACACCGAGAACCTCGACGATGCGATCGAGGCGGCCTCCGAGTGCCCCGGCGCGATGTACGGCACGATCGAGGTGCGGCCGGTGTTGGATCTGCCTGCGGAGGCGCCTCAGGGTTGACAGGGTCGACGGACGCGGTCGTCGATCGCCTCTTCCGGCGCGAGTCGGGACGAGCCGTCGCGGCCTTGATCCGTGCGGTCGGAAGCTTCGATCTCGCCGAAGACGCGGTGCAGGATGCGTTCGCGATCGCCCTCGAGCGGTGGCCGCGCGACGGCGTCCCCGACAACCCGGGCGCCTGGATCACGACGACGGCCCGCAACCGGGCCATCGACCGGATCCGTCGGGCGAGGGTCGGAGGGACGAAGGCCGAAGCGGCCGAGCAGCTGCGCGCCCTCGAGCGATGGGACGACGAGATGCACGAGATCCCCGACGAGCGTCTACGTCTGATCTTCACCTGTTGCCACCCGGCACTGCCGATGGAGTCGCGAGTCTCCCTCACCCTGCGTACCGTCGGCGGCCTCTCGACCCGGGAGATCGCGCGCGCGTTCCTGGCACCCGAGCCCACCGTCGCGCAACGTCTCGTGCGGGCGAAGAGGAAGATCCGCGAGGCCGGTATCCCCTACCGGGTTCCGCCCAGAGACCTGCTGGCCGAACGGCTCGGCGGCGTACTCGCCGTGCTCTACCTCGTCTTCAACGAGGGCTACAGCGCCACGAGTGGCGAGGCCCTAATGCGGATCGACCTCTGCGAGGAAGCGATCTGGCTGACGCGCACGGTCGACAACCTGTTGCCGGGAGAACCAGAGGTCAACGGCCTGCTGGCGCTGATGCTCTTGCAGCATTCTCGGCGCGACGCCCGCACGGACGCCGCGGGTGAGCTGGTGCTGTTGGAGGACCAGGATCGAGGTCGCTGGGACCACGACATGATCGACGAAGGCGTCGAGGTGCTCGATCGGGCGATCACCTTGCACGCGCCCGGGCCGTACCAGCTGCAAGCTGCGATCGCCGCGCTGCATGCGCAGGCGCCGAGACCCGAGGACACCGATTGGCCGCAGATCGCCAGCCTCTACGGAGCGCTCGCCACCGCCACGGCGAGCCCGGTGGTCGAACTGAACCGGGCCGTGGCGGTGGCGATGTCCGACGGACCCGCGGCCGGCCTACCCTTGCTCGACGGACTCGCCGAAGATCTCGACGGCTACCACTTGTTCCATGCGGCGCGCGCCGATCTGCTGCGGCGCCTCGAACGCCACGATGAGGCTGCCACCGCGTACGGCCGTGCGCTCGAGCTCTCGACGAATCCGGCGGAGCGATCGTTCCTGGAACGCCGTCTGGCGCAGGCTTGACAGCCGCAGTTCGCCTCGGCGGTGGCGGCTCCACCGTGCGCTAGGGTTCTTCGTCGATGCTCTTCCCCACGATCGATTTCGCGATCTTCTTCGCCCTGGTCTTCCTGGGCCACTGGCTGCTGAACCCGAAACCCTTGCCCTGGAAGCTCTTCATGATCGGGGCGAGCTACGTCTTCTACGCCTGGTGGGACGTGCACTTCGTGTGGCTGCTCGCGGGCGTGTCGGGGGCCTCCCAGGTCGGTGCGCTCGCGATCTCGCGCCATTCCGACGAGATGCGCCGGCGCATCGCGATGGCGGGCGGCATCGCGCTCACCATCGCGCCGCTCCTGTACTTCAAGTACTACGGCTTCTTCTCGCTCAACCTCACGAACACCGCGAGCTCGCTCGGCCTCAACCTGGGGCTGCCGCTCGTGCAGCTGATCCTGCCCGTCGGTATCTCGTTCTTCACGTTCATGGCGATCAGCTACATCGTCGACGTGTATCGGGGCAATACGCACGTCGCGAGCTGGATCGACGTCTTCTTGTACCTGTCGTTCTTCCCGCACCTCGTGGCGGGGCCGATCGTACGGCCCGACGAGCTGATCCCCCAACTGGACGTGCGTCGCGATCCGCGACACGTCGACATCGCAGGGGCCTCCTGGCTGATCTTCGGCGGGTTGTTCAAGAAGGTGGTCGTGTCGAGCTTCCTCGCTTCCACCGTGGTCGACCCGGTGTTCGGCGACCCCTCGTCGCACTCGGCCATCGACGCCGCGTTCGCGATGGTCGCGTACGCGGTCGTGATCTACACCGACTTCAGCGGCTACACCGACATCGCGATCGGCCTTGCGAGGCTCCTTGGGTTCCAGTTCCCGCAGAACTTCGACCGGCCGTACTCGGCGCGCTCGTTACAGGACTTCTGGCGCCGATGGCACATGACGCTCTCGCGCTGGTTGCGCGACTACCTCTACATCCCGCTCGGTGGCTCGAAGCGCGGCGACGTGCGCATGTACGTGAACATCGTCGTGACGATGGTGCTGGGTGGGTTGTGGCACGGCGCCGCTTGGACGTTCGTGTTCTGGGGTCTGTATCACGGCATCGGACAGGCGGTCGGTGCCTGGAAACGCGCGCATCTTCCGCCGCGGCCCGAGACCCCCATGGTCGTGTGGGGTCAGCGCCTCTCGACCTTCGCGCTGGTCTGTGTCGGGTGGACGTTCTTCCGCGCGGACTCGATGGGAACCGCGCTCACGTTGCTCGGCCGGCTGGTGGTCGGCTGGGCCACGCCGACCGAAGTGGTCACACCGCTCGTGGTGGGCACGATCGCTCTCATGCTGAGCCTGCAGTACGTGCCGCGGGGCCCCGCCCTCGTGATGCAGGAGCGCATGTCCCGGTGGCGACCCGTGCCGATGGGTCTGGCGGGCGCCGCCGCCTTGTTCGTGATCGCCACGCTCGGACCCCAGGGCGTGGCACCCTTCATCTACTTCCAGTTCTGAGGCACCGATGACACGCTCGAACACGACGGACGACCCGAATCCCACGTTGGAGCACCCGGACCCCCGGGGTGACGAAGCGCGCGCTGCGGTGCCGCACGGGCGCGAGATCTC
>Ga0224500_10001256_pt1 | contig 15398 bp, 10 predicted proteins | sample SF_Oct11_sed_USG_FD_168126 | JGI IMG/M metagenome (GOLD analysis project Ga0224500, IMG submission 168126) | Sediment microbial communities from San Francisco Bay, California, United States - SF_Oct11_sed_USGS_4_1 | ecosystem: Environmental > Aquatic > Marine > Sediment | place: USA: California... | reverse complement strand
AGGCGCCGGATCGCACGCCTCGGACATCGGCGCGTAGTCAGACCTGCCGCCACGCTGCGACGTAGTTCTGCCCGTACTGCATGATCCGCTGCAGCACGGCTTCATACCCCATGCCGCACGCGAGCGCCGAGGTCGCGAAATCCTCGATCCGGGCCAGGTTGGGATTCGCATTGGCCTCGAGCACGTAGACCGCGCCGTCCGGCCTCAGTCGCAGGTCGATGCGCGCATACCCGCTGAGCGACAGCGCGCGATAGATGCGCCGCACCAGCGTGGCGAGCCGCGGCGAGAGGCCGGGCGGCAGGTCACGGGCGGGACCCGTGTCGATGCCGTGCCGCGCCTGGTACTTGCGGTCCCACTTCACCTTGCGCGTCGCGATCGACATCACGTCGGGCAGGGTGCCGAAATTGAGTTCCCACACCGGCAGGGTCGTGAGCCGCTCGTTGCCCATCACGCCGATGTAGAGTTCTCGGCCTTCGATGAATTCCTCGACCAGCGCATCCGAATTCGTCTGCTCGTGGATGAATTCGACGCGCTCGCGCAGCCGCTGCCCGTCGTAGACGATCGAGGCCTGCGAGATGCCGAGCGAGGCATCCTCGGTGGCCGACTTCACGAACAGCGGGAACTTGAGCTTGCGCGGCTCGACGTAGCGGCGCTTGCGCGGCAGCAATGCGTACCGCGCGGTCGGAATGCGGTGGTAGGCGAGTATCTGCTTCGACAGCACCTTGTCACGCGAGATCATCATGCCGCGCGGGTTGCAGCCGGTGTACGGCAGCCGCATCAGCTCGAGAAAGGCCACCACGTACTGGTCGTAGGTGACGATGCCCTGGAACTCCTCGAGCAGGTTGAAGGCAATGTCGGGTTTCCACTCCATGATGGTGGAGCGCAACTCGGCCAGGTTGTCGCCCATGCCGAGCACCTTCACTTCGTGCCCCATCGCCTGCAGCGACGAGGTCACGTCGTACTCGGTGCGCCACTCGTCGATCTCCTGGGGCGAATAGCCTTCGGTGGACTCGGGAGGCACCAGCGTTTCGTGCACGAGCACGAGCGCGCGCAGGGGTTTCTTGCTCATAGGGCGTAGTTCTCGCGGTCCCGCAACAGCATCTCGAGCATGATGCGCTCGAGCATCACCAGCACTGCACGCTTGGTGTCGCGCTGGTTGTGACTGAGCCGCAGGTTCATGGCACGTGCGCGCTGGGTCGCTATCTTCAGTACGTGCTGGACGAGGTAAGGGTGCATTCTCGCACGGCGGATCATCAGGCGCTCGACCTGCGGCTGCACCTTGCGCAGGAACCGTCCTGCCTGCAGGCCTTCCGGATGATCCTCCGCAGTGCCGAACACGCGCAGCAGGCGGCGATCGTAAGTGCGCGCGGTGTCGAGTTCGTAACGGCGCTGCTTGCGCCGATAGTGCTCGCGCAACGTGCGGGTGTTCGCGGACAGCGGCTCGATGACGTCGCGGCTCAGGCAGACCGCGCGTTTGCCCTGCAGGTTGCGCATCGTCGCGTCGACGTATTCGAGCTTGCGCAGCGCGGGCCAGCCGGCGTACTGGCTGCGCCAGCGCGAATGGCGCGGCAGCCAGACGGCGAACGTCTCGGCGAAGTCTTCGGTGGGATGGCTCTGCGCATACCAGTGGCCGAGGTGCAGCACGAACCGGCGGCTGGCTGGTCGTGGAAAATACCGCGACGGATAGCGACGCGAGGCCTTGCCGAACGTGTCGCGCCAGGTCTTGCGCCGGCGCAGGCCGAACGCGGTGTCGATCGCGTGCCCCGTCTCGTGGCGCAGGATGCGCATCAGCCACTTGTCGTTGCCGCCCTCGACCTCGTGCATGAAGCGCCGTTCGAGGCGCTGCAGGCGCGGGTGCGCAAGGTAGAACGGGATGGCGATCCCGGGGACGCCGTCCGGCGAGAACCATTCTTCGGACAGCCAGGGGTGCGGACGGAAGTGGATGCCCTTGAGCCGCAGTTCCTCGTACAGGCGCTGCACCGCCTGATCGAGACCCGACCGCGCGAGGGACAGGCGCAGGTCGCAGAAGCGCAGGTCGAGCAGCGCTTCATCGTCGAGCCGCGTCCACGCGGGCTCGCGCAACCGGCGCCGACGAGGCTTCACGCCGTCGCTCCGCCCGTCGCCGACAGGCGCGCAACGCAGCGCTCGACCACGAGGTCGAGTTGCTCACGGCCCGCGAGCCGGGCCAGCGCGTGCGCGGGCAGCGCATCGACGCCGTGCCGCAGGCCGAACATCGTGCCGACGAGCCCCGCGACCAGCGCTGCATCGTCGCGCACACTGCGTTTCGCCGCGGCGATGGCGGCATCGAAATCCCGCGCGTCGCCGACGATGCGTCGTGCGAGTACGAGCGCCTGCACCACGTCGATCGGGCCATCGGCGGCCCTGGCGTCATCGGCAGCCGGCGCTGCGGCGACGGCTGCCCGGACGCCTTTGCTGAGCGGCCTGGCTGTCCAGCAACCGGGCACGGGTTCTGGGACGGCCTGCAGCCAGTCCTGCGCCGGCCGACCGCGCAGTGCGCAAAGCAACGTGGCCGAATAGACGCGGCAGGTGTCGAGGATCCGGGGCGACTGGTGCGTGGTGCGCGAACACTCTGCGGCAAGCGCGATGGCGGCCGCGGGATCTCTACCCGCAAACAGCGCGGCGGCCAGGACGCGCGGCAGGCTCGTCGCGGCAGCGTCCTTCGGATCGTGCGAGCCGGCCGTCGGCAAGCCGCGCCAGCGGAAGGTGGCGAGCGCCTTCGCGACATCGGGCGATGCCTGAGCTTCGCCAGGTTGGCCGGTAGCCGCCAGGTGTCCATCCTTGAACCAGCGCCAGTAGCGCTCGACCTGGTCGCGCGCATCATTGCGCCCGAGGGCATCCAGGCTCTCGGCGAGGCAGAGTGCGAGTGACGTGTGCTGCGTCCACGCCAGCGGCGAGGTCTTCGTTGCCACGGCCGTGTGCGTTGCGCCGAACGCGTCGCCCAGCGCGAGCCCGAACCAGCCTCCGCGCACGCGCCGCTCCAGTGCAGGACCGCTGACGGCGTCGATCGCGGCCGAGGCATCCCCGGCCGGGCCTGACGACTTCGCGCCGCGCAAGGCGGCCTGCGCGCCCGGCCGCAACGGTTGCCACGAGCGTACGAAGTCGGCCTGCTCGTCGGTTTCCGGCACCTGCGGCCATGAGCGCGATTGCCGGCACTGCTGCCAATAGTCGTCCAGTTCAATGAGCGCTGCCTCTCCCCCGCCGGGATTGCGTTCGGCGAGCCAGCAGCCGGCGACCATCGCGCTGCGGCCGATGCCGGCCCGGCAGTGCAGGTACACGCAATGGCCGGACTCGAGGGCGCCGTCCAGCGACGCGAGGATCCGGCCCATGGTCGCGCGGTCGGCCGGCACACCGTGATCGGGAATCGGTTGGCGCAGGTATTCGACGCGCTGTCCCGACGGCGTTGCAAACGGCAGCCGCATTTCGTAGGCCGGTCTTTCGTCCAGCTCGGTCAGGTCGATGAAGCAGGTGATGCCGGCCTCGAGGAACCGGCGCAGCCGATCCATCGAGCTGGCGCGCGACCGCGAGCCCGGGTGCTCGCCCACCAGGAAGCGGCCCGGCACGACCCAATACGTCGTGTCGATCGGACGTGGCCTGGTCCAGTCGGGTCCGGCACTGGCTGCTGGCGTCTTCGGCGTCATTGCCGCCATGATAAGGCAACGGGGTGCGGCTGCCCGCGCGGCTGTGAGAGACTTGGGGCGAACTTCAAAGGGGGAGACGCTCGTGCTGAAACAGCTGGCAGCCCGCAAGTCCGTGGCTGCGATCAATAGCGAGATCGAATCCGGGCCCAAGCTGAACCGCGTACTGGACCGGCGGGCCCTGACCTCCGTCGGGCTCGGATCGATGATCGGCAGCGGCATCTTCGTCCTGACGGGCACCGTGGCAGCGCAGCACACCGGTCCCGCCGTCACCCTCGCCTTCCTCGTCGCCGCCATCGGTTGCGGGCTGGCCGCGCTCTGCTACGCCGAGCTGGCCTCGATGATTCCGATCTCCGGCAGCGCGTACAGCTACACGTACGCGACGCTCGGCGAGGGCATCGCCTGGTTCGTCGGCTGGAATCTCGCGCTCGAATATGTCATGTCGGGCGCGGCCGTCGCGGTCGGATGGTCCGGCTACGTCGTCAACCTGCTCGCCGAATTCGGCCTTCACCTGCCCGAAGCACTCACCAACGCGCCGCTCGGCAAGGGCGCGGACAATCACCTGATGGCGACGGGCGCCCTCGTCAACGTGCCGGCCGTGCTCATCGTCGCGCTGCTGACGTGGGTCTGCTACATCGGGGTGAAGCAGTCGACTCGCGTCAACAACGTGATGGTGATCATCAAGATCCTGATCATCATCCTGTTCATCGCGGTCGGCATCAAGTACGTTTCACCCGGCCTCTGGCAACCCTACCTGCCTGCGAATACAGGCAACTCGGGACAATTCGGCTTCAGCGGCATCATGCAGGGTGCCGCGATCATCTTCTTCGCCTACATCGGCTTCGACCAGGCCGCGACGACGGCGCAGGAAGCCCGCAATCCGCAGCGCGACGTGCCGTGGGGCATCATTGCAGCGTTGATCATCTCGACCACGCTCTATGTCCTGATGTCTGCCGTGATGACCGGCATGGTGTCGTACACGGAACTCAACGTCGCGGCGCCGGTCGCCGTCGCGCTCGACGCGCATCCGGAACTGAAGTGGCTCGGCCTGCCGGTGAAGATCGGCGCGATCGTCGGCCTTACCTCGGTGATCCTGATGTCGCTGCTCGGTCAGCCGCGCATCTTCATGGCGATGTCGCGCGACGGCCTGCTGCCGCCCGCGATGCAGAACGTGCACCCGAAATACCGCACGCCGCACGTGGCGACGATCGTCACGGGAGTGGTGGCCGCGTTCTTCGCCGGTATCTTTCCGCTCGACGTGCTGGGCGAACTGATCTCGATCGGCATCCTGCTCGCGTTCACGGCGGTGTGCGCTGGCGTCGTCGTGCTGCGACGTACGCAGCCCGACATGCCGCGTCCGTTCCGCGTGCCGTTCGCCACGTTCACTGGCGTGGCTGGCGTCCTCGTCTGCCTCGCCATGACGGCCTACCTGCCGCACGACACGTGGATCCGGCTGGCGGTGTGGACGGGGATCGGCTTCCTGATCTACTTCCTGTACGGCTACAAGCATTCGCGGATCCGGCAGCAGGCCTGACCTGCGCGCGTGCAGCGTCCAGTGGCGGTGTCAGTCGCTGCCGGGCGCTGTGCTTTCTTCGGACGTGCGGGCAGCGCGCGCGAGGAGTGGTTGCGGGCGAAATAGCGCGCACGGACGGTGCGCCGCGCGGCCAACTGCAGCATCCAGGAATCTGATCAGCGGTTGTGTTGGCGCAAATTCGCCGACCTCCGAACTAATGCCGGCGCACCGAAAGCGGGCCCTTTAGGACCGGGTACGACCCGCAGCGGACTATTGAGGCTGCCGCAAATCCGATCTCTTAGGCGCGTGCGCTGGAAACGACTGCGAAGCTCATGAATGCCAGGAACGTGGCTGCGCAGACGGGGTGCCTCATCACTCGCTCCTTACTTGGCTCGCCTTTCTCGGGCACTGCAACCGACGAGGCCAGTCTGCCATGCTGCAACCTGATCGAGAATACGGGCCCTCTCCTGAGCGACCTGTCGCCATGGTCCGCTTCACCGACACCTCGGGAACCGGGCGCCGCTACTCCTGCTCCACCCAGTGGTTGATCGACATCGCCGCCGTGCTGCTGACGCTCCCACCGATCGGTTGCGGATAGCCGGTAACCCACGTCTTGTCCTGCGTCCAGAGATACCCCTGGTTCCACAGGTAGCCTTGTTCCCAGAGATAACCGTCGCTCCAGAGGTAGCCCTGATCCCACAGGTAACCCTGATCCCACAGGTAGCCTTGATCCCACAGGTAGCCGTTGGGACTCGTCACGCGATACTTGCCATCCGCCTCCTGGGTGACGCTGCCGACGAAATGCTTGGTACCGGCGATGTCGGCCGCGAGGTCGAGACCGCGGTTCGCGCAGTTGGTGGTCGGCTCATAGAACGCGTCGTAGGCGTTCACGAGCCCGGCACCCTGCTGCAACACGCTGTAGGCGAGCGCGCCACTGCTTGTGACGGCGGGGCGCGCGCCGGCCATGATCTTGCACTTCACCTCATCCGGCGTCAGTGCCGGGTTGCCGCTCAGGATCAGCGCGGCGACACCGGAGGTGACGGCCGCGGCCTGCGAGGTACCGGACATCGTGAAATAGGGACCGCTGTTCTGGTACGTGGAGTGGTCGTAAGCGATGTTCATGTACAGAGCCATGTAGCCCCATACACGGCCGCCGGGTGCCACGACATCCGGCTTGACGAAACCTTCGTAGGTCGGGCCGGTGGATGAAAACGACGCGAGCCTGTCGTCGGTCAGGACCGTGCTCGTGTAGCGATCGGTCATCGCGCCAACGGTGATGACGTAGGGCACGTTGCCCGGCACGGTCACGGTCTGAGGTGCGGGCCCGCTGTTGCCAGCCGAAACCACGACGACGATGCCGGCCTGCCAGGCTCGCATCACGGCCTTGTTCAGCGGATCGTCCCAGTAGCGCGAGCGCGCCGGGGCGCCGAGCGAGAGATTGAGCACACGGATGTTGTGAGTCGACTTGTTGGCGACGGCCCAGTCAATGCCGCGAATTACCGTGGAGTAGGTGCTGGCACCACCGTCGTCGAACGCTTTGATCGTGATGAGGCGAACGTCGGGCGCGATGCCGAAGAACCTGCCATCGGCCGCCTTGCGGCTATTGGCAATGATGCTGCTAAGGTGTGTGCCATGTCCGCTGCCATCGGTGCTGACTGCGCAATTGATGCAGTCGACCTGATCGCGGCTCGCGTCATACTGCGCGGCCATGCGGCGCTGGTTGTTCGAATCGAATTGCAGGCCATCGATGTCCCAGAAGCCCGTGTCGATGATGGCAACACCGACGCCCTGGCCGCGATAGCCCGCCGCGTGAACCTGCTCAGCGCCGATCGACAGCGGTACGGGATCCGCCGCACCGTAGGTTGTCGAGTAGGCAAGCTGCACGTCGTCGATGACGACGCTGTCGGCGCCCGCGACTGCGGAGAGATTCGACACAAACCGCAGCCGCACCCACTTTGCGCGATAACCCGAGACGTCGATGCTGTAGGACAGGAATTTCTTCTCGTTGGCCGGCCCTGCAATGCGCGCCACCTCCGAGTACGTGAAGCCGGAATCACGCGACATCTGCACGGATACGTAGTCGCCAGACTCGAGGCCTGCCCGCAATGCGGAGAACTGGAGGGTGAGCGTGGGCGAGGAAGTGGGGATGGACGCGTAACGATCGACTGTGCCGGGCCCAGCGATGACGAAGCGATAGCCGCCGCGGTTGTACTCGCCGAAGCGGAATGCTCCGCCGACGGGCGCTCCGACCCACTCTTGGAGCCAGCGATGCGTGCCATCGTTGTTGGTCAAGGAGTTCTGCGTGTTGAAGCGATCCATCACGCTGGCGGCGGCGGTCGTTTGAACTCCGACGTCCTCGGATACGTTGACGACTCCCGCCTGGCTCTCGATCGCGGCCTTCTGTGCCGCGGTCAGGTTAGCGGTCACCGCGTCGATGATTGCGAGGTCGCCCGTCGTCTGCGCGCCGACGCGGCCAACTGCCTCGCGCGCAACCCCAAGCGTGCGGCCTTCGATGATGTACGGAGCGACCGCCTGCTCGGTTGCGGAGACCGTCGGCACGACCGGGCCCGCGTGGTAAGTGGCAACACCGAGGGCGAGCGCGCCCATACCGAGAGCAATTGAGACAAGATGGCGTGACATCGCGTTCGCTCCTGGAAACACTGGGTGCATTTCGCCGGTTTGGCGGCGCGAAAGCGCAGTCCTGGTCGCAACGGGCGTGCGGCCGAACCGTGATGGCGGTCTCATAATCGGGGTGTCAAATCGAGTGACCTTGCCCCGAGTTCCGAACGGCCTGGAAGCGGACCAAGCTGATTTCTGGCGGTTCTCGGGGGCGCGGCGCGCCTGTCATGGGCGTGGCAGTTCGTCTTCCAGTCGGTGAATTGCTGCCAGGACCCATACACCGCGCGAACGGTGCGTTACCACGTCCACGAGAAGACACTGCAGCGGGCGGTCCGGGAGGCGACACGACGGGCGGGCATCGCGAAGCCGGTCGGCTGCCACACCTTCCGGCATGCCTTCGCCACGCACCTGCTGGAGTCCGGGCACAACATTCGCGTGGTGCAGGAGCTCATGGGCCACAAGGACGTCGAGACCATCATGATCTACACCCACGTGATGAACAACAGTCTGGCGGCGGTGCGAAGTCCTGCTGACGCGCTCCCGGGGTAGCCCCCCCGGGTCGTGGGTGCTGTGTCGTTCCGTGCGGCCGTGGCGGTGGCCATCCGCTTTGGAGCAGGCTGAGCAAAGTCTGCTCCTGGCCGAACGACCGCTTTCCTAGGCATCCCCCGCCCTTCGGGTCCGTGCGGTCAGAGCGCAGCCAGGATTTGCGAATACCCGTTGGTCGCTGGGTCAAGTCGGGACTCTATCGCTGCGCGATGCAAGGGTCTTCGCTGACCGACAGGCTGCAACACTTCTGTTTGGCGGCACCCGCTCGATTCAAGCTGACGCAGCGGTATTCGCAACTCGACGCACGATGCGCCGTGCGATGTTTTCGGCGCGCCGAAAACGAGCCCAGGCGCCGCGTCTCAGGCGGTCGATCCGGTCGTTCTTCCCGAGCGCGTGTCTGCCTTTCCGCGCTCGGGAAGAACGACCGGATCGACCGCCAGGGGCTGCTCCGCTGGCTGATTCCTGCCGCCGCGCAAGAACCAGCCAGCGCTCACAATGCGACGACGAAAACCGCAGCGCTAGAGCTCTTCCCAGGGTTCCCGCCCCGCCGCAATCGGAGTCGCCGTCGCGTCGGCACCTGCGAGTGACGCCGGCTGCACGGCGGCAACTGCCGTGGCGCGGCGAGCCTCGAGGCCGGCGAAATCGAACGCGTTCGGATCCGCGAGATGCGACGTCGCGACGTTGGTCAGTGACGAGAAGATCGCCTCGGTGCGCCCCGGAAACTCACGCTCCCAGTCGGCCAGCATCTTCTTGACGGTGACGCGCTGCAACTGCTGCTGCGAGCCGCAGAGCGTGCATGGAATGATCGGAAACTGCCGGACGCGCGCGTAGCGCTCGATCTCGCGCTCGGGCACATAGGCCATGGGCCGGATCACGATGTGCCGGCCGTCTTCCGAGAGCAGCTTCGGCGGCATCGTCTTCATGCGGCCGCCGAAGAACATGTTCAGGAACAGCGTCTCGACGATGTCGTCACGATGGTGACCGAGCGCCACCTTCGTGATGCCGTTCTCCGACGCATAGCGATACAGCGCACCGCGCCTCAGCCGCGAGCAGAGTCCGCACATCGTGCGCCCTTCGGGAATCACGCGCTTCACGACACGGTAGGTATCCTGCTCGATGACGTGGAACGGCACGCCGAGCGCCGTCAGGAAGTCGGGCAGCACGTGCTGCGGGAAGCCGGGCTGCTTCTGGTCGAGGTTGACCGCGACGAGATCGAAGCGGATCGGCGCGCTGCGCTGCAGCGACAGCAGCACGTCCAGCATCGTGTAGGAGTCCTTGCCGCCCGAGAGGCAGACCATCACGCGGTCTCCGTCCTCGATCATGCGGAAGTCCTCGATGGCCTTCCCGACCAGCCCGCGCAGTCGCGCCTGCAGGCGCTTGAAGGTTTTCGATGTGTGGGGCCGGGACATGCGATGTCCCAGGGCATCGCCTGCCGCCGGGTCCGTCGCGACCGGTGCGAAGGCCGGATCGAGCCCCAAATGCTTGTGCCGGTTCACAGTTTCACCGTTGGCGGGCTCGTATTCTGTCAACCGCCCAATCGGACAGCCTACGGGAAGTACCCGCGCAAGTGCTACTGCGATGCAGACCGCTCATCATTCCTCCGCTCAGCGCCTGATGGTATCGCATGCCGCCGCGGCGTTGCGCGACGGGGCTCACCCGCATGAAACCTGAGGCGAAGCCCGCTGCGGCGGCACGGGCGGTGCCGCCCGCGACCAGGCGGCAGCTGCGTCAGACATGGCGCGAGGCCTGGGATTCCATGTCGCTCGCGGGCCAGTTCAGGATCGCCGTCATTGCAGCGGTCACGCTGACGATGCTGCTCGCCCAGCTCGCCGTCGCGTCGTATGAGTTCGTCGCGAGCTACATCCAGTCGCGGGACCACGTGACCCGGGTCGCGACCGCGATCTTCCAGCACGACGACGAGTTCGACAGCGACGGCATTCTCGGTCGCGTGCAGGCGCAACCTACCGTGATTGCGGCAACGTTGCAGCTGCCCACGGGCGAGGTGCTCTGGACCTTCGACCGGAACGCGCCCGATCCGGCCAGCGGCGTCTCCGACGACAGCGCGCCACCCCTGTCCGAGAACCGGGTTGCATGGTACGAGCGTAATCGGCTCGACGCAGACCTGCGCCAGGAATTGACGTACGTGGCCGACTCGGTTCCGCTCACCGCCAGTCTCCGGGCTCAGCTCGGCCTGCTGATCGCCACGCCGTCCGCGTGGGGCGTGGCCCAGGGCCATCTGCAGAAGACGCCATTCATACTGGCATTCGGCTGGGTGCTGGCGCTGCTTGCGGCCCGTCGTCTCAGCCGCCAGGTGGTCGAACCGCTCGAGCATCTTGCGAAGACCACGTACATCGAGGGCCTGCAGGAACAGGTCCGCAAGACGGCCGGGAGGCGCGGCAACGAGCTGACCCGGCTCGCGGACAATTTCCACGCGCTCGACGACCGGCTCACCGAAAGCGAGCGCGACATGCGCAACGTGCGCTTCGCGGCGCGCCAGCAGATCCTCGAGCACACCCGCGACCTCGAGATGCGACTGCAGAAGATGGAGTCCATGATGCGGTCGAAGGACCAGTTCCTGGCCAACATGAGCCACGAGATCCGCACGCCGATGAATGGCATGCTGGGCATGGCCGAGTTGCTGGCAGGTACGACGCTCGACAAGCGCCAGCGACGCTTCCTCGACTCGATGCGCGAGGCCGCCGGCACGATGATGCAGATCATCAACGACATCCTCGACGACTCGAAGATCGAAGCGGGCAAGATGGACCTCGTGTCCGAGCCGTTCGAAGTCCGCGACCTCGTCGAGCAGGCCACGCAGCTTTACGCCGGACGCACCGAAACCAAGAAGATCGAGCTGAGCTGCCAGGTCGAGCCGGGCGTGCCAGCGGTCGTGATCGGCGATGCGCTGCGCCTGCGGCAGGTGCTCGGCAACCTGCTTTCGAATGCGGTCAAGTACACCGATCACGGCGAGATCCAGGTCCGCGTCGGGGTTGGCGACCTTGCATCCGGAAGCCAGTGCCGCCTCCACTTCCGTGTCTCCGACACGGGTCCCGGCATCGCGGCCAGCCAGCACGCGGCGGTCTTCGAGGCCTTCACGCAGCTCGAAAACGCGACCCGGGTCGGCGGCACAGGCCTGGGGCTGTCGATCGCCACCGGCCTGGTCCGCTTGATGGGCGGCGAGCGCATCGACCTGCACAGCCAGGTCGGCCATGGCAGCGTATTTTCGTTCGTGCTGCCGTTCGAGGTCGCGGAGTCCGCTCCCGTGGAGGCCAGCACCGAATTCCGGGGGCTGCGCGCGCTGATCGTCGACGACATGGCGACGAGCTACCTGGCCCTGCAGGAGGTGCTCACGAGCTGGGGCGTCGAGGTCACCGTGACTGCGAGCGGGCGCGCGATCGACAACCTCGTCAGCAGCGCGGCGCGGCTTGGGAGTCCGTTCGACGTGATCCTGCTCGACCACGCCTTGCCGGATGCCACGACCGAGGACCTGCTCCGGGCAGTGCGGCTGGACTCCACCGCGCCTGAGACCTATGTCGCGCTGCTGAGCGCGTTCGACTTCGAGCCCCGCCAGGTCGGCGACCGGGCCGTCAGGCCGGACGTCTGCATCCCGAAGCCAGTGCGGCAGCAGCAGTTGCGAAACCTGCTGCGGACGGTGCTTGCGGCACGCGACGGGACCGAGGCGGATGCAGTCGCGCCTGTCACGACGGCCGGCGAAAGCCTGCCGGGACTCGGGCTCAACGTGCTCGTCGTCGACGACAACGTGATCAACCGCGAAGTGGCGAGCGCCATGCTCGAGGAACTCGGCTGCAGCGTCGTCATCGCGGAGGACGGGCGCGTGGCCGTCGAGCACGCGCGCACCAGCCGTTTCGACGTCATCCTCATGGACTGCCAGATGCCGGTCATGGACGGCTACGCGGCAACCGGCGCGATCCGGAGCGATGAGAGTGGCCGTGGAGCGCCCCCGACGACGGTCATCGCACTGACGGCAAACGCGCTGACGCGGGACCGGGAGCGTTGCCTCGCGGCGGGCATGGATTCGTTCCTGAGCAAGCCTTTCACGCAGGCCCAGCTCCAGCAGATTCTCCGGCCGATCGCCGAAGCGCGCGGCACCCTGCTGCCGCCCCGGCCCGCCGATACGGTCAAACCGGTCACTGGGCCGGTAGCCAGCCCAGCCACGCCCAGCGACGCGGCGTTCAAAGTCGACGCGCCCGACCTGACGGCGACGGCGACCATAACGCTGCTCGACACGGGCTTGTTCGAAGAGGTCGCCGCGCCCGGCGCTCCGGTCCTCGACGAGGAACAGGTGAACACGATCCGGGGACTGGGTCGGCCCCAGATCTTCGAACGCCTGTGCGACATGCTGTTCGCGTCCGCGCCCGAGGCGCTGCGCAGGATCGACTCGGCGCTCGAGGCCGGCGAACTCGCAGCGGCCGGGGCCGCGGCGCATGCGCTCAAGTCCGCGGTCAACAACCTTGGCGGCCGCCGGCTCGCCGAACAACTCGACGCGCTGGAGAGCGCGGTCCTCGAACAGGCGGACCTGCAGGCTGCGCGTCGCGCGGCCTCCGGCCTTGAACGGGCGTACGCACAACTCGAGACGGCCCTCCGGGACCACGCCAGGCGCAGCACCGGGACCTGACCGGGATGGACCGGACTGATCGCACATTCCGCACGGAGATTTCGCAGGCATGGATCCAGCACACATCACCACGATCCTGATTGCGGACGACGACCCCGCACACCTGCTGCTCGCCGAGGCCGCGCTCGGCGGCGCGGGGTTCGTGGTGCATACCGCCAGCGACGGTGAAGAGGCCGTACGGCAGTTCGAGCCCACGCAGCCCGACTGCGTAATCCTCGACGTCAACATGCCGAAAATGAATGGGATCGAGGTGTGCCGCAACATCCGTGAGCGCGCCGACGGTCGGCTGCTGCCGATCCTGATGCTGACCGGACGCAATGACATCGTATCGATCAGCGACGCCTTTGCCGCGGGAGCGAGCGACTTCGCCCAGAAGGGCATGAACCCGCGTCTGCTGGTCGAGCGGGTGCGCTTCCTGCTGCGCGACCGCGCCATGCAGGACGATCTCTGGTCGAGTCGCTCCAAGCTGCTGCTGGCGCAGCGCATCGCGCGGGTCGGCCACTGGGAACTGACGCTCGACGGCAAGACGCTGGACATGTCACCAATGGTGGCCCAGATCCTCGAACGCGATGCCGAGCCGCTGGAACGGTACGAGTCGTTCGTCAGGATGCTCGACCCCGCCGAGCAGGTGCTGGCGCGACAGGCGTTCATCGCGTGCGCCGCCGAAAACGCCCGGTTCAGCTCTGAACACCGCGTGCGCACCGCCACCGGCAAGGACCTCTACATCCACCAGGAAGCGGAACTCGTCCAGGCCGCCGGCTCGGCGCACGCACGCACGGTCATCGTCACGCTGCAGGACCTCACCCGCTTGCGCAGCGCCGAGGACGCCGTGCGCACCCTGTCCTACTTCGACAGCGCCACGGGCCTGCCGAACCGGCGCTACCTGCTCGAGCAGTTGTCGATCGCACTCAAGGACCGCAAGCCCGGAATCGCCATGGGCGTGGCGGCCTTCCGCGTGCACGGACTCGACCGCATCGTGCAGGCGCACGGCGCCGAAGTCGCGGAAAAACTCGTATCCGAGGTGGCTCGGCAGATCGGCGAGTACCTGGTCGAAGCCAGCGCCGCGGGCACTCTGCTCAGGCATGCCAACGCCACTACGTTGTGCCGCACTTCCGAGGCCGGTCTCACGATGCTGGTCCACAGTCGCGAGCCGGTCGAGACCCTCCCGGATCTCGTCTGCGCGGCACTTGCGCGCGTCAGCGGCCAACCGACCAACCTCGGTATCGAGTACCTGCCGGCCGTCAGCGCCGGCCTCGTGCTGGTCGATGCCGACACGACGGACGCAGAGCAGCTGCTGACCAACGCGCAGGCAGCCTCTGAACAGGCGCGGGAACCACGGTCCTGCGAACTCTTCTCGCCAGTGCCACTGGCTCGCTCGCGCCGGCGGCTGGCGATCGAGTCGGCGCTGCGGCGGGCGATCGAGGCTGGCGAACTGCACCTCATGTACCAGCCGCGCGTAGCGAGCGACACGCTCGATGTCACGGGTGTCGAATGCCTGCTGCGCTGGGAGCATCCGCAACTCGGCTCGGTCAGGCCCGACGAATTCGTGCCGATCGCCGAAGAGACGGGCCTCATCGAACAGATCGGCGACTGGGTCCTCGACGAGGCCTGTCGGCAGCTCGCTTCGTGGCGCACGCGTTTCGAGGACGATTTCTTCGTGTCGGTCAACGTCGCCGCACGCCAGCTGCGCCAGCCGGATTTCGCCGCCCGGATCAGCGCGGCGCTCGACAAGCACCGGCTGCCGGCACACGCACTCGAGATCGAGATCACCGAGACGAGCATCGTGCACGCCCCGCAGGAAGCCCGTCGCATGCTCGAGACGCTCCGGCGCGAGGGAGTCCGGGTCTCCATGGACGATTTCGGCACCGGGTACTCTTCACTGGGCCAGATCCGCCGGTTGCCGTTCGACTGCCTGAAGCTGGACCGGTCGCTGATGGCCGACCTGTACACGGACGTCGGCGCCCAGGGCGTCACGGCGGCGGTCCTGGCCATGGCGAAGACCCTGCGGATCCGGTCGGTAGCCGAGGGCATCGAGGACCCGGACTCGCTGGAAATGGTGTGCTGGCTTGGCTGCGACGAGGTGCAGGGGCATTACATCTCGCCACCCCTCAAGGCCCGCGACTTCGCCGACTGGCTCGATGCAGGCGGCGCCGTCGTGCTCGCGCGACGCAGGGCGGCCGCCATCGCGGCAGAACTGGAAGCCTCACGGATCGAGACCAACCCCCAGGCGCGGACCGCTGGCCGGCCGTGAATCTCCAGGACCTGGGTTCGGCATCAGGTCGAGACCCGGCGCACACGACGCTCAAGGCGTCAGCTGACGACGGCCGTCCCGGCGCTTAGCGCACCCGGCTCCCCGGTCCGGGTAATTCCGGCCGCGACCGTCGCGGCGGCCTCCACGTCGGTCTCGAGGTACTTTGACTCCGCGTAG
>Ga0224500_10001255_pt1 | contig 15425 bp, 16 predicted proteins | sample SF_Oct11_sed_USG_FD_168126 | JGI IMG/M metagenome (GOLD analysis project Ga0224500, IMG submission 168126) | Sediment microbial communities from San Francisco Bay, California, United States - SF_Oct11_sed_USGS_4_1 | ecosystem: Environmental > Aquatic > Marine > Sediment | place: USA: California... | reverse complement strand
CGGCCCGATGTGCCGGCGAAACTGATGTTGCCCTGTCGCCGGGGCGCCGGGGTGGTGCCGTCAACCGGTGCCGGCTGCTCAGCCATTGAATGCCAGCTGTGCGGATTCGGCGCGGTCGATGGCCTGCCGCCATTCGGCAGACGGCGTGGTCCCGGCGTCGTGCGCATGGATCAGCGACAGAATTACCGCGAGGGTGTCCCTGTCGAACACCGATGCTTCTTCAACCCGGAATTCGCCCTGCTCACCGGGCAGCGCGGCAATCAGCCGCGTGAGCAGGCGGTACTGCGTGAACGCGGGATTCGCCTCGATGCGTTGCACGGCGGCGTCCAGCGGGTTCTCCAGCAGCGGACCGGTCATGAAGCGCGTGATGTGCCGCAATGCGCCCATGAACCGCGCAAAGGACTGCTGCGCCGGCACGGCGGCCACGGTGTCCGGTGTGCCGGGGAATTTGTCCATGCCGGGTTATCGTCCGACGCGGCTGGTCAGCAGGTTACCGATGATCAGGCACGCGGTTGCAACGGCGAGTGCTACGACCAGCGAAAACGGACTGATGGCGTTTTCCGAGGCAATGACGGCACCGAGCATGGGCGCAATCATCATGCCGCCGGCCAGGGCACCGATCGCACCGATGCCGACCGAGGTCAGCAGGCCGCTGCGCGCGTTGGCGTGGAACACGGCAAAACCGAGCCAGCCGATGGCGGCGCCGCACAGGATCCAGAGCGCAATGTTCATGGCTTGCTCACAAGCTGCAGGCCGCTGCCGGTACACGCGCAGCGGGGCCGCACAGCGCCGACAGATTTACTTGTCACTGATCGAAACATTGAAGCTGGCCGTGTCCTTGCGGTACGACGCCGGCAGGTATTCGATCTCGAGGCGGATTTCCCTGAGCTTTGCCGTTTTCAGGGCTGCCGCCGGGAAATTCACGTCGATGTCCTGACTGGCTTCATTGCCCGGATCGAGACGGTCGGGTGAGTTGTATGAACCAGAGAAGGAGATTTTTGAATCGGTCCGCGATTCTTCGAGCTTGATCGGCTGACCCTGCTCGTCGATGAAGAGCACCCTGCCGTTGAGCAGCCGCACGCTCTGATCCGTCGAGCCGTTGGTCAGCTTGAGTTTGCCTCTGAGCTTCGCTGCGGAGTCCACGCGGCCGGTTCCCTGCTCGACCCGCTCGACGACGGTCATCTCGGTCACTTCGCCCAGCAGGATGCCGGCCTTGACCTTGATCTGGTCCGGCGCTACGGCATAGACCTTGTCGTCAATAACTGCAGCTTTTTCCTTAACGGTCGGCGTGCAGCCCGAAAGGGCTGCCGCGGCGATGGCGACGGCCATCATTACACTGGTAAATGTTCGCATGTTATCTCCTGAATGAATAAGAAACCGCGGCCTGTCGCGGGGAAATCTTCCTTCGCGGGAGGCAATGGGTGTGTGTGTCAGCGTGCGTGTCGCGCCGCGTATGTCACTGTTTATGAGCGACAAATACGGGTGAAAATGGCGGGAAGGGGACTAGCCCGGTCCTGGCAGGGCTTAACTGGAACGGGCGTAAATGGGGAAATGGAGCTGGCCCGATCCTTGCGAGGCTTGGCTGCAGACTAACATGGAATGGCTGAACGCGACGGATCACGCTTCTGCAAGGCTGGCGCTCGTGCAGCCGATCGCAACTTTATTCCCGTCAGCAGCGTGTTCCTGCTGCGCGCCGGTCTTGTGCCGCCGCGATCAGTTCTCGAGCTTGATGCCGGCGTCGACGATGATCTTGGCGAACTTGGCCGATTCGCCGCGGATGAACTGACGGAATTCTTCGGGCGTGGTGGGCGACGGTTCGAAGCCCGAGGCGCGCAGCTTCGCCGCCATGTCCGGCGCGTTGAGCGCCTGCACCGCAGCGGTGTTGAGCATTTTGAGGATGGGCTCGGGTATGCCCGCGGGCGCCTGGAAGCCGAAGAAGTTGACGAGTTCAAAGCCCGCAAGCGTCTCGGCGATTGCAGGCACGTCGGGCAGCACGGCCACGCGCGTGGTCGAGGTGACGCCGATCGGGCGGATTTTTTTTCCTTCGATGAACGGTCGCGCCGCGCCGATGCTGACGATGGTCATGCTCACGTGGTTGCCGGCGAGGGCGGCGAGTTGCGGCGCCGCGCCCTTGTACGGCACATGCTGGATCTTGATGCCCGCCATCTTGTTGAACATCTCGCCGGTGAGCTGCTGCGGATTGCCGATGCCGCTCGATGAATAGGAGAGCTTCTCGGGGTTGGCTTTGGCGTGCGCAATCAGTTCGGCCACGCTGGTCGCTGGGATTTCCATGTTGACGGCCATCACGTTCGGCACTTTCACCAGCCGCGTGATCGGCTGCAGCTCGCGGTCCCAGTCGTAGGCCATCTTGTCCTTGTAGAGATGCGGATTGAGCGCCACTTCGCCCGAGTTCACGAGCAGCGTGTAGCCGTCCTTCGGTCCCTTGGCGACGAAGCCGGTGCCGATCATGCCGCTCGCACCCGTGCGGTTTTCGATGACGACCTGCTGGCCGAGGATTTTCTGCAGCTGCTCGCCCAGCAGGCGCGAGGTGAGGTCGGTGCCGCCGCCGGCCGGGAATGCGCACACGATCTTGATCGGCTGCGTTGGATATTGCGCCTGTGCGTAGGCTGCGGGCGCGGCCAGCACGAACAACCCTGCGATCAGCCATGCGGCCGGATGCGATGCGTTCATAGCAATCTCTCCTCAAGGATTTTCAACGGCGACACGATCATTTGATTCGCAGGTATCCCGCGCGCGGCGCGGCGGGAGGCTGGCGTTTGCGCAAACTCTGCGCTTCGGGCGAGAAGGCGGTCAAGCCTTATTTGAAGGTCGAGTCTGTGTGGGACGGGACCGCACCGCCACACCCTCATTCGTCATTCCGGCGAAAGCCGGAATCCAGTGGTTCTAAGGCAGTTAGTTGCACCCATCCTACCTTCCCCCGCAAGCGGGGGAAGGGGATACCGGCTTTCGCCGGAATGACGGGATAGCGCGAAATTTATAAAAAATAAATAAAAACAATATGTTATTGGATACGCGCATTGGGAGTGCATTCGCGGTAATCCAGCCGGCCCGTGTACCGGGCTGATCTGGCATTAGCGCGCATCTCCCACGCGGCGTTATTTTTTTTCGCCGTCGATCACCCATTGCCGCGCCTTGTCGAAATCGTCATAGGAAAAGATCTTGATTTCGGCAGCGACAAAGTGGGTCGCGAACACTTCTGCGATATGCGCGGCGACGGATTCGGTGGCGAGCGCGACGCGGGACATCTTGGCGTGGAACTCATGCAGGAATTTCAGGTGTTCGACCAGTGCCGCGATGGAATCCCATCCCGGGAAGGACTTGGCGCGAATGACGATGCCCGTGATTTTTCCGAATTCCGCGATCATCTCGTCCACCTGCCTGGCGGCTTCCTTGAAATCCTTTTCGGTCAGCGGGCCGTCGGGTTCCAGCACGGCGATATGGTTGGTCTTGTCGATGGTGACTGCGAGCATGGTTTGTTCTCCTTGCCGGTTATGACGTCATGCCGGAGGGCATTCATTAGCCTCATTTAATAATGCCGCCATTATTTTGTGAGACCTCTGATTCAAATCAAGGTTTCGGCCGACAACTGCATGGCATGTGCGGCTCGTGAAAATCCGCTGCCCGCCGGGCTGATTGCTCCCGGCGCCGATGTAGCCCTCAGGCCGCTTTGGCCTGTTTGGTGGTGCTGAATGATGTGCGCGCCGCCAGCCGTTCGGCGAGGCGCGCCAGCGCCGGGTGTTTGCCGCGCCACTCGTACTTGGGCAGCGCGAAGTCGAGGTAACCGAGCGCGTAGCCTGCGGCGATGTCGGCCAGGCTGAAGCGCCCGCGAAAACAGTATTCTCCGGCGCCCAGATCCTGTTCCATCACCGCGAGGCCGCGATCGATCTTGCTTTGCTGCTTTGCGAACCAGGCAGGTGCGCGCTGCTTGTCGGCAGGCTCAAGGTATTCATGGTTGATGTTTACCGTGGCTTCGACGATGCCGTCGCCCAGAGCTTCCCAGCGTTTGACTTCAATGCGTGCGGCGAAATCTTCCGGGATCAGTGCGGGTTTGCCGCCCATCGCATCGAGGTATTCGACGATCACCGGCGAGTCGTAGAGCGCACGACCGTCGTCGCGCACCAGCGTCGGGTTCTTGCCGAGCGGATTGAACGCCGGCACCGGGGAATCCGGCGTTGATGCGCGTGTGATGACGTAATCACAGGGAATATTTTTTTCGGCGAGCACGATGCGCACTTTGCGCACGAACGGGCTGCCAGGCGTGCCGAACAGTTTCATGGGTTCTCCGGTGAGATGGCGGTTCTGGTGCTGCGTTGATGCCGGTCCTGGCGTCAGCGTTTCTGGACGGGTTCGTCGAGGCCCACGCCCTCGAGTGCGCCGAAGAGTTCGGCGAGTTTTTGCGTGTCGCCTACAGGCAGCGGCGGCTGCAGGATTGCGCGGATGTTGGATTCGACGTGGTCCGGGTTGCCGGTGCCGAAGAGCACGACGTTCGCTCCCGGCTCGTGGCGCGCAAAGCGGTACGCGGCTTCGATGATGTCCTGCGCACCGTGTTCATGCAGCAGGAAATCCAGCGGCTGTTTCTTGTCTGCGAGCCATTTCGGTACTTTGTGTTCCGCGGCGAGTTCGGCGATGTCCTGCTGCAATCGTCCGGGCACGCTGAAAATCGCGCGCACCGCAAACATCAGCAGTGTGCCGACGTTTTTCTGCTGCGTCGCCGGGAACACGGCGCGGCGCGCGTTCTGATTGAGCATGTGAAATGCCACCATCATCACGTCCCAGCAGTCGTCATTCAGCGCGCGGGCGAGCATGTCGTGCTTCGGGTCGCGGGCGGCAAATTCGGTGATGCCGAGATAGCGGAATTTCCCCAGCTCCTGCTGGCGCAGCAGCACCGGGACGATCTCGTTCATCACCCGGTCGTATTGGCCCGGTAGCACGGTGTGCAGGCTGAAGACGTCGACATGGTCGGTGCCCAGTGCCCGCAGCGAGCGGTCGAGCCCGGCGACGATTTCGCCGATGACGATGTTCGTGCCGTCGCGCAAGGTGGTCTTGTGTTTGGTGGCGATGACCACCGAGTCGCGGGCGCGGCCTTCGATAGCCTTGCCGACGATGGCCTCGGTTTCGTAATACTGCGCGGTGTCGATCAGGTTGACGCCGAGATCGAGCGCGCGACGCACGATGTTGACGGCGTGCGCAGCATCATGGCCTGCACCCAGCCCGAGCCTGCTGCTGCCGCCGCAGCCGAGGCCGGCGACGCTGACTTTGAGGCCGGTGCGACCGAGGGTGGTGTATTCCATGATGTCAGGGCGTTAAAAAATAATGTTTAAAATCAATAGGTTATAATTTTACCATAGTTGGTGGGTACTCACACCGCAGGCCACAGCCGCATGCCCACGGCGGGTGAGTAGGGCGCATGGGTGAGATGCGGCACGATGCGGCCCATCCACGTGTCGGGATCGTCGCGTTCGGCTTCGTGCGGCGAGAAATGCAGTTCGCGCAGTTCGATGGCGCTGAACTCATGCAGGATGGCGTGTTTGTAGACGCCGACGGTGGCGAGCATTTTGCGGGCGCCGATGCAGCCGGGCAGTTTGGCCAGCATCGGCAGGCGCTGTTGTGCGTACCAGGCGCCGAGGTCGTCTTCGACCGCCGGCGACGGCGCGTTGTAGTTGCCGATCTGCACCACGGGTGCGGTGGTCAGGCCGGGGCCGCGATTTGCCGCGTCGGGGCCGTCGACGCGCGCTTCCTCGGCGAGGATGCAGGCCATGGCTTTCTGCCGCATGCCGATGAATTTCCTGGATTCGGGGCTTTGTTTTTTGGCGAGCTGGCCGGGGCTGGGATTGAGGAAGGTGTGCGTATTCTCGCCGCCGAACAGCGCGAGATAGCCCTTGCCGCGGCCGCCGTGGCCCAGTTCGTAATGCGCAGCCCAGAGGTAACCGGGGCGCGACAGTTTTTCCGGGATGTGTACTTCGTGAAACCAGTGGATGTATTCGTTCCGGTGTTCGCCGGCGATGTCGTACCAGATCGCCCAGATGCCGTGATCCATGCTGCGGTGTCTCCTGTTAAGTCGGTAATTGTAATGCAGCGTCTGCTGATATTGCGTTGCACATTGGCACGGGTGCGGCCGCGCTGGTATTCTGCGCGTTCTGTTTCAATAACGAGGAGTACCCCATGGAAGTCCAAGCAGGTACTGCGGCGCCGGATTTTTCGCTCGGCGCGCACAATACAGACCAGAAAGTCACCTTATCCAGCTTCAAGGGCCGCCCGGTTGTGGTGGCGTTCATGCCCTTTGCCTTCACCGGCGGATGAACGAACCAGGTCAACGGGTTCCGTGCGAACTACGAAGAATTCAAGAAGCTGAATGCAGAAATCCTGCAACTGAGTGCCGATCCGGTGCCGAGCCTGAAAGGCTGGGCGGACCATCTGGGCGGTGTGCCGTTTCCGCTGTGCTCTGACTACTGGCCGCATGGCGCGGTAGGCAAGGCCTACGGCATCTTCAACGAGGAGCGCGGCATGGACAAGCGCGCGGCCTACGTGATCGATGCCAAGGGTGTAGTGCGATATGCGAAGGTGTATCCACAGGGTACGATTCCGACCAGTGAAGAGCTGCTCGCCGAGCTGAAGAAGCTGTAAATAGCGTGCAGTCGCCTGTGGGCCGACGGCCGGTTCCGCAAGGGATGGGCTGTCGGCCCTGTTTTTTGCTGCAGCAGATCAACCGGCGGGCCGTGACCCGCCACCAGTGAAGGGAATATCCATGAGCAATCGCATCATCACCGAACGCCGCACATCCGCTACGAGCGAAGACGGCATCATTTTTACCGGCTGCGGCGTGAGCAACGAAGCCCACGCGCATGCTGCAGGCGGTCGCCGCCGCCAGGTCCTGGTCGCAGGCAAACGTGTCAAGACCATCGATGTGCATGCGCATTGCGTGATCGGCGAGGCGCTCGCGCTGCTGGGCATGAAGGTCGAAGACCAGCGCGGCCCCGGCATCGGCGAGGTCGGCTCGCGCCGCATCGCCGAGATGGACGAGCAGGGCATCGACATGGAAGCACTGAGCATCAACCCGACCTGGTACAAGGCGGAGCGCGATGTCGCCGCCGAAGTCATCCGCATCCAGAATGACAAGCTCGCTGAATATTGTGCTACCTATCCCGACCGCTTTGTCGCGTTTGCATCGGTGGCGCTGCAGTTTCCGGATCTTGCTGTCGAGCAGCTGGTGCATGGCGTAAAAAAACTCGGCCTGCGCGGCGCCGCCGTCGGCGCCAGTGTTGCGGGATCGGAGTTTTCCGACCCGAAGTTCCATCCGTTCTGGGCCAAGGCCGAGGAACTGGGTGTGCTGATTTTCATCCACCCGCAAAGCACGCCGCAGCTCGAGCCGCGGTTCAAGGGCAACGGCTGGCTGTCAAACACCATCGGCAATCCGCTGGACACGACGATCGCGCTGTCGCACCTGATCTTCGAGGGCACGCTGGACCGGTTTCCCGGGTTGAAGGTGTGTTCGGCGCACGGCGGCGGTTACCTGCCCTCGTATGCGCCGCGCTCCGACCAGAGCCTGCGCGTGGCGCCGGAAATGGACACCGGAGTGAAACTGAAGAAAAAGCCCACCGAGTACCTGCGCGACATGTATTTCGACACGCTGGTGTTCACCGACGAAGCGCTGCGCCACCTCGCGGCGGAAGTCGGTTCGGACCGTCTGGTGATCGGCACCGATCATCCGATTCCGTGGCAGAGTCATTCGGTGGACCACATCCTGAATGCGCCGGGGTTTTCGGATGATGAGCGCCGGGCGATGCTGGGTGAGACCGCGGCGAAGTTGCTGGGAATCAAGTTGTGAGGCGTGGCTGTTGCGGCGTGGCGTAAACAGCGTGGCTGGTGGCTGACTGAAGTTCAACTGACTGGGGGCTTGCGATGGAACGCAAAAAAGCGAGTGATTACCCGCCGGAAGTCATGAAGCTGTTCGACGGCTATGTGCATGGCGCCATGACCCGGCGCGATTTCCTGGAGCGTGCCGGCAAATTTGCGGTCGGCGCATTCACGGCAACCGCGATGCTGGAGAGCCTGCAGCCGAATTTCGCGTGGGCGCAGCAGGTCCCGAAGGACGATCCGCGCATCCGCACCCAGTACCTGGATTACGATTCGCCGCAGGGCCACGGGCGCATGCGCGGCTATTACGCGGCGCCGGCGAATGCGAAGGGCAAGTTGCCCGCGGTGCTGGTGATTCACGAAAACCGCGGCCTCAATCCCTACATTGAAGATGTCGCACGGCGGTTTGCCACCGCGAACTTCGTCGCGTTCGCGCCCGATGCGCTGACGCCGCTGGGCGGATATCCCGGCAACGAGGACGAGGCGCGCAAGCTGTTCGCGTCGCAGGATGCGAAGAAGCGCGAGGAGGATCTGTATCAGGCGGCGCAGTTTCTCAAGCAGCGCCCGGAAGCCGGAAAGATCGGTGTGGTGGGCTTCTGCTTCGGCGGCTACATCTCGAACTACCTCGCGACGCGCATGCCGGACCTCGCCGCGGCGGTGCCTTACTACGGCCGGCAGGTGCCGGCCGCCGAGGTGCCGAAGATCAAGGCGCCGCTGATGCTGCAGTTTGCGAGCGACGACGAGAACGTGAACAAGACCTGGCCGGCGTACGAGGCGGCGTTGAAGGAGCACGGCATCCGTTACACCGCGCATGTGTATCCGAACACGCTGCACGGTTTTCACAACGACACCACGCCGCGTTACGACGAGGCGGCGGCGAAACTGTCGTGGCAGCGCACGCTGAACTTCTTCAACCAGCACCTGCGGAGCTGATGCGATGACGCAGCGTGCACGCCATTTCGTCATGGTGTGCGCGTGTGCGCTGTCGGTGGCCGCGGGCACGGGCCGCGCGCAGCAGGCGTTTAATGACGCCGAATATCCGCTGCGGCCGATCCGCATCATCGTCGCCGCGTCAGTGGGATCGGCTGATGAATTTTTTGCGCGCTCTCTGGGCGCGGACCTGGAATCGTTCTACAAGCAGCGCGTGATCATCGACAGCCGGCCCGGTGCGGGCGGACTGATCGGCAACGCACGGGTGTCGCGGGCCAATGCCGATGGTTACACGCTCGGCATGGTGAGTGTTACGCGCCTGATCAATGCCCTGCTGCGCGAGGACCCGCCGTATAGCGCGCTCGGCGACATCACCGGTGTGGCCCATGTCGCCTCGATCACCAATGTGCTGGTGATGACGCCCGCGCTGGGCTCACGAACGGCGCAGCAATTCGTGGGTTACGCGCGTGTGCGCCCCGGCGAGCTGAATTTCGCCTCACTCGGCATCGGTTCGGCATCGCACGTTGCCGGCGAAGTGTTTTCGCGGGCGTTGGGCATCGACGCCGTGCATGTGCCGTTCCGGACGGTGACCAGCGCTTATGTCGAAATGGGTCTCGGCCGCGTGCATTACGCGGTTCTGACGCTGCCGGCGGTGCTGGGTCTGGTGCGTGAAGAGCGACTGCGTGCCCTTGCGGTGATGACGCCGAAGCGCAGCGTGACATTGCCGGAGGTGCCGGCAATTGCCGAACTCGGTCTGCCCGATGCGCAATTCGACAGCTGGTCGGGCATTGTCGCGCCCGCCGGCACGCCGCGGCGCATCGTCGAACAGTTGCATGGCGACATTGTGCGTGCGCTGCGCACGTCCGCGCTGCGCAAGCGATTCATGTACCAGGGTGCGGAGTCGACGCCGGAGAGTACACCGGACGGCTTCATGCGCCACATGCGCAAGGAATACATGCGCTTCGAATCGCTGATCCGCCGCAGCGATATCAGGCCGGAGTGAGAAGCGGACTGGAAATAAAAACCCCGCTGGCGCGGGGTTTTTGTTGAAGTGCGTGGCAGATCAGGTGCCGCGTCCCCACAGGCCGCAATAGCGGCGCAGCAGCCTGCTTTCAGTTCGGCCGGAAAGCCGCGGTCTTGTGTGCCCCGGTGCGGGCCATGATCCACGCCGGGATCATCGCCAGCACATAGACCACTCCGACCAGAAGAAAGGCGTCGCGGAAACCCATGGTATAGGCCTGCGCGTGGATCACGTCACCGAGGAAATGCAGCGCGCCGGGACCCTGCAGGTTTTCCGGCACGCCGGCACGGGCAAGCAGGTTTTCCATCTGGCGCAGCAGTTCCATGGTCGCGGAGTTGGCGGATGTCTGCAGTGCGGTGATCGTATCGCTGTGGAAGAACGTGCGCCGGTCGAGTATCACCGACAGCAGGTTGACGCCGAAGGCGCCGCCGATCTGGCGGGCGAAATTGATCATGCCCGAGCCCTGGCTCAACTGCTCCGGGGTCAGCGCGCGCAGTGCGGTTACGTTGAGTGCAGGCTTGATCAGCGCCATGCCGATGCGTGAAATAACGACGCACCAGGCGATGGTCCAGAAGGGCATGTTGGCATCCACGGCTGCCAGCCAGAATGCGGATATGGCGAAGAACAGCAGGCCGGCCATGATCAGTATCGTCGGCGACATGCGGTCGCTCATGTAGCCGCCGAACGGCATCAGCACGCCCATGACCAGCCCGGCGGGCATCAGCAGCAGTCCCGCTGCGAGCGGTGTTGCGTGCTGTATCGTCTGTACGAACAGCGGCACCAGGTAGGTTGAGCCGAAGATGCCTGCGCCGTAGATCACGGCAACAGCTGCAGCGGCGGCGAAGCGCGCATTGGCGAATACCCGGAGGTCCACCAGCGGCTCGGTCACATGCAGCGACCACGCGATAAAAGCCACGCCGCTGGTGGCAGTCGCTGCAAACAGGGTCAGCACGTAATCCGAACTCCAGCCTTCGCGCTGGCCGCTGGACAGTGCCGTCAATGCGGTGGCGATCGCCACTGACAGCAGCACGAAACCGACTCCGTCAAAGCGCACGCGTTCGCCGTCGTCCTCGCGCCCCGGCAGGAACGCGCTGCCCATCAGGATGGCGAGTGCGCTGACCCCGATCGGCGCGAAGAAAATGAAGCGCCAGTTGAAGAGATCGATCAGCACGCCGCCCAGCGTGGGGCCGATTGCAGGTCCCAATATGACGCTCATGCCGAAGAAACCCATCGCCGCACCGCGCTGGTTGGGCGGGAATACGCGGAACAGCGTGTACATTGCCAGCGGCTGCAGCAGGCCCGCGACCGCACCCTGCAGGATGCGGGCAAAAATCAGCACTTCGATATTGGGTGCTGCACCGGCGAGCAGCAGCGCGCCTATGAACAGCACCAGCGCGCCGTTGAAGGTGTTGCGCTGGCCGAAGTTCTGCATCAGCCACGAGTTGAGCAGCATCCCGACCGTCATCGCGGCGAGCGTGCTGGTGGACAGCCATTGCGCGCGATCCTGGCCGATGCCGAACGCGCCCATGATGTCGGGGATGGCGACATTGACGCTGGTGGTGGTGAGCACGGCTGAAATCGTGCCGAGCATCACCGTCAGCGTCGAGAACCAGCGGTACGCCGGTCCGTAACGCTCAAACAGTTCGTCAGTCGTCGCGGCGCGTGGCAATGTGCACCTCGACCATCATGCCGGGTCGCAGTACGGGGTCTTTCTGCGTGAGGTGGATGCGCAGCGGCAGGCGCTGCGTGATCTTGGTGAAGTTGCCGCTGGGATTGGGATCGGGCAGCAATGCAAATTTGCTGGTCGCCGCGCGCCCGATGCGGAAAATTTCGCCCTCGAACACGCGGTCGGGATAGGCATCGACCTTGATCTCGGCTTTCATGCCGGGTTTGAGCCGGGCGACGTCGGTTTCCTTGACGTTCGCCTGCACCCAGATCTTGTCCGGGTTGTGAAACATCAGGATGCGCTGGCCTTCGGCGACATGCTCGCCCTTGTTGACGAAGGTCATGACGACGCGGCCATCGTCTGGGCTGACGACGGTACGGTCATTGATGTCGACTTCCTGCCGGCGGATTTCGGCGCGGATCTCGTCGGCCTGGCGCGCGAGGACCTCGCGCTGGCTCGCCATGACCTGCAATTCGCGCCGGCTGCCGCCGGCAGCGGCGAGCGTGCCGCGCACTGCCGCAACCTCCGCGACCGCCTTGCGGTGATTTTCCTCGGCCTGATGCCAGGTTGTGCGTGCACGCTCCATCGCCTGCGGCGACAGCCATTTCGCCTCGGCGAGATCACGTGCACGCTCGTAATCCTCGCGCGCCTGCTTCAATTGCAGTTCGAGTGCCGCGGCTTCGGCCTCCGCCGCCTTCAACCGGTGGGTTTCGCTCTGGAATTTGCCCCGCGTTTCCTGGTCGACCTGGCCGGTGCGCACGCCGACCACGGCCATTTGATCCTCGATGGCATTCAGGCGCGCGACCAGCACTTCGCGCTGCAGCCGGGAATCGCGGTCATCCACCTTGAACAGCAGGTCGCCCTGCTTGACCACGTCGCCCTGGATGATCGGCAATTCGGTGATCCAGCCCGATACCCGGCTGGAGAGCGTGATCACTTCGCCGTCGATGCGCGCGTCGTCGATGTAGACATGCGTCCAGCGAAACCACGCCCAGTGCGCCATCCACGCGACCAGCAACAGTCCCATCAGAAGCAGCAGCCACGACTTGCGTTGCACGCGCGCGCTGACGCGGGGCCGGTGGCCTGCGCCGCCGTCCGGGCGTTCTGTCGCGCTGTCGGGTTTCTCTTTCGCCATGGAATCCTGTGCGTTCGGTTGCTCTTTTTGCTGCAGTCCGCAGTGCGGATGCAGGCCTGGATGCCGGCAAACCTGTTTTGTGATTTAACTATTACGCGCTTGTTTTTACTAGCGCAAGCAGGATGCCACAGGAAGTCCGCTATATGGTAAGCCAGTGGGGCGCGGGATCCGCGCGCACTGCGGTACAGCGACTGTGGCGCGGGTCAGGCCCGGTGAACCACGGGTGCGAGCATGTTCTGGTCGATCATCACATCGACGATCGCCGGCTTGCCGCTGGCAAAAGCGCGCTGGATCGCGCCTTCAAGGTCTCCGGGGCGGGTGACGTGTTCACCGTGCGCGCCGAACACTTTGGCGAGCGCGCCGAAATCCGGATTTTTGTAATCGACGGCAAAGTAACGACCGCCGAAATGCTCGTTCTGGAACGCGCGTTCGTTGCCCAGGCCCTGGTCGTTGAAGATCACGTAGACCACAGCGATGTTCTCGCGCACCGCGGTTTCGAGTTCGCCGATGTTGCACATCGCACCCATGTCGCCCGAGGCGCACAGCACCGGCCGGTCGGGCCGCGCGAGTTTGGCACCCAGCGCGATCGGAAACGAGCCGCCGACCGACGCCCAGTCGTCCATGCACATGAAGGTGTCGGGTTCGTAACTCTTGAAATAGCTGCGCACGTGTTTGCCGCCGTTGCCGGCATCGACGACGAGAATGCCGTTCTCGGGCAGCACCTTGCGGATCATGTGCGCGACGAACTGCGGCTGGATCGGCTGCGCCTCTGGTTTGAGTATGGCCTTGAGTTCGGCATCAAAATCCGCGCGTGCCCTGGCGACATCGACCCAGGGTTTGCGCGCCGCGGTTTTCGCAGCGCGCGCGGCCAGGCCGTCGATGAAACTGGCAGCGGAGCCGGCCACGCCCAGTTCGACCGGGAACACGATGCCGATCTGGCCAGGGGCTGCAGTCTGGTGAATGATCTTCGCGCTCTCGCTGAAGATGCCGTACTTGTACATCGTCGAGAACACGTCGAAATGCGCGCCGATGGCGATGATCACGTCGGCCCGGGGTGCGGCGCGGTTGGCGCTGGTGAAGGCGTTGCGGCCCAGCGGGCCCAGTGCCAGCGCGTGTGTTGACGGGAAGGCGTCGGGTGAATACTGCAGTGCGGCGACCGGGATGCCGGTCTGCGTTGCGAGTTTTTCCATGGCGGCGACGGCTTTTTCCTTCATCACGCCGCGGCCGATCACGAACAGCGGCCGTTCGGCCTTGGCAATCAGCCCCCATGCGGCGTCGATTTGCGAAGGGTCGCATACCGCCGGCACGGTGTTGCGGTATGCGGCCGGGGCAACGGGTTCCGGCGCAACCTGCTGCGTCAGTACTTCAGTCGCGGCTTCAATGTGCGTTGGCCCCTGCGGTTCGGTCAGTGCGACGCGGAAGGCCTTGCGCACGGCCTCCTGGATTTTTTCAGGATAGGGGATGCTGAATGCCCACTTGGTGATCGGGCGCATGAACGGTACCTGGTCCATGTCCTGGGTGGCGTCGCGTTCGCGCATCGAACTCTCCTGTACGCCGCAGATGCTGATGACCGGCACATTGCCCTTGTGCGCGGCGCCGATGCCGGTGGCGATGTTGGTGACGCCCGGCGCTTCGGTGGCGGTGACCACCGAGGGTTTGCCGGACGCGCGCGCATGGCCATACGCCATGAATGCCGCGCCCTGCTCATGCCGCGTCAGGATGAAGCGGATCTGCGGTGTTTCGCGCAGCACGTCGAGAAAGGCCAGGTTCTGCGTGCCGGGTATGCCGAAGACGTGATCCACACCTTCACGCAGCAGGCCGTCGACGAGCGCCTGTGCGCCGGTGATGGTTTTGGTGGCCTTGGTTGCTGGTGTCTTCATGGATGTCTCCTGTCTGCGGCAATATTCAACGGAAGGTGCGTATGCTAAACGCTATCGCATGGTGTCGGCCAGTTCGCGTCCACACCCTGTCAGCATCGTGATTGCTACATCGGCGGCTTTTGCCCCGGTTCCGGTGGTATCTTCGGGCAGGGCAGAAAAGAATAATCAGATTCCGGTCGTGGCGTCGCGTGCATCGGGCGGCCATGATCCGCCAACGGGGAGAGACCATGCCGGATCCGGACAGCCAGACGCCTGCGATCATCGGTTCGCCGCAGCGCAGGAGAACATCGATCATTCTGCTGTTGCTGCTGCTGGGCGGACTGCCGCTGGCGGTGTGGCACGACATGCAGAACATGACTGCCAGCATCCTGCAGAACCAGGCCAACAACCTGGATTCGATGCTCACCAGCATCCGCGGGTTCTACAGCAGCAATATCGTCAACCGTGTGCTGACGAAGCATGATCCGAAGAATCCGGCGGTTGCGCACAATTACGAAGAGATACCCGGCGCGATCCCGATACCCGCAACCCTGTCGCTGGAACTGGGGCAGATCATCAGCGAGAAGCAGTCGAATCTGCGCTACCGGTTCGTCTCCGATTACCCGTTTACCAGCCGTTCGACCCATAAACTTGATGCGCTGGAGCATAAGGCGCTCGCAACGTTTCGTGCGAACCCGAAGCAGGAGTCTGTCATTGAAACCTACTCCAAGGGGCTGTTGAGTCAGGTCAGATACATTTCCCCGGTGGTCATGGGTGCTTCCTGCGTCGGCTGCCACAACAATCATCCGAGCAGCGTCAAGACCGACTGGAAGGTGGGTGACATTCGCGGCATTCAGGAAGTCACGGTTATCCGGCCGGTGGAGCTGAATGTATTGCGGTCGTTCAAGTACAGTCTTGCCTATTTTTTGCGGTGGCCGG
>Ga0224500_10001254_pt1 | contig 15430 bp, 11 predicted proteins | sample SF_Oct11_sed_USG_FD_168126 | JGI IMG/M metagenome (GOLD analysis project Ga0224500, IMG submission 168126) | Sediment microbial communities from San Francisco Bay, California, United States - SF_Oct11_sed_USGS_4_1 | ecosystem: Environmental > Aquatic > Marine > Sediment | place: USA: California... | reverse complement strand
ACACCGTCTTCAGCAGCGGGCTTCTGAAGCGGAAGGCAATGCCCTGTCGGTTCGTATGGAACTGCAGGCCGACTGCTATGCCGGTGTATGGGGCTATCACGCCAAACGTAACCGGAACTTGATCGAGCCGGGAGATTTTGAAGAAGGGCTCCGCGCAGCCGCAGCCATTGGGGATGACCGACTGCAAAAGAGGTCGCGTGGGCACGTTCAACCGGAAAGTTGGACCCACGGTTCGTCAGAGCAGCGGATGGCGTGGCTCAAGCGCGGGCTGGAATCCGGGGACCCCTCGGTCTGCAACACTTTTGAGAGTAATCGGCTATGAGCAACCCAGCTCCTGGGGCAAAGAGCAGCTTTCTTGCGAAAACACTAGGGCCCTTGCTGTCCGACCCACCATGGGCCGCGAAGCCGTTCCTCGCCGCCAGTGCCACCACCGTGGCCGGACTCGGAGCGTGGCTCACCGATATGATGTCTCCGGCGCTCGCCCGTGGGGGCGCCAGCTTTCTCGGTGGATTCTTAGTCGGCTGGGCCTTTCGGAAGACACTCAAGATCGCGCTCTTGATCACCATTTCATTGGCGGCGCTTGTGGCTATTCTCAAAACCACCGGATGGATTCATCTGGAGTGGAGCTTGATCCAGAGCGATGTGAATCGCACGCTCGACTGGGCACGAGGCCAAGCCCAGAGCTTGAAGGAAGTGGCGGTCGGCTATCTCCCCTCAGCCGGAGCCGGCGTTGCTGGAGCATTTTTCGGATTGCGGAAGAAGTGATTCACTCTACAGAGAAAAACCTTTTCTTGCTCCCATCACACTTATCGACCCTGACTTTCTTGATCCGGTGTTTGGGCAATGTTCGGCCCCGTAACGTCCAATATCATGACCCAGTTCTCTTGCGTCAGCCAGGGCGTTTCTATCATGGTGCCGTCCAGCGCCGTGGTTACCACTCGGTACCGATACGGACGATCAAGTCGAACCGCGAACGGAAACCGTAGGTTTCTCGCATAAATGTCCGGCTGCCTACTACCAAATTTCGTGTCTATCCTCACGAGGTCACCTGCCACTCCCTCCGCCTCAATCTCTATACGTTTCTCATAAACCTGAATATCGCGCCGCTGAAAATCATAGCAGTAGATATCAAGCGCCGCATATCCCGGAGGAATGCGATCATTGAGATCGATTCGTTTGAAGAGGTCAGGCCACTTCCCGGCATCAGCCGTGACCGCAAACGCACCAGCTCGAACGACCGCGATCGTTCGCTGCCGAGGATCCGACGACTGTTTTCCTATTTGGCCCTGAAGCGCCTCAGTCAATTCAGCTGAACCCGTCAGCTTCACCATGTTCGCATCATGTTCCACCCCATCGGCCATAAAGGCATACCCTATGCTCAACACTACCTGCCCTCTCTGAAACGCAGACCAGAAGACTTGCGCCGTATCATTGTCCAGCGACAACGTGTAGATTCGTTCAGACCAGTAGACATCCGATGAGGGTGTTTTTTCTTTTTCCGATTCTTGAAAATATCCTGCGGGCAGAGCAGTAGGCTTGGATGGTTCAGCTTCGGCATTCAACGCCGTATACACGAGAACGGCCTCAACCCGACGGATCGGAAGGGGGCGCAATTCTATGAAATCAGCTCGTGGAGATAGTACGCCCTTTGCTGCTTGTAGCTCATCGATATTGACGGCCGGCATACGAACACGGAAATTCAATAAGCTTCGGTAAACGTGACGACCTTGATCACCGCCAGCAGCTGTTCCGATATAACGCATTTGAAGAACATGGAGATCCGGTTTTCCTGGCAACAGTTCTGCGAGAGTCAGTTCATTGGGTGCGTAATAATAGAGATTGGATCGTCGATCATCAGCATAAACAATTAATGTCCCCGCCTGCTTGCGCTTACTCAGATCAGGTTGTGCCAGCGCGGAGGTGGCGCCCATTAATACCATTCCGATTAAAAGCCAGGTTACCCATTGTCTTGTGGTACGCATCATGTATCCCGAACCGTTCCTTGCGCTACCATTTGAGGCCGGCTATACCCGGCCAATTGCCTTTGATGGGTTTCGGATACCCTGTGTCAACCTTTCGAGCTTTGACGTCATATCGAAGATATTGTTCACCCTTAAAGAAATAGGCCTTGCCCGTATCCCACAACAGAGCGGCATCGACCCCATCCGGAAACTTGGCCGCAACCTCCGGCCATCCGTCCTTGATCGGCTTCGGAAACCCGGCGTCGGCCTTATCGCTCTTCACGTCGTACTGGATGTAATCTGTGCCCTTGAAGAAATAGACCTTGCCGTCGTTCCAGGGTACTGCTGCATCGACCCCGTCTGGCCACAGCCCTTTCCAATTGGGAACAATCGGACGCGGATAGCCCCCGTCAACTTTTTTGGTGGTAGTGTCATACCGAAAATAGTGATCGCCTCTGAAGAGATAGGCTTTGCCGTTGCCCCACACCACAGCAGCGTCAATCGGCCCACCGCCCAGCCCCGGAAGTTCGCTATCGACTAGCTGGGGATCACCGCCGCCCACTTTGTCTGCCTTGACATCATATTGAATCGACCGACCACCCTTGAAAAAGTATGCGGTGTTGCCCAGCCAACGAACAGCCGAGAATTTCCACGCACTCGCAAATCGGGTGATTCTGCAGAGACGTTCATTCGGCAGCGCGCTATTCACTGAAAACCTATCCGCGCAATCCTTCATTGCCTTCGCCGCATCTGCATGGGCTTGGCTGAACTTGTCCAGCGGTGAGTTATCCGGGTCATTCGGCACCATCCACATCGGCGAATCGGAACCGAGCGAATTCTTCACTGCCAGACCTTGATCTTTCGCTGTCGCGCGAATTCCAAAATCTCTTGCCGTACCATGTCCTCCCAAAGCGCCATGAACCGGCACATTGCTGACCCCCATGCGGTGACAGTCGTTGCAATGATTCCCGTCGATCTCAACCTGGTAGGCCTTCCATGAAGCAAAGTCGGAGCCGACGAAATAATATGGATCGCCCGAACTATTGAAGGTGTATGGTTCCATGGCTCCCGGCAACAGACGGCTCCCTCCGGCCCCGGCAACTTGAGACATATACGGAGAGCGCACGATCGGCCCGTTATCGTGGCATGCACCACAACCGATCTTGGCCGATTCCGCAGGGGGTAGCCAGGGCCAAGCCGGAACGCCCGGTTGTCCTGCATTCTCCTGTGAAGGAGATTTTACTTTTGTCCCATCTAAGTCCTCACCCAAGGCTTGGTAAAAACAAGTGGCGCCGTTTCTCACATTATGCTGAATCACCGCCACATCTTTGTATTTCCCATTATTTTGGGCCTGCCCCCGCTTACGACAATGGGCGACGACAAAACCCTCGGCCGTCTGTTTCAGAACCTGAAACCGGCTTCCTGGATCACATTCTTTATTCAAATGGTTGGGACGATCACATTTCTCGGTTAGCCCATACTTCACCGGTATCGAGCTGGGGTGCGTGTCGGGAACTTCAGTCCCGCTATCGCAGCTAAAGTCTTCGACCGACAGTCCGATCGCTTCGTCACACTTCTGAGCGTATTCCTTCAATGTATCGCCGGCGTAGACCGACGGTATCGCAATAACACCTACCCAGATTAATATGACAATGAGAGATTGCATCGGTTCACCTTTATTTCGTCCATTCGATAGAGGGCCAGTTGCCCTTAATGTCCTTGGGATAACCAGCTTCAACCTTGCCAGCAGTCACGTTGTATTTCACATATTGTGTACCCTTAAAGAAGTATGCGACTTCGTTGTCCCATTGCATGCCGGCATCGATTCCGTCGGGAAACTTCGCCGCAATTTCTGGCCAGCCATCCGCAATGGGTTTCGGATACCCGTTGTCGGACTTATCTGCTTTCACGTCATATTGAATGTATTGGTCGCGCTTAAAGAAGAAGAGTTTACCGTTGTTCCACGGGACGGCTGCATCAATGCCATCCGCCCATACACCGGGCCAATGGTTGGCGATAGGACGAGGAAACCCTTTGTCGACCGTACTCTTTTTCACATTGACCCGGGCATACTGATCACCCATAAATACATAGGCTCTGTCATTCCCCCACAAGACAGCCGCATCAATTCCCCCTGTCCCGAGATCTTTGATATCGATAGGCGAAGGTTCGCTCAGTGTGTCGCTCTCAGGCCTGGCCATGAACGTACTGGATCGATGCCCCTTGAAGAACAGCGCCGAAGCCCCCTGCCAACGAGCCACCGCCAGTTTCCACCTCCCAGCAAACTGCGTGATCCGGCACGCGTCGTCACTAGGTAACGGTCCAGCAAGGACGCCGTCCTCGTCTTCCTTAAGCTGTATAAATTTGGCCTGGGCCGCACAATCCTTGATCGCCTTTGCTGCAGCAGCATGCTTGGGTTGTTGAGTTCCCCCCGGGTCATCCGGCGTCATCCACATCGGAGATTGAGTTTCCTCTAAGGGATTCTTGTGGGGCAACGTTTTGGACGTTGCGCGGATGCCAAAATCGCGAGCGGAGCCATGTGTGAACGCTCCACGTTTATCAGAGTTGTTATTGTTATCATTCATAGGAACATTATTAATTCCCATCCGATGGCACGCGTTGCATTCGTTGTCTTTCACATCGACACGAAACGCCCGCCATGAGGCGAAATCCTTCCCAACGAAATAGTAGGGGCCTGGGTTCAATGGGTCAGAGAAATTAAAATGCAGCTCTCCGGCACCCGGCAAGCTGTTATTTTTGGGGTTATCCGGATCTGGGTTTGAAGGATTAGGATTTTGAATTTGAGTCAGATACGGCGACCGAACGATGGGCCCGTTATCGTGACACGCTCCACAGCTAATATGCGCCGTACTTTTCGGTCTCAACCATGACCAAGCCCCGAGTCCCTTAGATGGAGCTTTGACAGCGGCACTCAGGGGCTTCGTTGCTTTTTCCCGAGTTCCATCGTTCTCCCAATCAGCCAATGCCTGATAGAAACAGGTCGCACCATTTTTCTTGTTGTGCATGATCACCGCAATATCTCCGTATTCACCCTGCACATAGCCGGGTTGGCCGATATTACCCTGCTTCTCCTTCAAGCCTTGCTTTCGACAGTGCGCTACCGCGTAGACGTCTGGATTCGGCGGATTGAGCTCCAGGACTTGAAACCGACTTCCTGGATCGCACTCTTCATTCAACTGATTAGGTCGATCGCAGGCGGTTCGGGGGCGATACTTGGAGGGTGCCTGATGGTGGGTAGTCGGCACTTTAGTCCCGGCATCGCAATTAAAATCTGGAACACTGCTGCCGATCGCTTCGGCACACTGCGCTTCATACTCCTGTAGAACATCGCCGGCATACACGATCGGCGCTGTCGTCATGAGTACCGAGAGCAGCAGCCCACTCACCTGTCGCATCATTATGGCTCCTTGACTCCACTCATCGCATCGTGACCCATTGCGTGTTCCTTACTGCGGCTTCATGACCTGTGGCTTCAGGACGCGAGGCACCGCTAGAACCCCCGGACGCACGTGAAAACCTGGCGATTGTACGAACGTATACTGCGAGGTCCGGTCTTGGCGTCCGCTTTGGTCCGTATAATGATCGAACGTTTGCACTTGCAACTCACTTCCGGCGCGACGGATGGAAATCCGAGTTTGTTTGAACCCGAATTGGTACATACCCATCGTATAGGGTTGGGAAAGCGTGGTCGTGATCGTTCCCCAATTGCAGTCGTTCGGTGAGCATTTGCCGAACCCCTGCATTCCAACGGTGTTGTCGTCAACCTTGGTGATAATGAGTTTGGTCATGCCACTGGTGTTGCCATCTTGGTTAGTCCAGGTTCCAAGCAATTCACTGATGGTCGTACTCGAGGTTGAGGACGGAGACGGTGAGCTTGGTGGCGTTGAGGCTGGCGCGCTAGGCGCCGGGGGCGTGGGAGCGGACGACCCGACCGTATCCCCCGGCACTGTACTGGGCGGTGGAGCTGTGGGAGCGGAAGACCCGGTCGGTGCACGTTTCGCCAGAATATCGAGCACCTGCTCGAGCTTCAAATCTGCACAGCCGCTCATACTGGAAGCCAGAAGAACAGCCAGGGATACCCTCACCATATTCACCGTGTGAATCATTCGCATACCATCCTCCTTGTTACGGCTTGGGCAGTTCCTTGCCAGGCAAGAATCCCAGCGCCGCTTTGATTTGGGCGGATCCGATGAGCACACGAGGGCTCTGACTGGGCATCCACCGCGGCGCTTGGTGGACGGATCCGTCGCGCATAACAACCGACAATTGATACTCGAACATCGGATCGGATGTCTCCGAAGTTCGGTCTCCTAGGTACAAGGCCCCGCTGCGATATTCCTGCTCATCCTTATTGACCGAGAACTCCGGAAGCACCTGCAACTCACGTGTCCGCGGATTCAGATACGATGACCGTATGACCACCAGCAGTTTGTAAGCTCCCGTATCGCCTAACGGTGTGATCGTCTCGAAGACGATCGGCGTGGCTGTCATATTGCTGACCCCGCTCGTAATAGTTCCCATCACTTGCTTATCGCACGTCTCACAGCCAGGTTTGACCGCATAGTCGATCCACACACGCTTTGCCTCTTTCTCAATCCACGACGGAATCCCCTTCCCGTCCCATTGCACCTGAGCCGTCGGGATAATATCGACATTACCAAGGCTCCACGAATATATAATCGGCCTATTTTCCTTTAGTATCAGTGCGTGCAGATATCTCAACCGGAGCGGATAGGGCGTGGGATTCCGCCAATTCTCGCCGCGAACCCATCGGAACCGGCCGAAGGTATCGGAATCCGCGATGGTAATTCTGATAGGAATCTGCGGCTTGATCGTAGCCGAACCGGCCGGGGTGAACGTCAACGTGCCGCTGATCCCCACTTGTTCCGTCAGGGCCAACACGATGTTTTCCTTCGTCACCGTGTCCGTCGTCCATGCGATATCGATCTCTCCCAGCGCTTCCGATGTTGGATTGCTGCTGATTTTCTCCGATGCAATATTGAACAAGGACTTCAACCCGCCAGACAGTGAGACTTCCGGCGGACCGGCAAGCGGTACGGCCCTCAATGTTTTGACCTGGTGGCCGGCGGCGGCCAACAGGGCCTGTGCGAGTTGAATTTCGGCATTATCGACTCCTGCCGTCAAACGGGCCGTCATCAGCACTTCGCCGGTCTGACTTTCTTTAGTTGCAGCGTTATACATCATGCGCATGCCGTACCCTTGATCAGCATCCCAATCGAGCCGATAGCGTCTCGGCAAGAAGTAGTACAGTCCGCTGTTCGGGTTCTTATCCGGATAGACATCTTCAAAGATATTGAGAACATCGTTGAGTTCAAGATCGATCGTTTGGCTCGATGCGATACTGACCAATGAAATGCGTCGGTCGAAATTTGGGCCCTGCCCGCTGTTATCAGTAATGGCTTGGGGCATGACGTATTTGAACGGTTTCACGGCTTCGAACGTGCGCGGATTCACCACTTGAGGTTTGAATTGTGCAAAATCCGGTTGAACGGCGATCGCTTCCATGACACGGCGATCTTTCATAACCTGCGCCCCCGCAACATCTGCGAGAACCAGTCCTAGCGTGCTCACCAAGACGGCATTTACCCACCATTGTTTGACCATGACTCACCTTTCCTCTCTTTTACGACACCTATTGGAGTCATAACTCAGCCCACCCCTCTCATCCCACGCCTGCGGTAGATTCACTTCGGCTGCCCCTGCAACATCAGTCGAGGTCCAACAAACACACGGTCCTTCATTATCATGTGCGGCGAGAGACTCCTTGATGGGACAGCCGTCATAACAGGACGCTCAGTGAGTGATGCCGCTTCGTCTATCGGCTGCGGTGCAATGATCGTCACCATGTTTTCTGGGCGGATTTCCATCTGCCATTTCTTTGCGATACTGTAGGAACGTACTAACCCTGCTGGTGCGCCGGACGAACGAGCTGCATAAAGATACAGGACAGCTGATTCCAGTTTTGTCTCTTTGGATAACCGTTCATCTAGGTTAAAGGTCAGCTCGATGGGAGCCGACCCGTTTGGAACTACGACCGATGTCGTCAGAATCTGCGTCTGTCGTTTCCCGTCTGAACCCTGTAGCTCTCCCCACAGGACTTTCTGATCCAGTTGTGAAGAACTGACCGACAATACGAGCTGCCGCTCACTGTCTTTCCTCACCACAACCTTTCCGAATGTGCCGGAGATCTTATTGTTTTTATCGAATAGGCCGCCCAGGAGTACCCCGAGATCGGCTTCACTGTCTCGCCGAGCCTGCAATTCTTGTCCATTCAGACCGCTGAAGTTTTGAGCGAACCCGTCATGCTCAAGGGGAAGGCTTAGAATGATCCCCGTCAAAACAATACCCATCGTCATGCGTATATTGCGCGGCTTCATAACTATTTCCCTCCTCGCCATAGGCTCACTACGTCAGTCCGCAGGCAGTTCATCGATGAACAATGTCCCTGTTGATGCCGTTTTGCGACCGGATGAGACCGTTCGATTGCCTTTGAGCTGCCAGACGATTTCATACTCATAGTCGGTTTTGTCCGGCGGCGCCATGAACTCGACGAGTTCTGACAGTTGTCCCTTTGAGACATTAAGCGTCACTTGCTTTACCTGGGGCTTGCCTGCCAATTCATAAAAAATGCGCACGGTAACGGCGCGCATCCCGGTATCTGTCGCGGTTTTGGGATCGCCTTGGATATCGACAAGTCGTCGGGTATACGGCGGCTTCACGGAAATGCCGTTGGAGGACCACTTCTGCCAATTCTCTTCAACGGTTCCTCCTCCGAAGAAACTCCACACCGGGCGATATTCGAATTCCGCCCATCGCCGTCGGTCATTGTCGTCTTTCCACCCATACAGCAACTTGAAGTTATTACCCTCTTTGTTGTAGTTCGCCCGATCAATTCGCACTTCGTCCGTCGTCACGGCGCCCTGCGCGTGTGTCTTGCGCATCTGCACCGATACAAAATTCACATATTTTCCGAAATCTGGCCCGTTTAGCCCGTCCAACGAAACAGCGATCTCGCGTTGCCGGAACAATGGATCGTCGAGGTTGACGCTGCGAAAGACCTCTGGCTTATCGAGAAATTGTCGAAGGTCACCGATATTTTCGTCGAAGCGAAGCGTGAGATGGTCTGTCGTGTATTTATTGAGATCGACCTTAAAGATTCCCTGTTGATGAACCTTCTTCATCTCGAACGCCGCAACCACTGAAAAGCTCGGGACGCTGACCTCCTGTTGCTTTTCAGATTGAACATCAGCCTCATCGGGATCGCCTCGCCGTGGGCCGAATGGATGGTTGCCCACCAAATGAGGCGGAGTATCGGCTGTCGCGGTAGGCCGATCGGTTTCCGTCCGTTCTGGCACCGGCGCTGGCTGTGCAGGTTCACTTACAGGCGTGCGACTGGCCTCTGCAGCCATACGTTGAGCTTTCGCCTGCTGCGCTTCTTTCCTAGCCTTCTCATTCTCCGCACGAATGCGTGCGTTTTCCGTCCTGGCATCCTGGCGATTCTGCTGCAACATCGTTGTCGCTCGATCTAAAAGACTCCCCTGCCCGCCACTGCCTGCGGTCAGGCTCTCGAGCGACGGCGTGCCTGTGCCACCAAGCGGACTAAACATCATATCGGCAATCTTGTTATAGGCGGTCGTAACCAGCGCTTCTAATTTTTCGTTTTCTCCAACCTGAGTCAGCTTGATGGCGCCCTGCCGCTTGAGATCGTCGAACGCAGCCTTTATCTCTGCGGCCAGATACGTTGATGCGACCCCAGCACCGAACGCCTGATGTTCATAAATCTGATCGAAATTTGCTTCGATGACGGCTCGTTGCGGTGAGCGATAACCGGTCATATCCATTTCAAAGCTAAAGCTGATGTCCGGAGCCGCCGTGTGAAAAGACTCCCACAGAATCTTGGCCCCCTGCTTCGTTAGTTGCATGGACACCGCCGCCTTCTCTCCATCCAGAATCGGAGCATTGCCGATCCCGACGACCTTGGTAGACAGTTTGCCGTCAGGATCTTTAAACGATGACACCAGTCCGAACTTTCCCGATCGGAAGACCACTGGCCCGTTGATTTTTGCGCCTGGCTTGATCCGCTGAAGCGCCCGTTGTGCCTCTCGAATTTGCTCTGGTGAGACCGAGAGGCTGACAAGGGCATGGAGAATCCCACCGCCCTCTCCTTCGCGAACGTCTGGTTGATCCGCACCGCTTCGAACGTTGTCCGCATATCGCAAGAACGAGAACTGCGGTTGACCGTTGGCACTAGTCGACAATCGCGGCTTGTCGGAGACCTAGTAGTAGACAGCTTCGTCGTTCAGGTCAGGGAAGACCGTCAACTCTCCGGCCTTCACTGGTTTATCTAACAGCACCTGCTGTGCATAGGTGGGCACCCCCAATCCCATCAGCAGATACAGAGTGACTGAACCGATGAACAACGTTCCGGCTTTCATGGTGTTCTTCCTTTCCATCCCCCGACCGTTTATTTGCCAGGCGCCGGCTGTGCACTGCCAATCAGATCTTGGAACTGGTCCAAAACCTTTTCGGTCGCACTGGTGACAACCGTCTTGGCCGCTTCTTTGGCCGTTTCTTTGACACTTGCTTCCTTCAGCAGATTCTCTGGAATCTGGACATAAATGTAGTAGTCGCTTCCCTTGGGCGCCCATGGGAGTGCAAGCTTCCCTTCCGTCTTGTGATTCACAATGAGGCGATAGGCATATCCTTTGGCATCACGATCCAAAAACAGCTTTTTCGACGTGAGTGGTTGATTCAACGCAGGAGAGATATGAATATTCTCCTCAACTTCTTGTCCAAACTGGGGGTAATGGATTTGGACCGTCACTCGAGTGATGTCGCTCGCTTTCATCTGTTCAAGATCGCCTTCGACTTCGATGATGCGTGGTTGAACGGGCGGTGCCAACGTGACGCCCTCAAAGGTCCCTTTTTCCCATGTCGGTTCCTGCGGATAGACACGGCCGCCTCGCAAGCTCCATTGCGACATCCACTCGTACGAATCTGGATTTTTGTCTTCACCTCGCGCATAGGTCACGGCGGCGCTGACACCCTTTTCCTTGAGATATTTCGCATCGATCGTCACGCGGTCTTCAAAAGGATTACCCTGATCGCGTTTCTTACGCACGGCGACCGTGACATAATTCACCGCTTCGTCAAACATCTCCTTCCCATCCAGATCAAGAATAAAGTTGATATCTCGGTGCTGGAAGAATGGATCATTGAGATTGATTGACGCGACACACTTCGGGTTGTCGCGCACAGACTGGTACCAGCTGGCAAGATTCCCAACTAATTGGAACTCTGATTTATAGGTCAATCGCACATTCAAACTCATCGTTCTCTTTTTATGTGCAAATTCCCTCTTGAAAGACTCTTGACTGAAATGATAGCGGGCCGTGCGATCACCTTTATCGATTTTTGGAGTCTGATCATCTTTTTTCTCAGCAGGGGGTGCTGGAGGCGCCTCTTCCTTTTGGGTCATTGAGGTCAAAAAGTACTGAAAGAAGGCTTCTCGAATTTTAGCCAGGCGTTCGTCTGACTTCGCTTCTTGCCAATCCAGCTTGACAATTTCCTTTTCCTCAAGAAATTTGTATTGCTCCCTTATTTCGTCATACGAGTAGGCATAATTCTGTTTGGTGCTCGAGGCGCAGAAAATGATGAAGCACGCGCTCGTCGTCGTTTTGCCGGCATTCTTGCGGCTGTATTCAATTGAAAGTTTCTCACGTTCCGTTTCGAGCTTAGACCAGTCAAATGTGATGCTCCCTTTTGCAGCGGGCATCATCGTTTCATATCCGTAGTTCAACGCGATGGAAAGATCGGTGATCGACCTAGCCTTTTCGAACGTGGCCGCCAGCAACTGGGCTCCTTCTGCGGATAACCTCGAGGCCGCCGCTGCCTTCCCGCCAGGGACCAGGGGTGCCTTTCCGGACGTCACCACTGACTTCGTTAAATCTTTGTCGCCCAACGTAGCTGAAATAATCTGGAACGAGCCCCCATTCGCACTGTCCTGAGTTAGTTGCACTGCACCCATCAACTCTGCATTTCGAACCTTCTCTTTTAACTTGGCGCGCAGTTCATCTTCCTGCTTCTCAGACATCCCCCAAGTCATGAGGAAATGCATCAAGCCTCCACTTGTTCCACCCTTCTCCTCCGTTGTGAATTTCAGAAAGAGAAACTCCGGAGTTTTGTCGGAACGCTGAGCAAGATGCAGATTCACCGGCAAATAGTAAAACTTGCTACTTTTTGCACCAGAGTTGGTTGCTTCGCCGTACATCACCACCTGCATTCCGTCTGAGAGGACCACGTCAACTTTATTGGCATCATCGAGCACCACGGCTGAGGCAAGGCTCGCCGACAATATGACGGCCAGCCCGCTCATGACACCGGCAAGGTTTTTCTGAATAACGTTTTTCAACATGCGACATTGCATGGCTTTCTCCTCCTTCTCATCAATAACTCGCTACTCTCGACATCGCTGCCTTCGCAGATAGCCAACTGTGTGGGCGCTGCGTGGTCGGCTCCTCAGGCATCTCATCGATGAATACAAATTCACTGAACTCTCGCCGGCTGACCTTCACTGTGCGGTTTTGACTCATCTGCCAGATAATCGTACAGTCATAGTCAAATTGACCGGCAGGAAGTGTGATCTGAAGCTGCGGCTCGTCGGTCGCCTGCTTGTCGGTTCTGATCACCACCTGATGTCGGCGCTGGTCACCAAAGAACGAATAGGCCACTTGAATAATCACGGCTCGTACGCCCTTCTTTTGAAGTTCGGCCAGGTTACCGGGAAATTGAATGGTTCGCCGCTCATATGGTGCAAAGACGTCGATCATGGGCGCATCGGCTGATGTCCACTCCGTCTGGTATGTCCCGCCCCCTTTGAAACTCCAGCTTGTTCGATAGTCATATCCGAGCCACTTTTGGCGATCTTGATCCCCATTCCAGCCATAAATCATCTTACGGTGGTCCGGACGTTGCGTAATCGTAGAGCGTTGTAGTACGACTTCTTTGAACGTCTCTTGACCGTTCTGATGTTGCTTTCGCAGCGTGACGGTAACGGCATTGATGTATCGATCGAAATCCGGGAGTAGCGCGCCATCGACTCCCACGTGTATTTCTCGCTGCTGAAACATCGGATCTGCCAAATTTACGGCCTTAAAATAGTTTTCGTCTTTTCCGAATCGTCGGTGAAAATCTCCAATGTTAAAAGTCACGTAACTGTGACGTTCGACCGCAGATCGGTGATTAAAGTTCAGCACACTGGTCCCCGAAGACTTCATCTCTTTCAATTGAAAACCAACATAGACGCCGAACCCCGTCGCATTTCCGCTTGAGAGTGCACCTCCTTTCGGACTAATTAGCGTGTTCAGCGCTTGCATCAAACCGCCTCGCTGGTCCTGTGGAATACGCTCCGGCTCCACTGGCCGAAAGAGCAGATCAAGCAGTTTCGAATACACGGTATTCAATAAACCTTCCATAGAACTATTTTCACCGCTCGAGCGTAGCTTGATCGCATTGGTCCTCCGCAATTCATCAAAAGCAAGATCGACATCGGCTTTTACAAAGCAGATATTGCCGCCAGCGCTAAACGATTTACTGTTCTTCACTTCCGACCAATCGATTAACAGGTCCGCCTCATACGCCTCGCTGAGGCCGACAAACGTCATGTCGAAGACCAACGAGACATCTGGCGTGTTCATCTGAAAACTTTGCATAAGGAGGGAGGCTTCTTGCGGTTTGAGATCGAACGATAGAGCTAATCGATTGCCCTCCAAAACTGGCGCACGGCCTGAGGCAAGAAGTTTTCGCTCAGGGGTCGCAGATGCAGGATTCAGAATCGAGGAGACTAACGCGTATCGACCATCTTGAAAAACACTCGGCCCTCGAATAACCAGCGTGTCGTCTTTCAGAATTTTACGAAGCTCCTTCTGCGCCTCGTCGATCATGGCTTGCGGCGTCTCGAGCTGTACCAAAAAGTGTAAAATCCCTCCCCCATCGGCCTGGGTGATGGTGTGGCCATTTTCGATTGGTTTTGGAACAACGGCGTCCGCTGAAGCGGCGGAAGCGGATTCAGCGGGATCATTGGTGACATAACGGATGAAGGAAAATTGGGGTTTCCCTCCTTCGTCGTTTCCAAGTCGCGCACCTTGGGGAAGATAGACATATTCGCGACTATTGCTTGCCAATGGAAAACACCACAGACCGCCTAACCTCATCCCTTTATCCATCAGCACCTGCTGACACCACGCTGAATCGATGTCTGCACAGAGTGCAATCAATACCAGCAGTATTTTCAAAAGCGGTCTCATCGTCCACCATCCAAAGATCCTGGCCCTGGGGACATCGACGTACTCGGTTTCTCTGGTTGCATGGTGGATGATCCACCAGCATTCTGACTGCTAGGTATGGCTGTTGTACTTGTGGTTGCGCCTCCTGCGGAGCTTGGCGTGGTAAATGAGGACGGTGCCGTCGGAAGGCTGGGAGCTATAGACCCTCCCGAATTGGACACAGGCGACTTCATTAACGAGGTAGGCGGAGTCAGATTAAGGAAGTCTTGCTCCACCAGCACCAAGCGCCCTTCTTCCTTTCCCTGTGCGCCATACCACGACACACGGGCGGCCATGGGTTTGTCTCGATCCAGATAAATAGTAAGATCCTGACTTGAAGAAGAATCCTTTGCTCGCAGAATGGTTTTTCGTTCCAGCTTCTTTTTGCCGCCCAGATAAGTCGCAAATTCAACAACCGCAGTGGCGATACCTCGCTCTGCGAAGAGCTGCCGGTCAGATTCGATGATTACGGTCCGCTTTTCAAACGGCGGTACGAGCGAGACCGCCGCATCGCGCGTACGAATCCATTTGCTCTCATCTGGCGGAATTGAAAGAGTCGCGCCGTTTCGAAGACTCCACCGGACTTGATACTCGTACTCTTGCCAGTCGTCCGTCGCGACCGCGAGCCGCGGATACGCAACGCTCTGAGTTGTTTTTCCTGCTTTAAGTTCAGATAGGTTGTACAGCAACGACTTGGTAAACGCAGGCTGGTCCTTATAGAGCTTACGGATATTGACAGATACAAAGTTGATGGCATCCTGGAACGAGTCAATGTACGACCCATCCATTTGAAAATGGACGTTCCGAAACTCGAAGGCTGGATCTGCCAAATTCACGATTCGAAAATACCGTCCATCCTGCCCTAGAGCTTTATGAAGCCCGCCTAAATTCCCCGCCGTGTCGACCGGAACTTTGATTGTCGTTCCTTGTGACAGAATGAGCGAAAACTTATTGTGGCGGACATCCTTCCTATTTTTGGTGCTTCCGGGTTTCCCGTGGGTAGATGGACCGGATAGGATGGTTGGCCAAGGAGGGACCGACCATGCAAGACACCGCCCTGTATCAGTATCTGCTGGGCCTACAATCACCGTGGACCGTGAGCCG
>Ga0224500_10001253_pt1 | contig 15434 bp, 8 predicted proteins | sample SF_Oct11_sed_USG_FD_168126 | JGI IMG/M metagenome (GOLD analysis project Ga0224500, IMG submission 168126) | Sediment microbial communities from San Francisco Bay, California, United States - SF_Oct11_sed_USGS_4_1 | ecosystem: Environmental > Aquatic > Marine > Sediment | place: USA: California... | reverse complement strand
GGATACCCGTCGTGACAATTTCGTCGATGACCTCGTCTTCCTGCGCCAGAACCGGCGACGCAGCTGCGATACCCAGCGCCAGGGCGACTCCCGCGGCCAAAGGTGTCCTGCGGAATGATGGTCTGTGCATTTGAACCCCCCAGTTCGTTCGAGCTACATCAAATCTTCGGTACTGCAAACGCAATCGGCTGGTGCCGACCGGCCGGTCATCAGGCACGTCACTGTGCGAAAAGACCGCCGTATAATCGTTTGACAGCGTTGTCAGAATCGTACTTATAATAGATGCTGACAGCGCTGTCAATAATAATTATAATTATTTACATCTGGGCGTTCCGGATCACGTTTCTCATACAACAGATTGTTTTTTCAGGGAAAATTCTGAATGTCGGCCATGTCTCTGCGAACCACTCGATTACCGAGCGCGGACCACGAGCGCATCCGTGCAGCCTGGGCGGGCCGCGTTTCGGGCTGCATCCTCGGCAAGCCGGTCGAGGTGCTGTCGTTTCGCGAGGGACTGCCGGGACTGCATGCTTACCTGCGGGCCGCCGGTGCCATGCCGCTGCGAGACTATATTCCCGCTCTGCCGGAAACACTCGTCGAGGAACTCGGCGAACCCTGCTGCCGCGGCCGGATTCACCGCGCAGAGCCCGACGACGACATCAATTACACATTGATGGCGCTGCATCTGCTCGAGACCGTCGGCGCCGACTTCGAGACAGCTGATGTCGCGCGAGCGTGGCTAAGACTTTTGCCGGCCGGCCAGACCTGGACCGCAGAGCGTGCGGCTTACCGGACGCTCCTCGACTTCACGGCCGATGAGTTCGTGAACGGTGCACCGCCGGGCTTCGACTTGTCGCGGTGCTCGGACAACCCGTATAACGACTGGATCGGCGCGCAGATTCGCACCGACCTGTACGGCTGGGTATGCCCCGGGCGCCCTGGTCTGGCCGCGGAGCTGGCGCGTCGCGACGCATCCCTGTCGCATCGCGGCGAAGGCATTCACGCAGCAGTTTTTATTGCAGCGCTGGGCGCGGCCCTGCCCGACTGCCGCGACCTCGATGCCGCCCTGGACGTTGCGCTCGAGGTCATACCGGCCGACAGTGATTGCGCTGCAGCAGTCGTTTTCGGGCGGTCGCTGGCCTCTGCAATCGATGCCGTGGAGCAGCTTCACGCAAGATACAAGTCCACACCGCCGGTCCACGCCGTGAATAATCTCGCCCTCGTGGTATGGGCGCTGTGTGCCGCGAGAGGAGACTTTTCCGCGGCGATAGGGAACGCGGTTGCGGCCGGCTGGGATACGGACTGCAACGGCGCGACGGTCGGAGGACTTTGCGGCCTCATGGGATACGCCATTCCACAGCACTGGACCGAGCCCTGGCAGGGTCGCGTCATGTCCGGGCTGGCTGGCGAAAGTGAATTACGCTTGGATGATCTCGTGGAACGTACCCTGTCGGTAGCAAGGCGGATTGCCGCATGAACCGTCTCTTTGCCAAGCCCATTCGATTGACAACCATATTGGCAACAGCAGCCGCGTGCATGTCTGCGACCGCCGGTGCGGCGCCGGCAGATACTCATTTGCCCGATCGAAACGAGTACCGCGCGCCCCTGGCAGTCGCGACGCCTGTCATCGATGGAGCGGCCGAAGATCGCGTCTGGAGTGCCGCGCCGTGGCAACCGATCAACAATCTCTGGTTGGGCGATGCGTTCGCAGCCGGTGACTTCAGTGGTCGCTTCAAGGTTGTATGGGACGCGGAACGCATCTACATACTCGTGGAAATCGTCGACGACATTCTGTTCGACAGCCACCGCGACCCGCTGGACCAGTACTGGGATGACGACTGCCTCGAGATCTTCATCGACGAGGACTTCTCGGGTGGCGATCACCAGTACAACCACAACGCATTCGCCTATCATGTTTCGCTGGACAACCAGGCAATCGACATCGGCACCGACAGACTGGCACGCAGTTACAGCCACCATGTCGAGAGCCGATGGCGACAGGAAGCCGACAAGCTCACCTGGGAAGTTGCGATAGAGATTTACGACGATTCATACGCAGATGACTCGGACGACAACGAGCCGGTCGAGCTGCACGTTGGCAAGATCATGGGCCTGATGCTGGCTTACTGCGACAACGACGGCAGTGAGTTACGCGAGAACTTCATCGGCTCGGAGTCGGTTCCCTACGGCAAGAAAGACCGGGGCTGGATAGACGCCGGACTGTTCGGAAAGCTGTTATTGGTGGGGTTACAGTGAGAAGAGAAAAACATACTGAAAGCGAGCGTGCTTTTCGAGACAGCGCCGTATCCGGTGAGTTCATCGACTTCGGCGGAGAGCGCCATTACGTGATCCACAACGTCGATCGCATGGCGCCTTTCTTCATGAGCATGATCTCCAGCTCCGATCACTGGCTCTTCGCCTCGTCGACCGGTGGCCTGACCGCCGGCCGTGTTTCGCCGGAAACGGCACTATTTCCTTATGTCACGGTCGACAAGATTCACGAGAGCACGCCGCATACCGGCAGCAAAACGATTATTCGAATCGCCGGATCCGACTCCAATGCGAACTGGGAGCCCTTCAACAAGGAACACGACGGTCGCTACAGCCTGACGCGCAACCTGTACAAGAATGTCCTGGGGAGCAGAATCAGCTTCGAAGAGATCAACCACGATCTGAAACTTGCCTTCCGCTACTCTTGGGCAACAAGTGACGAATTCGGGTTCGTGCGCCGATGCGAACTCGAGAACCTCTCGGGCAAACCGGTCACCCTGGAAATCGTGGATGGGTTGCAGAACGTCCTGCCGGCAGGCACGCCAAGTTATACCCAGGCCAATTCAAGCAATCTTGTCGACGCCTACAAGTGGACCGAGCTGGCCGAGCAATCGGGCCTCGCTCTTTTTACTCTGTACTCGGCCATCTCGGATCGGGCAGAACCGAGCGAGTCATTGCGCGCAAACACCGTCTTCAGCCTGGGACTCGACGATCCGACAATTCTGATCTCGTCGGAGCAACTGGATCTCTTCCGGCGCGGCGAACAGATTTGCCCTGAGAACCATAAGCGAGGCATCCGCGGCGCATTCCTGCTGGGCGACACAATCAAGCTGCCGACGGGGTCATCGACGGCATGGCAGATCGTTGCCGATATCGAGCGGACGCAGGCGCAAGTCGCGAACCTGCGCCGGCAATTATCGGATCCGGGTAAACTCGAAAGCGACATCGCTGCATCGATTCAGCACGGTGCAGACAAGCTCGCGCGGATCGTCGCTGCGGCGGACGGCTTTCAGGTCGCCGCGGAGGAGAATGTCACCGCCCATCATTACGCGAACGTTCTTTTCAATGTCCTTCGCGGTGGAATTTTCGATGACCAGTACCGCATCTCCGTAGCCGATCTCAAGAAGACGATCTGGCATTTCAATCATAGTGCGTTCGAACGCAATCGCACGCTGCTCGAGGAACTCCCTGAAGGTCTCGACATTCGCAGTCTGCTGACCACAGCCAAGGCAAGCGGCGACCCTCAGCTGGAACGACTTTGCTTTGAGTATCTTCCGATTACTTTTGGTCGCCGCCACGGCGACCCCAGCCGGCCGTGGAACAGGTTTTCGATCCGAACGAAGGACGAGAACGGGGACCCGCTGCTTTCCTACGAGGGAAACTGGCGCGATATTTTTCAGAACTGGGAGGCCCTTGCACTGAGCTTCCCGGAGTTTATCGAGAGCATCATCGCCAAGTTCGTCAACGCCTCGACCATCGATGGCTATAACCCTTATCGAATCACGAAGCAGGGCATTGACTGGGAGGTCGAGGACCCGGAGGACCCGTGGAGCTACATCGGCTACTGGGGAGATCACCAGATCATCTACCTGCTCAAGTTGCTGGAGATGTCCGAGCACTTCCACCCTGCCCGCCTTAGCGAACTTCTCCACAAACCTATTTTCAGCTACGCGAACGTGCCGTACCGGATCAAGCCGTTCTACGTCATCCTCGACAATCCGAAGGATACGGTCGAATACGACCACGCGCTCTCGGCCAGAATTTCGGAACGCGTCGACGACATCGGTGCCGACGGCAAGCTGTTGCTCGACGATAAAGACGAAGTCTATCGCGTCAACCTGCTGGAGAAGTTGCTCGTCCCACTGCTGTCGAAACTCGGGAATCTCGTGCTCGATGGCGGCATCTGGATGAACACACAGCGCCCCGAATGGAACGATGCCAATAACGCCCTGGTTGGCCAGGGTTTGTCGATGGTCACGCTGTTCTACATGCGCCGGTACGTGCAGTTCATGAAGGATCTGCTTGCAGAAGAGACCGGGGACTTCGAGATCTCGACCGAAGTCAGTCGTTGGATTCGGCAAACCGTTGCGATACTGAACGAGTTTATCCCTGAGTTGAACGAGGGCCCGGTATCCGCGCGGAAGCGGTTTGCTTTGCTGAAAAAGCTCGGTGAAGCCGCAAGCGCGTACCGCATGTCAGTGTACGCGCACGAATCCTTTTCCGGGCAGGATTCGCAGTCGCTGGCAGTGGTCCGACAGCTGCTCGATGGGGCACAGGCCATCATCGACCACAGCGTTGCGGCCAACCTCCGTGCGGACGGCCTGTTCCATGCCTACAACCTGCTGGATGCAGAACACGGGGAGGCCCGGCTCGAGCACTTGTACCTGATGCTCGAAGGCCAGGTCGCTGCCCTCAGCGCTGGTACGATCGCACCACGAGATGCCGCCGACATGTTGAGGGCCCTGTTCGATAGCGACGTTTACAGGCCCGATCAGAAGTCCTTCATGTTGTACCCCGACCGGAAACTCGCCGGATTTATCGAGAAAAATCGCATTCCGCCCGAGAAGGTTGAAGGAATCGGTTCACTGAAAAGCATGCTCGAGTCGGGGGATACGCGAATCGTCCTTCGCGACGCAGAAGGCACCATCCGGTTCAACGCAGACTTCAGGAATATTTCCGACCTCTCCGCGCGTATCGATATGCTGACCTCGACCTGCGGCAAGGACCTGCGCGATGATCGCGCGTCCATCGAGGCACTGTATGAGCAAGTTTTCCATCACCGGGCTTTTACCGGCCGATCAGGTGGCATGTTCGGATTCGAGGGCCTCGGCTGCATCTACTGGCACATGGTTTCCAAATTGCTGCTGGCGGTGCAGGAGAATTTCTTCTCGGCGCTGGACGACACCGCGGAACAGAGCGTAATCACGGCACTCGGCGAGGTTTACTATAGGGTGCGAGACGGCATCGGGTTCAACAAGACGCCGGCTGAGTACGGCGCGTTTCCGGTCGATCCCTATTCGCACACGCCGAAGCACGCCGGCGCACAGCAGCCAGGAATGACCGGACAGGTCAAGGAAGAGGTACTTACTCGTTTCGGTGAGCTCGGCATACGAATCAAGTCTGGCGCGGTCCGCTTCGACACACGCTTGCTGCGTGCGAGCGAACTGGAGACGCCGCAATCGACATTCCGGTTTCTCGACGTCGACGAAAAATGGCAGCAACTTTCGTTGCCGGCGCGAAGCCTCGCTTTCACTTGGTGCCAGGTTCCTATCGTCTACACGCTCGCTGACGGCGGCGGCAATCGACTGACGTTGACTTTCGGCGACGGCACGACGGCCGTCATGCCGGACAGCAGCATCGATGCGGAGCTCAGCGCTCAACTTTTCCTGCGCTCCGGAAAATTGCGGCGTATTGATGTTACGCTCGAGAAGTCGTCGCTACTGAGCGTTTGACAGGTTTTGCAGCTCAAGGTCTAATGCGCCGATGCCGAAAGCCACTATTGACGATGTTGCGAAACTGGCCGGCGTTTCGATCAAGACGGTCTCCAGGGTCGTCAACCAGGAGCCGAATGTCCGCGAGGCGACGCGGTCCAGGGTCGAAGCGGCAATCGCGGAACTCAATTACCGCCCGAACCTGTCTGCCAGGAATCTCGCAAGCCTCCGTTCGCACCTCATCGGGCTGATTTACGACGACCCGAGCGCCTACGAGATTCCAAGCGCGGGGTACGTCATTCGCATGCAACTCGGCGCACTGCGCGCGTGCCACTCCGCAAACTACGAACTGCTCATCCATCCCTGCAATTACAACAGCAGAAAAATTGGAAACGAGATCAAGGCACTGATCGAGCGAGCGCGCCCGGACGGCATCATTTTGGCTGCGCCGTTATCGAACGCACCACGCATCGTGCGGGCCATTGAAGCCACCGGTACACCGTGTGTCCGTATTTCGCCCGGTTCGGACTCCGGAACTCAGTATTCCGTGGGCACGAATGACCGGGAGATCAGCGCCAAGATGACCCGCTACCTGGCGTCGCTCGGCCACAAACGCATCGCCTTCATCAAGGGACACCCGGAACACAAAGCCGTAGGCAATCGATATCTCGGTTACCTGGAAGGGCTCGAACAGACTGGAATCGCTTTCGACGAGTCGCTTGTAGCCGCCGGGGATAACTCATTCGAGGCGGGCGAGTCCTGCGGCAAGCGGCTGCTGGAACTTCGCGATCCGCCGACGGCGATATTCGCAGCCAACGACGATATGGCCGCCGGCGTCTTGCGCGCGGCAGACCTCCTCGGTGTCGATGTGCCCGGGCAGCTGTCGTTGGCGGGCTGTGACGACATTTCCCTGGCGCGGCAACTTTGTCCGACGCTCACGACGATCCGCCAACCATTATCAGCAATGGCCGAAGAGGCAGCGCGGCTGTTGATCGGCGAGTCACGCAACCAACCGGGCGAACATCCAATCGTGATCGTGCCCGCCACGATAAAGATTCGTGAGTCCACGGGACCGGCACCTAGCTGGGTACCGCCGGATCGCAGCATCTGACATCCATGGTGTGAGTCACCTGATCTCCACACCGATCAGCATTGGTTACCTCTGGATCGCTTCCCGCGAAGTTACACGACATGCGGATTTCGTGGGTTGCCCGTCCACATCTAATCGAATGTCTTGAGACGGGCAGCCACGACATTATCCCCTGCTTTCGATAGCCGGGCATGTCACCATTCGGCTGATCCATACCCGGGGCGCAGGGCTCGTAGAGCCTGCAACGTTTTAGGATCCCGCGAAGCGCGGGATTTTCGAGCCAGCCGGCGTGGCCCGTCGTATCGATGACCTGTTCGCGGCTTATTCGCCTGAATAAACCCTGACGTAGTCGACTTCCATGGCCACCGGAAACTGCGTCCCGGACGCCGGCGCGCCGGGGAAATTGCCGCCGACCGCGACGTTGAGCAGGATGTAAAAAGTCTGGTCAAAGGGTGCTGGAAAAGGCGCCCCCGTCGTCGACCAGCTGTTTCGAACGGCATAGAGAACGTCATCGACGTACCAACGCAACTCGTTGACATCCCACTCCAGCGCATAGACATGGAAGTCTGCCGTGGCATCCGTGGCAACGACATATTGTTCACCGCTGAACACGTTGGCCGGAGCAGCTCCGCCATAATGAATCGTGCCATACACGGTATTGCCGCCGGTTGCGCCCAGGTTCACGGCCTCGACGATATCGATTTCTCCGGACGCAGCCCACGTCCCGTAGACGTTGTCCTGCGGCAGCAACCAGAACGCCGGCCACAGCCCCTGCCCGCCGGGCAGGCGAATTCTTGCCTCGATGCGTCCGTAACGGAATGCGAACCGGTCGCGCGTGTTGATGCGTGCCGACGTGAAGTTCTTGCCGTTGCTCGACTCCCGGCGCGCCGTAATGACGAGATTGCCACCGTTCAACTGAGCACTGTCGGGCAGATACCACTGCTGTTCATTGTTGCCCCACCCCGGGATGCCGTACTGCGAGCCGTCGCCGGTTTCAAAAAACCAGACTTCCGGGTCCAGCCTGTTCGCGTTGAACTCGTCACTGAATACGAGCGTCATGTTGGCTGCCCCAGTCACCGGCTTGTTGTCGGCGACGACGAGCGTCGGATTGCCGATATTGACGTTCCCGGTGGCCGGTGGTGGTGGCGGCGGGTTGCCACCATCGGGCTCGGGAGCACCGCCGCCCCCGCCTCCGCATGCAGCGAAAGTCAATGTCAGGAACAGCGCAGCGGCTATGCGGTGATCGTGTGGTCGCGGCTTCAATTTCATTCTCCTATGTTCCTCATGAGTAGCTTCGGTTTCCGTCCGACGTCAAACAGGCCCCAGTGCTTCTCTGCTCCGAGGGGATTGGCAGGATCACCCTTCCAGGGTTCGTCGAATGCCTCGAACCAGAATACCGTGATGTTGGACTTGCGGGCCCAGTCACGGACTTCTTCGTAGTAGCGGCGCTGCTGCTCCTCGCTCGCCCGTGCACCGAATTCACTCGCCACCGTTGCCCAGCCCGCTTCCAGCACGGCAATCGGCTTGTCAGGATGTGCGATGCGCACCGAGTCGATGTTCTCCAGTGTGTATGCAAGCGCTTCGTCGATCGTCTTGCCCTCCCATTGCGGATATGTATGCACGCCGAGGAAGTCGACTTCCGCGACCAGCGGCGTGCCATGGCGCCGCCACCAGTCGTAGTTGTCAGCGACCGTCACCGGCTGCTCAATCGCAGACCGCACCTGCCTGACATAGGCGATGACCGTTTCGAGCGGCACCATGTGATCGTTCCACTCGACGAGCGCCTCGTTACCAACGTTGACGGCGACAACGATGTCTTCGAATTCATTGGCGAGCGCAATCCCCCGCTGCAGCTCGTCCGCATTCTTCAGCGTGTTCGATGCGAGCTTTTCGGCCGGGATGGGTTCGTTCAGCCACGGGCAACCCTCGTGGTTACTGAATTCGGCCTCGAGCCAGATGCCCAGCAACACCGAGACGGGCAAATCGTGGTCGCGGATCAGCTGTAGCGTTTCGCGCGAATTCTGTCCCGAGTCGTAAAGTCGAATGAGCCGAAACCCGTGGTCGACGAGAATTCGCAGGTCCTCGAGGATTTCCTCGCGGGTCGGGTTGACGGCACCCTGGCCGCGGTCCGGGTGCTGACCCTCGCGAAACCCGGAATATGAAATCGCAAAGTGCTCGCCGGAAACGAGATGCTCGATCGACTGTACGAAGTCACCCTCGACGAGGAACGGGATGTTGGCGTGCGCGGCATGGCCTTGCCCGTCATAGGCATAGACGAACAGCCGGTACTTGCCCGGCTCCGCGAGCACGAGCGAGGTGGTCGCCGAGTCGGTACTCGCCAAGACGCCATCGAGGCTGTCGATCGCGGCCTCATAGTCCCCGCCCCCCTGCGTCGCACTGCTCTCGCGCTTGACCTCCCAGCGGAACGACAATGGGTCACCATCGGGATCTATGACCTCGATCGACGCCTCGTAGTGCTGGCCGGCGGAAAGCGTCACGCTCTCCCTCGACGTCTTGCCAGCGAGCAACATCGTCGCGACGCGCGGCGTACGATTCGCCGGCGGCTCGCCCAGCCACAGTTCGTGCATGACGTCGACGGACTCGGTCTCCTCGCCGGCTTTCGTCAGCAATCCGAACCAGGTCGGTGTCCTTTCCTGCTTTTGCCCCCACAGAAAGATATGCGAACCGATGAGCTGCCCTTCGAGGGGGCGCAAAACCTCGGTGTACGCGCGCCTGATGACGTCGGCCTTTTCCGAACTCGTCAGTTCGACGGGCGCACCCCAAGCCGTCTGCTCCATTTCCCAGTAGCCGATGGTGCCCCACTCGGTCACCATAAAGGGACGATCGAACCCGTAGGCTGCCATTTTTTCGGGTAAGCCGAACAGGTTGCCGTAAAGCTGGAAGCTGATGAAATCGAGATGCGGCGCACGCCGCTCGGCCTCCGTAATGACATCCTCGTGGAAACCACTGAGTGCCGTCGTCACGGGGTGTGCGCCATCGAGTTCCTTGATCATTCGCGCGACATCGTCGACCGCATCGAATACCCGCGGGTTCGAGTAGCTGTGATTCAGTTCGTTGCCGACGATCCAGAACAGCAACGCGGGGTGATCGCGAAAACGCAATACGTCCTCGCGCATGGCATCGAACTGGGCGGCAACGGCGGCTTCGTCGTCGTAATCGAAACCATGCCGCTCGGGTTTCATTGGCAGGCACAGTGCTACCGTTAGGCCGCTGGCATGCGCTTCGTCCAGCAGCGACTGGATGTCCTGCTTGCCGCCGCGTGTCGACCAGTTGCGAATTGAATTACCACCATGCTTCACGAATCTTTTGAAATCCGCGACGCCCATACCTGCGCCGCGTATCGGGTACGGCTCGCCGTCTCGATACAGCGCATAACCTTCATCGGTGCGAACAACTTCGACCTTCACTGCCTTCGACAAGGGAGCATCCCCGCTGGAACAGGCTGCCAGCAACAGCGCAATCGACAAGGTGACGATTCGGAAAAACATATCAGTGCTTCACCAGTAAGTTTTCGAGGTCTTCAAGCGAACGCCCCCGGGTCTCAGGCAGGATTCGCATCACGAACAGCAGGCCGACGACCGCAAACACGCCGTATATGAGAAACGTTGCGGAATTGCCGATTGTCTGGAGCTGCCAGGGGAATACCAGGGTCACGAGAAATGCCACCGAGGAGTTGACCAGTCCGACGAACGACACCGCGATGCCGCGCACCCGGTTCGGGAACAGTTCCGAAAACAGCACCCACATGATCGGCCCTATCGACACCGCGAAACTCGCAACAAACCCGAGAATCGCAAACAGGATCAGCATCGGGTTCATCGTGATCGCACTGGTGACCAGTTCCGACTCGAAGCGCTTGTAGACGTCTTCGCCGACTGCGCCGTGGACAGCTTCGCGGAATGCCGTATCGCTGTCATACGTCGTATCGACCAGCACCTCGATTCGCGACCTTTCGATGTCAACAGGCAACTCGGCGACCGCGTCCTGCGTCAGCGTATAGGTCGCCGAGCCGAATCCCCAGGCGAGCGTCAGCATGCACACTGCGATACCGACCAGTCCGGCGCCGAGCAGGGGCCGACGCCCGAGCCGATCGATCAGCGCCATCGCGACGATCGTGAAGACCAGGTTGACGAGGCCCACCAGTGCGGCCTGCATGAATGACGCGTTCGTCCCGATGCCCGACTGTTCAAAAATCATCGGCGCATAAAAGAAGACCGAATTGATGCCCGTGATCTGCTGCAGGATGCCGATCGATATCCCGATCGTCATGACGAGTCGCAGCGAGGGATGCAGCAGTGTGCGCAACGAGGCGCGGCCAAGGCTTTCTTCGGCCACGATGCTGTCCCGGACGGACTGCAGGTCCGCCGCGGCCTGTGCATCGCCGCTCACCCGTCCAAGGATCTCGAGCGCCTCGTCGTCACGCCCCTGCATCGCAAGCCATCGAGGACTTTCCGGCACCAGCATCAGCGCCGCGAGGTAGATCACGGCAGGTATGGTCTCGACGCCGAGCATCCAGCGCCAGCCAAACGCGTCGAGCCCGAGCGCCTGGCTCAGAGGGCCGCCGCCTTCGCCGAGCGTCAGAATCAGGTAGTTGCTGAAAAAAGCCGCGGAGATTCCGATGACGATATTCAGCTGGTTGAAGGAAACCAGGCGACCGCGTGCTTTGGCCGGCGCCATCTCCGCGATGAACATCGGCGCGATGATGAGCGCGGCGCCCACCCCGAGCCCGCCGATCATGCGCGCGATGATGAACAGCGTGAAGTCAGGCGCCAGGGCGGACGCGACTGCCGAAACGGCGAACAGGACGGCGGCAATGCGCAGTACTGGCTTGCGCCCGATGCGGTCGCTGAGCGGACCGGACAGCATCATGCCCGCGGTTGCCGTCAGCGCCAGCGACGATACCGACCAGCCGACCTGGATCTTCGTCAGCGCAAATTCCATTTCGATGAAACCGACGACGCCCGATATGACGGACGCATCGAACCCCATGAGGAATCCACCGAGCGCGACAATCAACGCAACGCTCGTCATGTACATTTTTGAAGATCGCATAAGTGCTTATGGCGCCTCAGTTGGCATCGATGAGGTGGAACGTGGCTCCGAGATCGGCCCGCGAGCTACCGCCTACCCAGAGCCTGAATTCGCCCGGCTCCGTGATCAGCGTGTTGTCTCGACCAAAAAACGCGAGGTCGTCGGAATGCAGTGTGAATTCGACCGTGACAGTCTGTTTCGGTTCGATACGCACGCGTCGGAAATCCTTGAGTTCCCTGACCGGCCGCGTGACGTTGCCCACGAGGTCGCGCACATAGAGCTGCACGACCTCATCGGCGGGGATGTCTCCCAGGTTACTGACGTCAACCGCTACGCTCAATGACTCTCCGACCGCAAATTCCGGCGACCCGAGGCGCAGGTTGCCGTAATCGAATTCGGCATAGGAGAGCCCGAAGCCGAACGGAAACAGCGGTTCGTAGCCCGCATCGAGATGAAAAGCGGTATTACCCAGCGATGTTTGCGGCGCCCGCACCGGGATGTCGTCGATCAGCACGACGCTGTCCGGTCCGGGCGGCTTGCCCGTATTCTTGTGGTTATAGTGAATCGGGATCTGCCCCACCATGCGCGGGAACGTGGCCGGCAGCTTGCCCGACGGCGATTCGATGCCGAACAGCAAATCGGCAATCGCGGGGCCGCCCATGGTGCCCGGATGCCAGGCGAAAAGGATCGCGTCGACTTCGTTCACGATGTCGGCCAGGGTCAGAGGGCGACCCGCCATGATCACGGCCACAACCGGCTTGCCGGCTTCGCGCACGCGACGCACGAGTTCGACCTGCGCGCCCGGCAACCCGATGTCGGCACGCGAGTGCGCCTCTCCCGACAGGATCGACTCCTCACCGAGAAACAGCACGACGACGTCCGACTGCTTCGCCAGGTCCACCGCCGCATCGAATTCGCGATTCGACCTGTCCCGGCTGGTTTCCATGGCTTTCAGGAAGCGGACTTCGGTGTCGGCGCCGACCAGTTGCCGGATCGCCCGCAGCGGCGTTTCGGTCAGCGCGTCGTCGCCGTCGAAGATCCAGGTACCGAGCTGCTCATACGGATCGTCGGCCAGCGGTCCGATGACCGCGATCGATTCGACCTGGCCAGCGCGCAGCGGCAACACGCGATCGCGATTACTGAGCATGACTACGCTCTGCAGCGCCGCTTTCCTGAGCAAGGCGCGTTTTTCCTGTTCGCCCGGATCGGGAAGGGACTCGGGATCGACATAGGGGCGCTCGAATAGACCCAGACGGAATTTCACGCGGAGGATGTTGCTGACGGCCGAATCGATGAGCTTTTCGTCGATCCGGCCACGATTTACCAGTTCCTCGAGATGCGAGATGTAAGCGTTCCCGGCCATTTCCATGTCGACGCCCGCAGCCGCGGCCTCGAAGGCGGAATCCCTGTCGTTGCCCGTCAGCCCGTGCACCGACAACTGCCGCACCGAATCCCAGTCGCTGACGACAAATCCGTCGAAGTCCCACTCACCGCGCAGGATGTCCCGCATCAGGTGCCGGTTCGCCGTTGCCGGCACACCGTCGATGTCGCTGAATGATGCCATCAGCGTCGCCACGCCGGCATCGACGGCGGCCCGGAACGGCCGCAGGTAGACGTTCCGCATTTCGTTTTCGGGCACATTCGTCGTGGAGTAGTCGCGACCGGCCTCGGACGCACCGTAGCCCGCGAAGTGTTTTCCACAGGCTGCTATGGAACCGGGCTCGCGCAAGTCACTGCCCTGGAAGCCCTGCACCATCGCGGCGCCCATCCGGCTGGCAAGCACCGGGTCCTCGCCGAGACTCTCGGCAATCCGTCCCCAGCGCGGATCGCGCGCGATGTCGATCATCGGTGCAAAGGTCCAGTTGATGCCCGCCGCTGAAGCCTCGATCGCTGCGAGTCGCGCGCCGTCGCGCGCAATCTCGGGATTCCAGGTCGCAGCCTGGCCGAGCGGGATGGGCATGATATGCCTGAAACCGTGGATAACGTCGCGGCCAACGAGGAGCGGTATGCCGAGACGGCTTTCCTCGACCGCAATGCGCTGCAGCGCGTTCACGATGTCGACGTCCGTCACGTTGATCACCGACCCGATGCGGCCGGCACGCAGGTCATCTCCCAGCTTGACGTGCAATCCGTCCCCGGCATGCACCTGGCTCATCTGCCCGATCTTCTCCTCGAGCGTCATCTGACTTACCAGCCTGGCTATCCGCGCCTCGATGTCCACGGTCTGTTCTCCGGATGCTGCCATCACAGGGTTGAAGAATAGGAGCGACCCGACGACCAGCGTGGCTTTCAATATCGGCGTGAGCTTCATCGCGACAACGATCACCTGGAGTCATGGGGCGTCCGCGGAGGTTATGCCGACAAAGCAAAATGACCGCCCCCGCGCCAGTAACTGCGCAATTGGAATGGAGCGTTTGATTGGCTTTGACCGCGACGATACCAGCGCCCTGACGTCTCGTTCTAGCAACGATTGACAGCGCTGTCAATATCAGCGAGGATCGGGCGCAATGGATCGTTACGCCACCTCGCCCGAAGATCGAATCCCTTTTCATCTCAAGGTGATTTACGGCCTTGGCGCCTTCGTCAATAACCTGCTTGCGGGTGCGATTGGCGGCATGGTCATCGTGCTGAATCTCGGCCTCGGCATGAATCCCGCGCTGGTCGGGCTCGCGAGCGCACTGCCCCGCCTCACCGACGCCCTGACGGATCCCCTGATGGGGTTCATTTCCGACAACACGAGATCGCGCTGGGGCAGGCGCCGGCCCTACATTTTCGGCGGCGCAATCGCAGCCGGCATCATTTTCGCACTCCTCTGGCAGCTGCCGATCGGCAAGAGCGAGTCTTTCTACTTCTGGTATTTCCTCGGCGGCTCGATCCTGTTCTACCTCGCCTACACCGTATTCGCGACGCCCTGGGTCGCGCTCGGCTACGAGTTGACGCCGGATTACCACGAACGCACGCGCCTCATGGGCGTGCAGAATTTCATCGGGCAACTGCCTTACATCATGATCACGCCCTGGTTCCTGCGCTTCATGCAGAACGAACAATGGTTCGACAACATGATCGACGGCGCCGCGGGAACCGCCATCATCATCGGTGCCCTCGTGATCGCCGTTGGCATCCTGCCGGCCGTGTTCCTGCGTGAGCGCTACAAGGAACTGGCAACATCGGAATTGAAGGGTAAAGAGGCAGCCGGCGGGACCGCGCGCAGCGGGCTGATGACCAACGTGATCGAATTCTTCCGCGGATTTGCGATCACGCTCAAATTCAAGCCATTCATCAAGCTCTGCATCGCGACATTTCTCGTGTTCAATGGCTTCATCATGATCTCGTCTTTCCAGACCTACGTGATTATTTATTACGTATTTGGCGGCGACACCGTGATCGGTTCGGAATACGCCGGTTACGCGGGTTCGCTGGGCGGCATCTCGACGCTCTTCGTGATTGTCGCGATCACCTGGCTTGGCACACGGATCGGCAAGCGCCGCGCGTTTCACGTTGCGATCGGTGCATCGATGGTGGGATATGCGCTCAAGTGGGTGTGCTATACCCCGGAAATCCCGTGGCTGCTGCTGGTTCCCGTCCCGCTT
>Ga0224500_10001250_pt1 | contig 15452 bp, 11 predicted proteins | sample SF_Oct11_sed_USG_FD_168126 | JGI IMG/M metagenome (GOLD analysis project Ga0224500, IMG submission 168126) | Sediment microbial communities from San Francisco Bay, California, United States - SF_Oct11_sed_USGS_4_1 | ecosystem: Environmental > Aquatic > Marine > Sediment | place: USA: California... | reverse complement strand
ACTCGGGAGGTAGGCGTCCGGTCAGACGGCGAGACGGCAAGACGGCGAGACGGCAAGCAGTTTGGAGGTCTGAGGGGAAAGCAGAGGTGCCATCGGGGACCAGACCCGGATGGCACCTCCCTTTCTCCCCAAGCCTCGACGTCCGCTTGCCGTCTCGCCGTCTCGCCGTCTCGCCTTCTACCCTACCACCTCACGCCCGCCACCTACCGCCTACTACCTCGCGTACGTGACAAGCCCCACGACCGCATCCCACGTCGGTCCCGTGAGGAATGCCAGCACGATGATGAGCACGACGGGCGCGACATAGCGCACGAGGGAGGCCCAGACGCGTCGCATACCGGCGTTCGGCATTCCCTTGGCGAGTTCCGCATCCGCCGCGGGCAGCAGGCGGTAGCCAACGAGGAAGGCGGTGAACAGGCCACCAACCATGAGCAGGAACTGACCTACCAGTGCGTCGAGGTTGCCGAGGAACGTGGTGTTGAACGCCGCGGGGAGGCCGAGAACCGCAATCACGAATCCCGCGAAGATCGCCGCGTCACGGCGACGCATGTGCAAGCCGTCCACGAGCGCGGCGACCACGACCTCGAGCAGAGAGATGGCCGAGGTGAGTGCCGCGAACAACAGCATCACGAAGAACGCCGTGTCTACGTAGTCTCCGGCGCGTCCCAACTGATCGAAGCCCGCGGGCAAGGCGATGAACAGAGCGCCGACCGTGCTCTCCCCGACCTGATCCAGCAATCCGAAACTGAAGATCACCGGGAAGACGACCAGCCCCGAGGTGAACGCCACCCCGAAATCCGAGAGGGCGACCGTCACTGCCTCGCGGGCGAGATTCTCCTTGGACTGGAGATACGACGCGTACGTCATGAGCGCGCCCATACCCAGGCTCAGCGAGAAGAACGACTGGCCGGCGGCGGCGGTCAGGATGTCGCGGTCGAGCAGCTTGCTCACGTCGGGGCGCAGGTAGTACGCGTATCCGCCCGCCCCGTTCGGCAGCGTGACGGCCCAGATCGCGAGGCTGATGAGGATGAGAAACATGAGCGGCATCATGATCAGATTGGCCCGCTCGAGCCCGCCCTTTACTCCCCCTGCCACGACGGTAATCGTGAGGATCATGAACACGAGGTGATAGAGCGCGGCATCGACGCCCTGTGAGACCTCGCCGAAGTAGGCGCCGGTGTCCGACGGGATCGCGTTCCGGATGGCGTCGATGGCGTAGCGCATCGTCCAACCGGCGATGACGGAGTAGTACGCGAGAATCCCAAGTCCACACAGCACGAACAGCCAGCCGAGCGGTGCCCACGCGGGGCCGCCGAGGCGTCGCACGGCACGGGCCGGGGATTCCTGGGCGAGTCGTCCGATGATGAACTCCGAGGTCATCAACGGGATCCCGACCAGGGCTACGATTGCCAGGTATACGAGTACGAACGCGGCGCCACCACCCTCGGAGGCCTTGTATGCGAACCGCCACATGTTGCCGAGGCCCACGGCCGAGCCGACGGCGGCGAGGATGAAACCGGCGCGGGTGCCCCATGCGTCGCGCGGGGACGTCGATCCTGTCACGGAAGCTCTCCGGATGCTGGGTCGTGAATGGTAGCCCCATCCGTGTCCGTTTGCACCTCGACGCGGATCGCGTCCCACGCAGCGCGACGGACCTGCGTCGTTGCCGCGTCGCCCGGCTGCCATTGCCCGCCGGCAACGCGTTCGAGGGTGAGCAGGATGAGTCGCAGCCAGACTTCGGTCCAGAGGTCTGCCCCACCGCGTCGGACGTGGCCCGCGGCCTTCCCGCCCGCCATGGCCTGCTCGATCTGACCACGCAGGTCACGGAGCGCGGCCCGGCTGCGCTCGTCCAGCAGGCGTGTCAACGTCTGGTCGAAGACGAGCCGGACGAGCGCGGGATTCGCGGCGGCGATCGCGGTCCATCGCGTCGCAATGCCGTCGAGCCGCTCCCGGCAGGGCTGTATTGGGTCCGACGCCTTCACGGGCTCGAGAAACGCGCGGACGCCGGCGCGGAAGACCTCGTTGAGGAGATCCTCCTTGCTCGGGAAGTGGCGGTAGATGGTGCCCTCGGCCACCCCGGCCCGGGCCGCGATGAGCGGCGTCGTGGTCTCGTGGTAGCCGCGGGTCGTGAACAGGTCCAGCGCCGCGCGGGCAAGCCGGTCGCGGGTCTGGCTCGAAGAGCGCGGGTGTCGCGTGGGAGCGCGCGGCGGAAGGTCGGGTGGGGTCAAGGCGTGCACACGATACACCCCCAGCCGATGGGTCTCAAGTGCCCGTTCCGGGGATCGGACGGGTCGTCTATCTTTCGCGCCCCGATCACTCGGACGACAACGGAGCAAACCACATGCGGATGCTGGTGTTAGGTGGTGGGTTGCAGGGTTCGGCCTGCGCGTGGGATCTGCTGCGAACGACCGATGCCGAGGTAACCCTCGCCGACGCGCGACCGGAGACCCTCCCTGCCCTTCTCGATCAGGATCGCGGCGCGCGCCTGCGTGTGGCGAAGGTCGATGCTCGTGATGCCGGCGCGGTGCGGGCGCTCATGGAGGGCCACGTGGCGGCCATGAGTGCGCTGCCCTACTACCTCAACGGCGCGTTGGCGCGTATCGCCGTGGATATCGGTGTGCACTTTGCGGACCTCGGCGGCAACACGGCGATCGTTCGGGAGCAGCAGCAACTCGACGCGCGGGCGCGCGAACGCGGTGTGTCCATCATGCCCGACTGTGGTCTGGCACCCGGCATGGTGAACATCCTCGCCGCCGAGGGCATCCGGCGGCTCGACACGGTCGAGACGGTGCGGTGCTACGTGGGAGGGCTCCCGCAGCATCCCCAGCCACCCCTCAACTACACGCTGGTGTACTCACTCGAAGGAGTGCTGGATTACTACACGGCCCCTTCGTGGATTCTGCGTGACGGTCGCCCGGTCAGCGTCGAGGCCCTATCCGAAATCGAGACGGTGCACTTCCCGGAACCCACAGGGAACCTCGAAGCGTTCCACACGGCGGGAGGGATCTCGACGATGCCGTGGGACTTCGAGGGACGCATTCCGGAGATGGAGTACAAGACGCTGCGCTATCCGGGCCACGCGGAGATCATCAAGGCGATCCGGGAGCTCGGGTTGCTCGACGTTGCCGAGGTGAATGTCGGCGGCGTTACCATCCGGCCACGCGATCTGTTCGTCGCGCTGGCCGACCGCAAGCTCCGGCAGCCCGAGGTTCGGGACCTCGTGGCCCTGCGAGTCGTCGTGACGGGCACGCGAGGTGGAAGGGCGTCCACCGTCAGTTTTTCCTTGCTCGATCGCTACGACGAGCAGCACGGAATTGGCGCGATGATGCGGACGACGGGATACTCGCTCTCGATCACCGGGCAGCTCCAGGTGGCGGGCCACGTCAGACGTCCGGGCGTGACGACCGCCTACGAAGGCATGCCGTTCGATCGCTACATCGAGGGACTGGCGGAGCGTGGCGTGATCGTCCACGAAGCCGTCACTTGAATCGCACGCCGTCGCCCGGGGCCCTGGACTTCGCGCAACTGTGGAACGAAGCGTTGCCCTACGCGCGGTTCGTGACCGAAGCGGAGAAGAACCGACGGCTCTGGGCCGATGTCTACCGGCTGGCGCGGCTGCCGGATTGGGCCATCGCATGGGCCGAGCCACGCCGAATCCCGATCCGCATGCTCGTGATTGCCGAAGACTGGTGTGGGGATGCCGTGAACACGCTGCCCATCCTGGCAAAGTTCGCGGATGTGATGGGTGCCGTGGAGGTGCGCGTGCTGCGGCGGGACGAATACCCCTCGGTCATGGACCGGTACCTGACGGCCGGGACGCGCTCGATTCCCATCGTCATTGCGCTGGATGCGGACTCCAGCGAGATGGGCGCGTGGGGGCCGCGTCCCTCGCCCCTGCAGGAGTGGGTGCGCGCCCACAAGGACACGATGACCAAGGAAGACCGGTACCGTGAGGTACGGCGCTGGTATGCCAAAGACCGGGGCGCCACCACGCTGCGTGAGGTGTTGGCACTCGTTCCCTAGAGTAGCGCTACGTCGCGGCGTATCCTCGCGGCCGCCCATGACCGCCCATGACCGCCCATGACCGCCCTCGACCGCCCTAAAACGGCCACCGGTAGTGCACGAGCAGGTTCAACCCGTCGGGGCCGACGGCGGAGGAGAGCCCCAGGACGGCGGTTTCCGACGCGAAATGGATGAGGATGCCGCCGCCACCGCCCACCTTCAGGTCTTCGGCCGTGAGCTCGAACTCCCCCGGTCCAAACACCCGCCCCACGTCCACGAAGCCCACCAGCACCGTTCGCAGGAAATACGGGATCAGGGCATAGCGGACCTCGAAGTTGCCGAACAGGGCGTCGGCATCGACGAAGCGGTTCCAGAACAGCGCCCGATGGGTGTCGGATCCGCCGTAGCCGCTGTACTCGCGGTCGCTCTCCTCGATCATGAAGCGGGACCCCAGCGGGGGTGCTCCTCCCATGGAGTGCCCCGCGACGCGCCCGGCGAGACCCCAACGCTCTCCCAGGCTCAGGAACCCGCGCGCGCTCACCGTGGTGCGCGAGTAGGTGACGTCGCCGAGGATGTCGGCGTCGGCTCGCGCGTGAATCGCCTCGACCAGGATGCCGCGTTGCGCCGCCGCCTCGCGGTCGCGGGTGTCGAGCACGAGGCCGAGGCGCGCGCTGAAGTCGTCGGTCCCGATGCCGATGCGACTCACGGCGCCGTTGGCGAGGTCGACGCTGAGCTGGCTCCGCGCCTGGAGCGTATCGAGGAACCAGTGCTCCCAGTGAAATCCGACGAGGAGGCGCAGTGGACCGATGATACGGCGCTGCACGTCGCCACGGACGTAGTTGCGCACCCGCTCGATGCGGTAGTAGCGGTCGGAGCCGGCGACGCTCCCGGAATCCGTCGTGGTCGCATTGCCGATCCCGAAGTACGGCTCCCGCTTCCAGTGCTTGAGCGCGAGGGTCAGCCGCAGCCGCCACCCGTCCCAGTGAGCGGGGGCCCAGGCATCCAGGGCGATGAACCGGGAGCCCGCCGTGGTGACCTGTCCGTCGAGCGCGATCAGCAACCGATGGGGTGCCGGCGTCTGGTCGGCATATCGCGTCGGGAGCGTGATGCCGTAGTACCCTCCCACCGTGACGCCTTCCCGCGGAAGCCAGAAGAGCTTCGGGTAGAAGAGGTCCTTCCACTCCGATCCGGCGGGGAAGATGGCAGGCAGCTGTGCCGCGGCGGGTCGTACCGCGAGGAGCAGCAGAACGAGCGCGATCCGCGAGGAAGTCAACGGCGCTCGTACAGGTAGGCGCAGTCCCGCAGGCCGGCCGTCTCGCCGTCGAAGACGGCGAACTGGGACCCCCGTCCGCCCGCCCGCGCGCCGTAGATGGCGGCGGCGCCGAACTCGCCGCGCGCGTTCACTGCGTAGAAGTTGAGGTCGAAGGTGGGTCGACCCTCCGGATCGAGCAGCCGCGGCTCGGTCGTTGCCACCACGCGCCGCAGCGTCTCGAGCGCCGCATCGGTCGGGCTCATCCCGCGCCGCATGTGGTCCACCGTAAGAAAGGCGCCACACACCTTGATGTTGGACTCACCCCGGCCGGTCGAGCCGGCAGCGCCGACGTCATTGTCGCAGTACTGACCAGCCCCGATGATCGGCGAATCACCGACCCGGCCCGGGATCTTCCATGCCAGCCCGCTGGTGGTGGTGACGGACGAGATCTCACCGTTCGGGTTCACGCAATTGAGGTTGATCGTTCCCGTGGGCCGTGCCACCAGGTCCGCGTCGGCCGGGACGTCGAGCCAGTCGTCGGAGGCGCCCCGGTTTGCGCGCCACCGCAGCCACGCTTGCCGGCTGCGCTCGGTCAGGAGGTCCTCTTCCGTGAACCCATACGACAGGGCAAACCGCTTGGCGCCCTCCCCCACCAGCATGATGTGGTTGGTGTAGAGCAGGACGTACTTGGCCACGACGCTGGGAGTCTTGATTCCCTCCAGCGCGCCGACGGCACCGGCCCGCTTCGAGGGACCGTGCATGCACGAGGCGTCGAGCTGGACGACGCCCATCTCGTTCGGGAGGCCACCGTACCCCACGGACGTGTCGTCGGGGTCCAGCTCCTGGATCTTGACGCCCTCGACGGCCGCGTCGAGCGTATCCATCCCCTGGCTCACGAGCTGTCCGGCCCGCTCCACGCCGCGGATCCCGTTTGCCGAGGCGACGGCGACCGGGCGCGCCGGCGGGCGGATGTGGACGGCCGGGGCGGCGAGGGCCGCACGCGGCAGTCCCAGGGCGGCGCCGGCGGCGACCCCTGTGGCGGCCCCAAGGAAGTCGCGTCGGGAGGGATGGTCGGACATGGCGGCTCCAGGGAGAAAGTCGTGACAGGCGGAATAATCCGCAGGCGTGCCGACGGGTGTCAACTTGATTGTGGTGCCCGGGCTTCCTACGTTCTGCCCACCTGTACCAGGGAGCCCCGTGGGTTCGGACCCCGGCCGCACCGCTGAGCCCGCCGTGTCGGTGGTCTTGCCGGTGCACGATGAACGTGAGAACCTCGCGCCGCTGTTCGAGGAGATCCGGACGGCGCTGCGGGATCGGCGGATCGAGATTGTGGCCGTGGATGATGCCTCCAGCGACGGGTCGGACGCCGAGCTCGCGCGCCTCGCCGGGGCCGCCCCGGACGTGCGGGTCCTGCGCCTTGGGCGGCGGAGCGGCCAGAGTGCAGCGCTCGCGGCCGGCTGGGTGGCGGCACGCGCGCCGGTCATCGTGACGCTCGATGCCGACGGGCAGAACGACCCGGCGGACATTCCCCGGCTCCTGGGGATGCTGATGGCGGAGCCGTCGCTCGAGGCCGTCGTGGGGTTTCGCGTCGCGCGGCGCGACGGAGGGTGGAAGCGGTTGCAGGCGGTGGTCGCGAACCGCGCGCGGGATGTGATCACCGGGCACCGCGTGCGGGACACCGGGTGCGGTCTCAAGGTGATCCGACGGAGGGCGCTCGTGCGGCTGCCCCGGTTCGACGGCATGCACCGGTTCCTGCCAACGCTGTTGGCGCGGGAGGGGGCGCGGGTGGCGGAGGTTGCGGTGTCGCACCGCCCGCGGCGGCACGGCCGCACGAAGTACGGCATGTGGAACCGCGCGTTCCGCGGCCTGCGGGATGCGCTTGGCGTCCGCTGGCTCCGGCGGCGCACTCTGACGGCGGACTGGGAAGAGGTCACCTGACATGACGCGACGGCCCCGGCTGGACCCCGAGATCTTCCATCTACCGGTGGAGCGGATGCGGGAAGGGTACTACTCCGACAAGTACTTCGTGCGTGCCCGCGAGCTGCTGCTGGCTGACCACCACCGGCCGCGTGTCCTGATGCAGGTGTTCGGGAAGACCCACGCCTACCTCGGTGGCGTGGACGAGGCCATCGCCATTCTCAAGCTCTGCGCCATCGAGTGGCAGGACCTCACCGTGCACGCGCTGTACGACGGCGATGAGGTACACCCGTGGGAACCGGTCATGACCATCGAGGGACCCTACGACGCGTTTGCGCACCTGGAGACGCTGTACCTAGGCGTGCTCGCGCGCCGCACCCGGGTCGGCACCAACACGCGGTGGGTCGTGGAAGCCGCGCGGCCCAAGGAAGTCATGTTCTTTCCGGCCCGCCACGACCACTGGCTCGTGCAGACCGGCGACGGGTACGCGGCGCACATTGCCGGGGCCATCGGCGTCTCGACCGATGCCCAGGCATCATGGTGGGGTAGCCAGGGCATCGGTACGGTCCCGCACGCCATCATCGCCGCCTATGGGGGCGATACGGTGCTCGCGACGCGCAAGTTCGCGGAGTACATGACCGACGACGTCCGGCTCATCAGCCTCGTGGACTACGAGAACGACAGCGTCCGTACGTCGCTCGAGGTCGCGCGGGCCCTGGGAGAGAAGCTCTATGGGGTCCGGCTGGATACCTCCCATACCCTGGTAGACCGGTCGGTGGTGCCGCAGATGGGCTCATTCGATCCGACCGGCGTCAATCCACATCTGGTCTGGAACGTGCGTCGGGCGCTCGACGCCGAGGGATTCCAGCACGTGAAGATCGTGGTATCCGGTGGATTCAACGCCGAGAAGATCCGTGCGTTCGAGAAGGCGGGCGTGCCGGTGGATGCCTACGGCGTGGGATCGTCGCTGTTCGGCGGCCGCTACGATTTCACGGCGGATGTGGTCATGAATGAGAACCGGCCGTGCGCCAAGTTCGGGCGCGCGTACCAGCCAAACGAGCGGCTGGAGCGGGTGCGCTAGCGTGAAACGTGAAACGTGAAACACACGCGACGCTTCTCTTTTCACGTCTCACGTTCCACGTTTCACGCATGACAGAGATCCCGTTCGGCCGGTTCCTCCTCCCCGGCCCCACCGAAGTCCATCCGGACGTACTGGCGGCGATGCTGCGGCCGATGATTGCGCACCGTGGCAGCGAGATGGTGCAGCTGATCGAGGGGCTCGAGCAGCCGCTGCAGCGCATGTTCCGCACGGAGCGGCGGGTGCTCATCGGATCCTGCGCAGCCACGGGGTTCATGGAGATGGCCGTGCGCTGTGGGATCCGGCACAGGGTGTTGGCGTTGGTGTCGGGCTCGTTCGGCGCACGGTTCGCGGGCATCGCGGAAGCGTGTGGACACGATGTGGTGCGGCTCGAGGTCCCGCTCGGCGAAACCGTGGAGCCGGACATGCTCCATGATGCCCTGCGGCGGTCCGACGTGGATGCCGTCAGCCTGGTGCATTCGGAGACGTCCACCGGCGCACTGGCACCGCTGCCGGAGCTTGCCGCTGTCGTCCACGAACGCGACGACGTCCTGCTCCTCGTAGACGCCGTGACCTCGCTCGCGGGCTCCCCCGTCGAGACGGATGCCCTGAACCTCGACTTCGTGTTCACGGGATCGCAGAAGGCGTTGGCGCTGCCGCCTGGGCTGGCGCTCGGCGTAGCATCCGAGCGGCTGCTGGCGCGAGCCAAGACCCTGCCGGGCCGCGGCGCGTACCTGGACGTGCTCGCGTACGACGACGCGTTCGCCGAGCGTCAGCCGACCAACACGCCGGCACTGTCGCTGTTCTTTGCCCTCGCCGAACAGAGCCGGCGCATCGAGCGGGAAGGCGGCATCGGTGCCTGGTGGACGCGGCACGACGCGATGCGGCGAACGGTGGAGGATTGGGTTGCCGGGCCCGGTGGGGCGTTGGGGTACCGCTATCTGCCGCGGGAGGGCCGCCGGTCGTGGACCGTCTCGTGTCTGCGCGTTCCGGAGGGGCGCAACGGTCGGGACATCGTCCGGGCGGTGCGGAAGGCGGGGTGGATTCTCGGGACGGGCTACGGACCGTTGCGCGAGTCCACGCTGCGGATCGGGCACATGGGCGACCACTCGGTGGACACCGTGCGCGTCGCGCTCGAACGCATCGAGGAGGCGACGGGATGACATGGGTTGTGGTGGTGGCGGATCGTGTGGCCGAAGCGGGGCTCGCGCTGCTCCGAGCCGCGCCCAGTGTTGAGGTGGTGAACACGGCGGGCGATGCGACAGCGCTCCATCGGGCGCTGCCCAGGGCACACGCGCTGCTGGTCCGGTCTGATACCCTGGTGACCGGCGACCTCATCGATCTGGCGCCGGACCTGCGCGTGATCGGCCGGGCCGGTGCCGGGGTGGACAACATCGATATCCCCGCGGCTACGCGCCGTGGGATCGCCGTGCTCAATGCGCCGGGCGCCAATACGATATCCGCCGCGGAGCACACGCTCGCGCTGCTCTTCTCGCTGGTGCGGCGTGTTCCGTGGGCGGCCCAGAGCATGCGGGAGGGGGCGTGGGACCGGAAGTCCTTTGCCGGGATGGAGCTGCGCGGCAAGACGCTTGGCGTCATCGGTCTGGGACGCATCGGGGCCCACGTCACGCGGGTCGCGCGCGCCGTCGGCATGACCGTGGTGGCGCACGATCCATATCTGCCCGCGAAGCGTGCCGAGGATCTCGGCGTGACCTTGCACCCACTCGATGAAGTGCTCGCCGCCGCGGACGTGATCACACTACACATGCCGTTGACGGATGCCACGCGCCACCTGCTCGACCGCGGTCGGCTCGCCACGATGAAGCGCGGGGCGGTGCTGGTGAATGCCGCGCGAGGTGAGTTGGTGGACGAGGTGGCGCTGGTCGATGCCGTGAGGAGCGGGCATCTCGGTGGTGCCGCGGTGGACGTGTATGCCGAGGAACCGCTTCCCGCCAACTCGCCGCTCCGCGGGGTCGACCGGTTGCTGCTTACGCCCCATCTCGCCGCCTCGACCCAGGAGGCGCAAGACCGGACAGCGCTCGAGATCTGCCAGGCGGTGCTCGAGGCGCTCGACTGCGGGGACTTTGCGGGTGCTGTGAACGTCACCGGAGTCTCGAGCGAGGCGATGCGGCGGTTGCGGCCGCTCCAGGACCTGGCCCGCTGCGTGGGACGCCTCGGCGCGCTGCTGGCCCAGGGGCGCATTTCGGAGGTGGAAGTCGAGTACGGCGGCACGGACGAGCAGGCGCCACGCGTGGCCAAGCTCGCGGCGGTGGAGGGTCTGCTCGCCGCCATGGGGGTGGGACCCGTGACCGTGGTCAATGCACAACCGCTGGCCGAGGAGCGTGGCATGCGCTTGAGCCGGCGGAAAGCGGCACCAGTCCCAGGGTACGAAACCACCGTGACCGTCACACTGCGTGGCGCGGGCACGGCGATCAGTGTGGCGGGCGCCCTCGTGGGCGAGCGCGGTCGCATCGTGCTGATCGACGGTTTCGCCGTGGACGTCCCGGCCGAAGGACAGTTGATCGTCATGCGGAACCTGGATGTGCCCGGGGTGATCGGCCGGGTGGGCTCCGTGCTGGGTGAGGCCGGTACGAATATCGGCGTGTACCACCAGTCGCGCCGCCCGAGCGACGGAACGGCGCTGGCGGCGATTGCGGTGGATCAGCCACCGGGCGCGGAGGTGGTGGCGCGGCTCGCGGCGCTGCCGGATGTCACGGACGTGCGGGTGGTGGCACTCGATACCGAGGCTTGAGCGGAAGGCGTGGGGGTCCCGGCCAAGCCCCGTCTCGGCCGAGGCCCTGCGCCCGGAAGGACGCATCTGCGCCACGATCACCCTTTAGGGTCTGGTTCCTTGGCCGAGCCCGCACTTCAGTGCGGGACTTCCGCAGGCCCACGCACTCAGGCGGCGAAGGTGGGAAGGGCTAGTCTCCGTCCTGGTTGGACCGCGTGTCCGTCAGGCGGAAGTGACGCACGCCCGCATTGAGCCGCTCCGACGCCTCGGCCAGGTGCGACGCCGAGGCGGCGATCTCTTCAGTCGACGCGCTCTGCTCCTCGGCCGAGGCGGCAATCTCTTCGATGGCGGCCACGGCGTTCTCCGTGCCAACGGAGACCGCACGCAGCCCCTCCGTGATCTCGGCGACCAGCCGCTGCGCCTCGCCGGCGGCCTCAGCGATTTCGTCCGCCCACGAATTGGCCTCGACGGCCCGCTCCGTGATGTCTTCGAGTCCCGCGGCCGCGCCGTCGGCCACGGCTCGGACCGCCGCGCTCTCTTCCACGAGGCGGCGGAGCCGATCGCGGGTCGCTTCCACCCCCTGCAGGACGCGGCTCACGGTCTCCGAGGTCGTATGCGCCGCCTGCGCGGCCTGGGTTGCGAGCTTGCGGACTTCATCGGCCACGACGGCAAAGCCCGCGCCCTCGGGTCCCGCCCGGGCCGCCTCGATGGCCGCGTTCAGCGCGAGCATGTTGGTGCGGGTGGCGATCGTCTTGGCCTGCCCCACGAACTGCTGGATCTCCGCCGAGAGGCTCGCGAGTGTCTCGGCTTCATGCGCGCCCCGCTCCACCTCCTGGGCCAGCTGTGCGAGTCGCTCGCTGCCGGCCACCAGTCGGCCACGGTGGCCCTCGGCCGTCTCCCGGAGCTCCGCGCTCCGGCCCGCCGCCACGGTCGCGCCGTCGGCCAGCTGTGTCGCGATGGCGAGAATCCGCTCAGCGTCGGTCGCGGCGCCCTTCACCTGCGTAGCCTGGTCCGCGGCCTGATCGGTAAGCCGCTGTGAAGTGGACGCCATCTCTTCGGTCGAGGCCGACATCTCCTCGGTGCTGGCTGAGATTTGCTGCGCCATCGCTGCCAGTTCTTCGGCGGAGGACCGGATGCCGGTCACGACGCCACGCAGCTCGGTCACCATCGTCCGGAGACCGTCGAGGAGGAGCGCCACCTCACCACTCCCACCTGCCTCGTCCCGCACCTCGACCGTCAGGTCGCCGCCGGCCACCCGCTGGGCCACACCTGCGGCCTCGTCGAGCGGCACGGAAATCCGGCGGTCGAGCCAGTCGGCAACCCACCACAACCCGAGGACGATCATCAGGAGCACGGTCCCAGCCGTTCCCCCGATGATCAACCGCACCACGTGCGCGCCGTGAAACGCCACGCTCTCCGGGGCTCGCACCACCGACCACCAGCGGCCCGCGAAATCGGGGACCAGGAGGACGACCCAGGCGTCGCCGCCCTCCAGCGGCACACGTACCATCGTTGCCCGTAGATCGTCCGGGAGGTACGGGGCAATGGGGGACGGGCGCAGGATGCGCGTGCTGTCGCGTGTGACGAGCACGCGGCCCGTGGGATCGATGATCTCCGCGACCGCGGCGAGCTCGTCATCCACACTGAGGCGCGCCGCAGCCAGCCGCACTGCCCCACGCAGCACGCCGAGTGGCGGGCCGCCGGTTGGATCGTCCACGCGCACCGCCAGATCGATGGCGGCCGCACGGGCGACTTCATCGAACTGGGCGGAGCCGACATGGATCCCGGACGCCATGGCCTCCTGCCACCAGGTCTCGTCCGCGTATCCGAACCGGAGCGGCTCCCCCGCCGCGGTCACGCCAAACCCGCTTGCCTCGGTGAGCGCGAGGTCGGCAAACTCGGCGCTGTCCCGTACGGTCTGGAGGAATCGGCGGAGAGCCGGGTCGGGGGCTAGCAGACGTCGTTCCGCAAACCGGTCTTCGAGGTCGTCCGGATCGAGTCGCGCCAGTCCGAGGCGGCGCGCTTCCCGACCCGCTTCCCGTGCCGCCGCGATGATGCTGGGGGCGGTGGCAAGGGAGCGAAGCTCACGCCGGCGCGCGGACATGAAGGCGCTCACGTCCACGGCCCCACGGCGCGCGCTCGCCGCCAGCGCGTCGGCAACGACCCGCTCGATCTCGCTTCCGGTGTACCGGATAGCGATGACCGCACCGGCCCCAATCAAGAGAATGGTCGCGGGAATGGCGATCCCGAGGATCGCACTGCGAAGTCGGGTGGTGGCTGCCATGGAACGTCCCAAAGGTAGACGTCGCTCCGCAGCCACGGCAAGTCGCCGCAAGCCATTGTAAATTCAACGGCTATGGCGACGCATGATACCGGGCCTATGGCCTACGATCCCGAGCGGGTGGAGTCCACCTGGCGCGCGCGCTGGCGGGAGCGGCGCACCAACGGCCTCGATCTCGCGGCCGCGACCCGGCCGTTCTACAACCTCATGATGTTCCCCTACCCGTCGGCGGAAGGCCTCCACGTCGGTAACGTGTTCGCGTTCGTCGGGACGGACATCTATGGCCGCTACCACCGCCTCCGCGGGTACGACGTCTTCGAGCCGATCGGGTTCGACGCGTTCGGGATTCACTCCGAGAACTACGCACTCAAGAGGAACACACACCCGTCGGAGTTGATCCCGCGGAACATCGCCCGGTTCCGCGAGCAGTTGCAGCGGGTGGGCCTCATGGTCAACTGGGACCACGAGCTCTCCACCACGGATGCGTCGTACTACCACTGGACCCAGTGGATCTTCCTGCAGCTCTACAAGGCCGGGTTGGCCTACAAGAAGTCAGCACCCGTCAACTGGTGTCCCGAGTGCAAGACCGTGCTCGCGAACGAGCAGGTGATCAATGGCTACTGCGAGCGGCACCCTGACACCCTCGTCACGCAGCGGGTGCTAGAGCAGTGGTTCTTTGCCATCACCAAGTACGCGGGGCGCCTCCTGGACCACCTCGAAGCGCTCGATTGGTCCGACTCGACCCGGACCGCCCAGCGTAACTGGATCGGTCGATCGGAAGGGGCAGAGTTGGTGTTCGAGACCGCCCTGGGCGAACCGATCAAGGTCTTCACCACGCGGCCCGATACGGTGTTCGGCGCCACGTGGGTCGTGCTGGCGCCGGAGCACCCGCTCGTGGCTCCACTTACCGCCGAGGAATGCCGGTCCGCCGTGAGTGCGTACCGGCGGCAGGCGCAGGCCAAGGACCTCGTTTCACGGAAGGTGGGTTCAAAGGAAAAGACGGGCGTGTTCCTCGGCGGGTACGCGCGCAATCCCGCCACCGGGGAGTCCATTCCCGTCTGGATCGCGGACTACGTGCTGATGGAGTACGGGACCGGCGCCATCATGGCGGTGCCTGGGCACGACGAGCGGGATCACGAGTTCGCCACGACGTTCGGACTGCCCGTCGTACGGGTCGTCGAGCCGGCCGGAGATGAGGATGGAACGCTGCCCTACATGTCCTGGGAGGGGCGGCTCGTCAACTCCGGCCGGTTCGACGGGATGTCCTGCGCAGAGGCGGTACCGGCGATCACGCGGTGGTTGGAGGAGCGGACGCTGGCCACGACGCAGATGCAGTACCGGCTGCATGACTGGTGCATCTCCCGGCAGCGGTACTGGGGGCCCCCGATCCCGATCATCTACTGCGACCACTGCGGAGCCGTTCCGGTGCCCGAACAGGATCTGCCGGTCGTGCTGCCGCCATTGGAGAACTACCGGCCGGACGAGAGCGGTGTGTCACCGCTCGCGCGCCTCGAGTCGTGGTATCGGGTGCCGTGCCCGACCTGTGGCGCCACGGGCCGGCGGGAGACCGATGTCTCCGACACGTTCCTCGACTCCGCGTGGTACTTCCTGCGCTACCCGTCCACCGGGTACGACGATCGGCCGTTCGATGCGGGGCTCACCACGCAGTGGCTGCCGGTGACGTCCTACATCGGCGGGAACGAGCACGCCGTGCTGCACCTCATGTACGCGCGGTTCATCACGATGGTGCTGCACGACCTGGGGCACCTGCCCTTCGACGAGCCGTTCGCGCGCTTCCGGGCACACGGCACGATCGTCAAGGATGGGGCCAAGATGTCCAAGTCGCGGGGCAACGTGGTGGTGCCCGACGAGTACATCGCACAGTGGGGGGCGGACACCTTCCGGATGTACCTGATGTTCCTCGGTCCCTACCAGGAGGGCGGCGACTTCCGCGACGAGGGGATCTCGGGCATCCGACGCTTCCTTGACCGCGTCTGGACGCTCGTGCACGAGGCGACAGACGGTCATCCATCCGAGGAGGCGCGGCGCAAACTCCACCAGACCATTCGGAAGGTCGGGGCAGACATCGCCGAGTTGCGGTATAACACGGCCATCTCGGCGATGATGGAGTACGTGAATTTGTTGCGGAGAGAGGGGCAGGAGGGGCAGGAGGGGCAGCAGGGACAAGAGC
>Ga0224500_10001249_pt1 | contig 15452 bp, 14 predicted proteins | sample SF_Oct11_sed_USG_FD_168126 | JGI IMG/M metagenome (GOLD analysis project Ga0224500, IMG submission 168126) | Sediment microbial communities from San Francisco Bay, California, United States - SF_Oct11_sed_USGS_4_1 | ecosystem: Environmental > Aquatic > Marine > Sediment | place: USA: California... | reverse complement strand
CAAGCACTGCTCGGGCAACGTGATCTTGTTCACGATGAACGAACACCATGAGTTGATCGAGCGCTGGGTTCGTCGCGGGCGGAAGGCGGTCGTCCTGCAGCGCGACCCGGGTGGTGAGCTGATCGTGCTGCGCGATGGCCGCCGTTCGATGCCGGTCGGGTACACCCACCAGTTCCCCTCTACGTTCGACGGGCGTGCGCGCATGAACGTGCAGAACCTGCTCGCTGCCGTGGCCGCGGCGCATGTGTCGGGCGCGCATTTGCACGACATCCGCCACGGACTGCGCACGTTCACGACGGACTTCTTCCAGGCGCCGGGGCGCCTGAACCTCGTGGAGCTCACCGGTGTCACCGTGCTGCTCGACTACGCACACAACGCCGCGGGACTGCGGATGGTCGGCGATTTCGTCGAGCGGATGACCTCGGAGCCGCCTCCATCGCATCCGAGCGCGCCCTCGTGGTCGGCGAACCTGCGGGTGGCGGTCGTGGCCACGGCGGGAGATCGGCGTGACGAGGATATGTTGGAACTCGGCCGAGTCGCCGCCCGGTACTTCGACGAGGTGATCGTTCGTGAAGACGTTCACACGCGAGGGCGGGAGCGAGGCGAGACGGGCTCGCTCGTGATGCAGGGGATCGACGAAGCTAGGCGTGAGGGCGCCCGGGTCGGCCATGCCGAGCTCGTCACCGACGAGCTGGAAGCCTGCCGCTCGGCGCTCGATCGCAGCCGGCCCGGCGACCTCGTGGTGCTCTGTGTCGACCGGGCAAGCGACGTATGGGACGAGATCGAGATCCGCCGTTCCGCCGCTCGCTGAGCCGATCAGTTAGTCGCGCCGGGCGTTCCTCACGAGGCGTCGTACCGTGGCCGGGTCGGCGCGTGCCGCACCCACCTCGGTATCGAGCAGTCGAAACATCTCCGTGCGTTGGGCCAGCACGGTGATCGCGAGCACGTCGCGCGGGCCTGCGCGCTCGAGCATGAACCTCAAGGCCGTGACCTCGTCCGGCATCGAAGGAACGTCGTCGGCTCCGCCCTCGAGGGCGCCAGAGCGCAGGCGCGCGATCAGGTCCTCGGGGTCGCGGCCGCGCAGATATCTGTGGAGCTCGGCGACGCACACGTGGTCGGCGCCTCGCGCAGCCCGATACCCGAGCGCATGCAGGATCGCGTCGTCTCGATCGCCGGCTGTCCCAAAGGCGATCCACGTGGCTGCGCCGGACGGCCGGAAGCCGTCGGCGATCTGGGCGAGCCCCTCGATGCCGGCCTCGTTGTGGGCATAGTCGATCACGATGACTCGCTCGCCGAGCGTGTAGATGTTGGCCCGCCCCGGGTTGGACTCCGCGTCGGGCATGAAGGTCCGAAGACCTCGTGCGATCGCTTTCCGAGGCAGCCCGATCGCCAGTGCAGCGGCCGTGGCCGACATGGCGTTCTGAACGTGCTGCGAGGCGATGCCGGCAAGAGCCATCGGGATGTGCTCGAGGTCGACCAGCGCCCGGGCCCCGCCCCGCCCGAGCTCGCTGATGCTGCCGTCGAGCACAGTGAGAGCGCGACCACCGTCGGAAAGCGCATCGCGCAGCGCGGGGTGATGGGGATCGAGCGAGCACATGAATGGCCGCCCGCCTGCCCGCCGGCGCATCGCCAGCACCCGCGGGTCGTCGGCGTTCAACACGTGCCAGCCGTCGGCGCGCGTGATCGTGGTGACCGTGGCTTTGACCTCGGCGAGCTGGTCGAGCGTGTCGACCCCCTGCAAGCCGAGGTGATCGGCCGAGATGTTCGTCACCGCGGAGACATCGTTGTGGCTCGTGCCGATGCCGCGGAGCAGGATGCCTCCACGCGCGGACTCGAGGATCGCGAAGTCGATGTCCGGCTGTGCGAGCGCCATCTGCGCTCCGCCGAAGCCGGAGTAGTCGCCCGCCTCGACGAGTTCACCATCGCGGAACACGCCGTCGGTCGATGAGTACGCCACGCTGCAGCCGGCGGCACGAACGATGTGGGCGAGCAGGCGGACCGTGGTGGTCTTGCCGTTGGTTCCGGTGATCGCGATCACCGGGATCTGCGGATCGGCCACGGTCGGAGCCGGGCCCGGATCGACGGCAACGACACGCGCGGCAGCCTCGGAGACCAGGCGGTCGAGGGAGCGGCGGGTGCCGAGCAGATCGCGCATCACGGCGGCGACCTCGCGGGCGAGCGCCTCGGCCGCGTCACGGCGCCGCCACGGGAAGGCCAGCACGATGCGATCCTCGCCCGGCCCTGCGCGACCGCGCACGCCCAGTCGTACCCCTGATGCGCGAGCCAGAGATCGCGTGACGTGCGCTCCGACCCTGGAAGTGAACCGTCGTCGGTGCTCACTCGACCTCGCACCGGGCGTGGCGTTGCCCGGAAGGCCCATCGCGGTCGCCAGCCGGGTAAGTCTGGGCTCGGTGGCGCGGAGCCATCCGGGCACGGCGAGCGTGAGTTTCACGGCCGGTCGCGGGAAGTAGAGGTTCGGGCCGTCGAGCACTCGGAGTTCGACGATGTCGACCAGGTCCGGCATGACCCGGTCAGCGTATCGGCACGGCCGGAACCTCGCGGCAACCCTCCGGCCGGCCCGAGCGACGCTCACCCGGGAGACCATCGCCCAAAGCTATGCAGAAGGTCACCCTTCTCATCCACTGGCGCATGGGTCTCGAAGAGCTGGTAACGGGCACCGATCCCGGGCCCACATTCGGATCCACTAAGGAAGGAGCCAACTGATGCGAAGGAACAGGAAGTTCCTCACGATGCTGGCGGTGATCGCGTCGCTTTCACTCGTGGGAGCTGCGTGCAGCAGTGACGACTCGACCTCGAGCTCGACCACGAGCCCAGAGAGCCCGGCTTCGCCGGAAGCGAGCGAGACCATCACCGACATCGTTGCGGCCGACGCTGACTTCTCGACACTGCTCGCTGCCGTACAGGCCTCCGATCTGGGCGACACGCTCGCCGGTGAGGGTCCGTTCACGGTGTTCGCACCGACCGACGAGGCTTTCGCCGCACTGCCGGAGGGCATCCTCGACACGCTGCTCCTGCCCGAGAACAAGGATCAGCTCGCCGCGGTCTTGACCTACCACGTGGTGCCCGCCGAGGTCATGGCGGCCGACGTTGAGTCAGGCGAGGTCACGACCGTGAACGGTGCAACCTTCTCCATCGACGTCTCTGACGCCGGCGTCGTCATCACCGACGGTGAGGGCAACCAGGCGCAGGTGGTCACCACCGACATCGTCGCCTCGAACGGTGTCATCCATGTGATCGACGCGGTGCTGCTACCGCCGGCATCCTGACCCACTCGGTACACGCAGGGCGTGCAGCACCGCCGGGAGAGCGTTCCCCGGCGGTGCTGTCGCCGTGCTGCGAGGATGTCAGCTCGTCCACCTCCCTAGTCTCGGAGGACGCGAGCCTCCACAACGTGGGCGGCGCAGAATCGATGGTGCAGGCCGTCGAGTTCGATCGAACCGATCGACGGTTTTCCGCACGCATCGCCGATCGTCATCGTCGCCGGGCCGCCGCTCTCGGCGCTGTCGCGTTCCCGGATGATCTGCTGCATCACCAAGGCAACGTCGACGTACTGACAAGTGGAACCCAGAGCATCCATTGGCCGATTGTGTGCCACGGCCGTCCTCGTCCGCATCGTCTGTTCGACGCTGATCGCTCGCCGAAGGTCCTCGGTCCCGAGGGGTCCAGGGGAGGCCGAGTGCCCGTGCGGTCAGGCCGTCGCCTGGGTGCGGAGCTTGTAGTACGCGCGTTCAACCATGAAACGCGAATCGGGCGATGAAGGGTCGGCGATCGCCTCGCGCAGCCAGCTCTTCACCTCGTCGACCTCCACAGACTCCGCGTTCATGCGACTCGGTCGTGTGAACCGTTTCCCGCGAACGAGTGGGCCGAGAAGCTGAGCGGCCTCACCGAGCTGATCGTGCTCGACCAGCCGGAGTGCCTCTTCGATCTTGGCGACGTCGATGGGTGTTCCCTCCCTTCGGGGCGCGGCCCTTCCCGGGGTTGTTCCGGTGCGGCGCAGCCTTCGACAGTCCAGCCTGCACGAACTCGGCGTGCAGGTCGAGTTGCTTCGCGATGCGCCCCACGTCCAGGCGCTGGTCGGGGGTCACGAACGTCACGCCCTCGCCGCCGCGGCCGGCCCGCGCCGTGCGACCGACCCGGTGCACGTAGGCTTTGTCGTCGGCCGGGGCATCGAAGTTGATCACGTGTGTGATGTCGTCGAGATCGAGACCACGGGCGGCCACATCGGTCGCGACCAAGACATCGTTGGCTCCCCCCGCGAAGCGACCGAGCGCCCGCTCGCGCTGAGGCTGCGACATGCCGCCGTGCAGCTCTCCGGCGCTGAACCCCTCCTTGCGAAGGGTGCGCGCGAGGCGGTCGGCGCCACGCTGTGTTCGGACGAAGATCAACGCGAGGCCGCGATCGGCCGCGAGCTCGCGCACGAGCGCCCTGGTCTTCTGCGGCTGGTCCACGGCGATGAAGCGGTGGGTAGCGTGCGTGATGTTGGGCCCAGCGTCGCCGTTCTCATGCAGCACCGCGTCGCGCGTGAACCGCTTGGCGAGCCGCCCGACCTCGCCGTCGAGGGTCGCGGAGAACAACATCGTCTGACGGTCTGGCCGCAGCATCTCGAGGATGCGAGTCACGTCGGGCAGGAAGCCCATGTCCAACATGCGGTCGGCCTCATCGAGCACACATGCACGCACGCGATCGAGGCGCAGAAGTTTTCGGGCGACGAGGTCGAGCAGCCTTCCGGGCGTGGCGATCACGATGTCCGCGTGGCGCGCTCGCTTGGCTTGTGGTCCGATGCCCACCCCGCCGTACACGGCCGCCACCTGCAGATGGCGGACATCGGCGATCGCTCGGAACTCTTCGGTGACTTGACTCGCGAGCTCCCGGGTCGGCGCCAGGATCAGGCCGGTCGGGCTCTTGCCGCTAGGGTGCAGCCGCTCGACCAACGGCACGGCGAAGGCCAGTGTCTTGCCCGAGCCCGTTCGCGAACGCGCCAGTGCGTCGCGCCCGGCGAGAGCATCCGGGAGCACGAGCGTCTGGATCGCGAAGGGTCGCTCGATGCCGCGCATGCGCAGCGCTTGGGCGATGGGCTCAGAGACGCCGAGTGATCGGAAGCTTCGTTGCTCGTGATCGAGTGGTCTCGCGGTTGCTTCGTTGGTTCGCACGGGCAAGTACGTCCTCTCCTGTCATGTTCGATGCGCGTCGAGGGCAGGCGCCTCTGCGCAGGGAACGCCCAGGAAAGGGCGGATCGTGCGAAGTGTCGCGAGACATCGTCGCGCGCGCGTCTCATCCGAGATCGGCGCGGTCAGTCTCAAGGATACGCCATGCAGCCTGTCTCTGGCCGAACCGACCCGGTCACGAGCTCGAACGTCCCTCGATTCACCGGTCTTCCACCCGAGAGCTGACCGCGGAGATCGCGTGGTCCCGTAGTCCCGAGCGCGCCGGGTCGTGCGGCACTTGGCGCTGCGCCACCGAAGTCCCACCGTGGCCTCAGGAGGCGAGACTTCATGGCCAAGTGGGAGGGCTTCGTGAAGTGCCCGGGGTGTGGGTACGACTTGGCGACCGGTGAGGGCGAGCGATCCTGCTCGTGGGGCGACTGCCCGTACCTCCCCGAAGAACTCGACGTATTCTGCCCCAACTGCAGATTCAACTTCATGACGGGTGAAGGGAACGCGCTCTGCGAGCACCCCGGCAGCTGCGAGTATGCAGCCGAGGCGAGATCGCACGTCGTGAACCTCAAGACTTGGGTGGCCGCGCACGCCGAGTGACTTGCCGCTCCGTGAGGCGGCCGGCCCGTCCCGTCACGATGCGTACACCGGGTCCCAGACCGCCGCGTCGACGGCGAGTTCGATCTCGTCGTCGGTGTCGCCTCGGCCGAGTCCCCGATCGCGAGCGCGCTGCGCAACACGGATCGCGATGGAGCGCGAGACCCGTCTCAAAGCGCCCTGCGGCGGGTACAGCGCTCCGTTGGCGAGCCGGTCGCCGTCCACGCACCTCGAGAGCTCCTCGGCGGCGACCATGAACATGTCATCGGTGACCTCTCGCGTCTCGCTCACGATCGCCCCGAGTCCGATCCCTGGGAAGACGAATGCGTTGTTCGCCTGACCGATCAGGTGCGTGCGACCGTCGCGTTCGACGGGATCGAATGGACTTCCGGTCGCGACGAGGGCCCGGCCGCCTGTCCACTCGATCGCCTTCGCCGGTTCCACCTCGGTCTTCGAGGTTGGGTTCGACAGCGGCAGGATCACCGGGATCCGGGCGTGTTCGGCCATCGCACGGATCGCCCCTTCCGGGAAGGCATCTCGCGTTCCGCTGGTACCCACCAGCACCGTCGGGCGCACGTGGCGGACGACGGTCTCGAGGTCGATGCGATCTGACGTTTCGACGTCGGCGAAGCCATGGAACGCGAGCGTTTCGTGGTCGAGCGCGAACTCGCGCTTGTCGTCGTCGAGTGGGTGCCGAGCGTCGAACGTGAGGCCATTCGAGTCGAGCATCGCGATCGCACGGCGGACCGTGTCGTCGTTGGCGCCCTGCTGACGCATGGCCATCCGAACGAGCCGCGCGATGCCGATGCCGGCGGCGCCGGCACCGAGGAACACGAAGCGCTGTTCGCTCATCGACTCGTTGAGAAGGCGGAGGGCACTCAGGATGCCCGCAACCACGACGCTCGAGGTTCCCTGGATATCGTCGTTGAAGCTCGCGATGCGGTGGCGGTACCGGTCGAGCAGCCGGATCGCGTTGTGCTGCTTGAAGTCCTCCCACTGCAGCAGAGCATGGGGGAAGACGTCGAGGATCGCCTGCACGAACGCCTCGATGAAGCCGTCGTACGGCTCGCCACGCAGGCGGGGGTGACGCCAGCCGAGGTAGAGAGGATCGTCGAGCAGCGACTGGTTGTCGGTGCCGACGTCGAGTGACACGGGAAGTGTGAGTGCCGGATGGATCCCGGCCCCCGCGGTGTAGAGGGCGAGTTTGCCGACCGGGATCCCCATGCCGCCGGCTCCGAGATCGCCGAGTCCCAGGATCCGCTCGTTGTCGGTTGCCACGATCAGTCGCACGTCGTCGTGGCGGGCGTTCCCGAGCATGGCCGGGATGTGGTCGATGTCGTCTGGTGTGATCCAGAGCCCGCGCGGTCGCCGCAAGATGTGGCTGAATTCCTGACACGCGCGACCGACGACCGGTGTGTAGACGATCGGCATCAACTCCTCGAGGTTGTCCACGAGCACGCGGTAGTAGAGGGTCTCGTTCCGGTCATGCAGCGACGCGAGGCCGATGAAGCGCTCGAGGTCGTCGCTCTTGCGCCGCAGATGCTCCATCTCCAGGGCAGCCTGGTCGTCGATCGTCGTCACCCGCCGGGGCAACAGCCCCACGAGGCCGTACCGTTCGCGCTCGGCGTCGGTGAACGCCGTGTCCTTGTTCAGCAGCGGGTGTTCGAGGAGTTCGATGCCGGTTGGCAACGGCGACGGTGGAAGCGCGATCTCCGTCTCGTCGATCGTGTCCTTGAGCATGGTCCCCACCCTCCAACCTTCGCCGGCGAGCCCTGTTGCTCTTCCTCCAGCATGGAGACGGGGCCTGTGACCGCGCATGGTCGGTCGGCCCGCCCCACGGGGGCCGGATGCCGGGCGGGTGGACGCTCCATTCCCACGGGGCCCGAGGGGAGTCAGTAGATGAACCCGAACCAGGGCGAGGGGTGCCAGGCGAACATCGCGTCGGCGCGAGCAAGCGCGCCTTGCGTGAGCTCGCGCACCTGGTGTGCCCTCTCGAGCTGCGAGAACGAGTTGCCGCCGAGGTAGGCAGCGCCGAGCGCAGCGACGCTGCACACGACGTCGGCGTCGGCATCGACGCGCTCGCACGTCGCCTCACCACCGTCGACCGACAACGAGTAGCAGCCCGATGATTCGGGCCGGAAGGTGTCGTCGATCTCGAAGACGAGCCGCCCCTCGCCGGAGTACGTTCGGCCTGAGAGCGCGGTCGCGACGTCGAGCACCCTGAGCCATAGACCATCGGCGATCCTGGCGTTGAGTCGCCTCGGCTCGGCGGCGAGCCACAGCAGTTCGTCGTCGACCGGACGATCCCACGCCTTCACGGTGGCCACGAGGTCGACGTCGAACAGATATCGCCACAGCGAGGCGGTCGCCTCGGGCGTCATGGCGATGAGGTCGCGCACGTGCAGCTCGTTGGTCGGCACGCTGTGGATCCATTCGTGCTTGACCGTGTAGACGGCGTAGCCGTCGATCGAGCCCTCGTCGTCCTCGTGGAGCACGAAGAAACGAGGCTCGTCTTCGTCACGCTTCCGTTCGTGCCACAACAGGGTCCACCAGCGGTCGTCCAGCGCGATCATGCCGGGTCGGGTCTCGGCGACCGCGTCGTAGACGGGGCGCATGGGCCCCAGCGCCCGATCGCGCGTCACCGTGCGGAGCCGCCCGGTGAGACCGATCTCGGGAACGAACGCCGAACGATCGGCCGCGGCATCGATCTCCGTGCACCAGGAGGCCAGGCCGAAGCCGAAGCGTCCGTAGATCAGTGATTCCGAAGCCCACAGGTAGACGAGTGACTCGTCGCGTTCGACCGCCTGGTCCAGCAGGGTGCCGATCAGATGGGTGTTGATGCCACGCCGTCGATGCGACGGCAGCACCCCGACGGCCGTGATGCCCGATGCGGGCAGCGCGCCGCCTGGCACCGTGAGTTCGGTCGTGCACGCGGCGGCCGTGCCCACGATCTCGTCGCCATCGAGCGCAACGAACGAGCGGTCGGGTTCGGCGACCATGCGCTCGCGCTCGAGGTCATCTTCGCGGTACTGCCCGTGGAACGCGCGCTCCACCGCCCGCAGGAACGCCTCGAGCTCTTCCGGCTCGATCGAGCGGATGGCGATCTCGTCCATGGCGGGACGAAGCCTAGCGGACGGCCCGTGACCGCTCGTGCGGTCTCCACCGACGATCGACCGGTGACGCTGGTCCTACTCGGGACCGGGTACCGGGGGACTGGGATCGCGACGTCCGGCGCATATACAGCGAACCGTCGCTCCTCGACACTGCATCGCATGAACGATCCGGTTCCTTTCTGCGAAGAGTGCGGTCGCGTCGGCGCGACCCTCACCGGGGTCCACCCCGCTGACGCGGGCATCGTTCGATGGACCTTGTATCGGTGCGGTCATGTGACGACGGAGATCCAGCTCGACTCGTCGGCCTCGGACGCCGAACTCGACGATCGTCCGGACACCACCTCGACGGTCTCCGCCGGGCAGTGAGCTTCCCGGTTCCGACCTGGGTTCAGGCCAGCCTCACGAGTCGGTTCAGGGCCCGCCGAGCGAGGGGTGTGTAGGCGATAACCAGCGGTGCGGGCCCATCGATCTCGATGGCCGCCACCCCATCGGCTCCCTCGTGGGCGATGGTGAGTCGCGCCGGGCCGACTTGCACCTTCCATGTCCATCGCTGCTCGGCTCGATCGATGCAGGTGACCTCGAACCGAGCGCTCGTTCCGAGCGGTCCCGCCACGACCCCGCGCATGCCGTCTTCGAGCGGCCCCGCGGGCTCGACGCCGCGGATGTGGGGCGCCCACTCCGTCCAGCGAGAAGTGTCCTCGTACGCCGACCACATGGTCATCGCGGTGGCCGGTCCTCGAGCCTGCACCCGTCGTCGCACGGTCGAACATTAGCTCCCACAGGAGGGCAGAACCTATGCACCCTGGCGCGACTACCCCGAACTGCTGCATTGGCTTCGTAGGGTTTCGAGCAGAGCGGAAGGAGCACGTATGCATCTCGGTGCGAAGAAGGCGATCCTCATCATCCTGGCGGCGGCGTTCATCTCGTTCCTGCTGTCGGTGTCCCTGTGGTTCGGCGTGATCGGTGAGCAAGATCGCGAGCTCGGGTTGTTCGTCGGGCTATGGGTGCCCTCGATCCTTGCCCTCGGAGCCTTGCTCAGCCCTCGTGGGGGCTCCAGATGAGCCCGCTGCTCGCCGTGAGTGACGGGGTGATCTTCGCGATCGGCAGCGTGGTCTTCATCGCCGTGTTCACCGCGGCGCTCGGACTGGCGTACGCTCGTTTCGCCGAGCTCGGTGAGGACGACCTCAGGGCGAGGTAACGGTCAACGGGGTGGATCGTGCGCTCGACGCCCGGGTAGCACGGTTCGCTCAAGCGTGGTAGGCATCGATCTTCGAGAGGAGTCGTCGTCGTTCTCTCGAACGAGTGCGGGGAAGAGCGTGTTCGTTGCCGGCCCGGCGTTTCGAGCGCGCCCGGATCGAGGGGGTCATTCGATGATCGCGAGCGATCCATACATGGTCGCGTTCCGGATCGTGCACATCCTGGCCGGCGTCGGGTGGGTCGGGTCGGTGTTCCTGTTCGTCGTGTACGTGCAGCCGAGCGCCGCCGCGATCGCACCCGCCGGGGCGCCGTTGATGGCGGAACTGCTCGGCAGGCGTCGTCTGGTCGACGGCATCCTGACGATGGCCGTCATCTCGGTGGTCGGCGGAGCGTTCCTCTACTGGCGTGACTGGCAGGACTTCGGCAGCTTCGGCGACTGGATCTCATCGTCGTTCGGGAGCGCTCTCACGCTCGGAGCCGTCGCATCGCTCGTCACCCTGTTCATCGGCGTGTTCGTGACCCGCCCGAACGTGATGCGGCTGCTGGCTCTTGGACGGCAGGTCGCGGAGTCGGGGGGCCCGCCGACGCCGGAGCTCGCCGCCGAGATCGAGTCGGTCCAGGTCCGCCTGAGGGTCTTCGCGCGGCTGAGTCTGGGCCTGCTCGTGCTGGCGGTGGCCGCCATGGCGAGCGCCCGGTACGTGTGATGGGGGCCGACGAGGGGAAGGAGCGAACGGTGGCTGCGGGGGGATCGGGTGAGATCGCACAGGAGCTCTGGCGCAGGATCGGTGCCGCCGATTGGAGCGGCGCCAGAGAGCTGATGCACGACGACTACGTGCAAGAATGGCCGCAGTCGGGCGAGCGCATCGTCGGGCCCGACGACGCCCTCGCCGTCGATCGGAACTTCCCGGGCGGCATGCCGGAGATGCGGTTCCGGCGAGCCACGGCATCAGGCGAACTCGAGGTGCTCGAGACCGAGCTTCGGTACTCCGATGGCAGCGTCTACCACGGGGTGAGCATCGTCGAGATCCGTGACGAAACGGTGCTCAAGCAGACCGACTACTTCGCGCAGCCCTTCGACCCGCCGCAATGGCGAGCCCAGTGGGTCCAGCGGATCTCGAGGTGAGTTTGATCGAACCCGCGCCCGGCAGCACGCTGACGGCGGCACAGAAGCGGGGCACGATGGTCGCCGTCGTCCTCGGTTCCGCGTGCGTCTTCCTCGATACGTCGGTCGTGAACCTGGCGTTGCCTCGCATCGGCGCGGAGCTCCCGTCGGGACTCCTGGGGACCCTCGAGGCCCAGTCGTACGTGGCCTACGGCTACTTCGTGACGCTGAGCGCCCTGCTGATCCTCGCCGGCGGGCTCACCGATTTCCACGGCCGCAAGAAGATGTTCTCGCTCGGCTTGGTCGGCTTCGCAGCGACGTCCCTGCTCTGCGGCCTCGCACCCTCGATCGAGGTCCTGATCGTCGCCCGGGTGCTCCAGGGCGCAGCCGGTGCGTTCGTCGTGCCTGGATCGCTCGCGATCATCACCGCGGCCTTCGAGGGTGAGGAACGCGGCCGAGCGTTCGGCATCTGGGCCGGAGCCTCGGCCGCGACGACCATCCTGGGCCCGTTCGTCGGAGGCCTGCTCGTCAACACGGTCTCGTGGCGCGCCGCCTTCTTCATCAACATCCCGCTGTTGGCGGTTGCCTACGTCGCCACGGTCCGGTTCGTACAGGAATCGCGCGACCCCGACGCGACCGGTCACTTCGACTGGTTCGGCTCGATCGTGATCGTGCTCGCGGTCGGAGGACTCGCCTTCGGCACGATCCGCGGTCAGCAGCAAGGGTGGAGCGAACCGGTGGTCCTGGTGAGCCTGCTGATCGGGGTGATCGCCGCGATCGCCTTTCCGTTCCTCATGGTGCGACGGCGAGATCCGCTGGTGCCCCCGAGGCTGTTCCGCTCGCGCAACTTCACCGTGACGAACCTGTCCACGTTGGTGGTCTACGGGGCGCTCTACGTCTCGTTCACGTTCCAGGGGATCTTCCTGATCAGCACCCTCGGATACAACGAACAGGCGGCGGGCGTCGCCGGCATCCCCGGCACGCTGCTGCTGGTGGTGTTCTCGACCAGGTTCGGCCGGCTCGCGGCGCGGCACGGGCCCCGCGCCTACATGGCGGCGGGGCCGGCGATCATGGCGCTCGGACTGCTGTGGCTCGTGCGTATGCCCTCGGACAGTGCGGGGTGGGTGCTCGGCGGCGGCGCCGGTTCGCTGCTGCCTCCCTCGGACTACTTCGTCGACCTGCTGCCCGCGATGGTCGTGTTCGGAGCCGGGCTCATGATCATGGTGGCTCCGCTCACCACCGCGTTGATGACGTCGGTGCCCGGGAGCAACGCGGGCATCGCCTCCGCGATCAACAACGCCATCTCGCGCGTTGGCTCACCGTTGGTGACCGCGGTGATCTTCGTCGCGGTGGCATCGAGCTTCTACGCGTCGATCTCGAGCCGGGTCCCCGATGCCGATGTCGACTCCGCGTCGTTCCGCGCGGAGGTGGCCCCGCTCAACCAGCCGTCGGGCGACGTGTCGCCGCAGATCCGTGAGGCGGCTCGTTCGGCATCGACCGACGCCTTCCACCTCGCGATGCTCGTCTCCTCGGGACTGCTCCTGCTGGGGGCCGGGGTCAACGCGGTCGGGATCCGCAACCCGTCGAGCGAAGGACGACACGGCGGACCGGGGGCCGAACGATCTCCCGACGACACGGCGAGCGCCGCCGGTCCGGTCCACAGCGCGGGTGAGGGGTTCGAGCCGGCGGGTCGGTCGGCGGAGCGCACGGGCCCCGCCCGGGAGACCTAAGGCCCGTCGCGCCGGCGCTCATGAGGCGAGCGTCAGGTGGGGTCGATCAGCTCGCCGGTCGGCGTCGTGGGTGCTTGGATCTCGCCACCTGCCAGCTGCGTGATGGCTCGATCGAGGTCATCGACGACGTCGGGGCTGAGTGCGTCGCCGCTGCGGGCGTAGCCGATCGCACCGTCGGCGACAGAGAATCGGTACACCTCGGTATCGAGCCGTCCGTCAAGGAAGTCCTCGATCACCGTGTAGGCGGCGACGTCCCACCTGATGACGATCGACGTCAGGATGAACGGCCGCTCATCGGGAGCGGCCGTCTGCCACTGGTCGTTGTCGACGCCGATGGCCCACAATCGCCGGTCGCCCTCGCTCAGCCTTGCTGCGGCTCGGAAGACACCCTCACCCGATCGACCGGCAGCGTGGAACACGACATCGGCTCCGCGCCCGTAGAGATCCTCAGCCGCGACGTCGTAGGCAACCTGTGGCGCGTCCCATGGGTTCGAGTCGCTGGGCATGTGGTCGGCGATGATTGCCTCCAGGATCTCGACGTCGGGATCGAGCCATCGCACCCCTGCTTCGAAGCCCGCCCGGAACCGCTGCAGACCGAAAGCCTGCTCGTCCTCCCATCCGCCCAGGTAGCCGACGACGCCAGTGTCGGTGGTCGATGCGGCTGCGACACCGGCAAGGAATCCCGACTGTTCGTACGCGAACTCGGTCTTCGTCACGTTCGAAGGGAGCTCATCTGCCCCTCCTTGGAAGGTGACGTATTGGGTGCCCGGGTCGAGCAGTTCGGGGTTCTGTACCGCCTCCACGGTTGCGTCCAGTCCCAGTAGCGCGAGGTCGACGTCGCTGGCCGCGAGATCGCCGAAGACAGTGACGGGATCGAGCAGGAGATCCATACGGTCGATTTCGATACTGAAGTCGCGCTCCGCACGTGTGATCCCTTGGTCGAACAACTCCTCGACCTGGTTGTCGTCCGGGTTGGCGTAGCTCACGCTCACGATCGACGGGGGAGGAGGGTCACCGGTCACGGTGACGATCGCCACGATCGAGGCCAAGAGCGCTGCGATCCCGGCTCCCAATGCGAAGGCGCGTCGTCGCGCTCGACGTCGGCGGGCATCCTGTTCGGATGCGGCTGCAGCCAACTGCTTAACCTGGGCATCGCGCCGCTCGACTGCCGCGTCGAGGTAGTCGCGCTCATCCCGGGTCAGTCGCAGGGATGTCGCGGAGCGCCACTGCTCGAAGCGCACGAGCCGCCTGCCGGACAGCAGGTATTCGGGATCGCGATCCGCTGCGATCCACTCGTCGACCGCGGCGATCAGCGCTGCGTGTGTTCGGAGCTCGTCGCGCCCATCGTCGATCCATCCTCTGAGTCGCTCCCATTCGGTGAGCAACGCTTCATGAGCCACCTCGACCGTCGGGCTGCTCGCGTTCGGGTCGCGATCACGCGTGAGGAGTCGGTTCCCGACGAAGGCCTCCACTGCGCCCTCCATCACCGATGCGTCGATATCGAGCGAACCGAGCTCGTCGACGGACACGATCCGCCGGGTCTCTGTGTCGCGTCCGACGCCGATGAGGCGAAGGAAAAGCTGGCGGGCCGCCTCCTTTCGTTCGGTGTCGAGGCCCTGGAAGGTCTCCTCGGCTCGGCTGGCGACAGCATGGCGCACGCCACCGATCGTGGCGTACGCAGCACGGGTGAGGGATGTGCCCTCGCGGCGATCGAACAGCTCTGTGAGCGCGTATTGGTACAGCGGGAGTCCGTTGGGCTGGTTGCTGACATCGCCGATCAGCTCGGCGAGCAGGCCCGGTTCGAACGACATGCCCAGGCGCGTCGCCGGACCGGTGGCGGCCGACTCTAGCTCGCCGGGGCTGAGCGGTAGCACGTTCACGACCGTGCTCGTGAGCAGGCGGCCGAACTCGGGGTAGGCGAGAGGTCGATCGTAGAAGTCGGCCCGCAGCGTCACCACGACACGACAGCGGCCCCCCGGTTCCCCGGCCGCCGACACGAGATTCGCGAGGAAACGGTCGCGCGTCGGTTCGTCGACGACGGTGAACAACTCCTCGAACTGGTCGATCGCCAGCACGAGGTTCGAGTCGTCGGGAAGCAACGCCAGGGCTGCGCCGAGTAGATCGGTCTCATGCTCGCCGAGATGGTCGACCGGCGGTCCGTCGCGGCCAGCAGCGCGGTAGAGCGCGGCGCCGAGCTCGGTGAATGGGTGGGCGCCGGGCCGCATCGTTGCGAAGGTCCAGGCGCCCTCGCGTCCCCGCAGCGTGGGGATGAGTCCAGCGTGCATCGCGCTCGACTTGCCCGAGCCGCTCGGTCCGACGATCGCGACGAAGGTGGCGCCCCCTTCGATTTCGGAGACGAGCTCGTCGACCAGCGCTGCTCGACCGAAGAAGTCGGCGGCGTCGCGTTCGGTGAAGGCGCGCAGGCCCTTGAACGGATTGCCGATCACGCCTGCGGTGCCCCGTGACGACATGGCCACCGGACCATCCAGCATGGGATCTCGCGCAAGGATCCGCTCGTGCAGCTGCTGCAGGTCGTGGC
>Ga0224500_10001247_pt1 | contig 15467 bp, 9 predicted proteins | sample SF_Oct11_sed_USG_FD_168126 | JGI IMG/M metagenome (GOLD analysis project Ga0224500, IMG submission 168126) | Sediment microbial communities from San Francisco Bay, California, United States - SF_Oct11_sed_USGS_4_1 | ecosystem: Environmental > Aquatic > Marine > Sediment | place: USA: California... | reverse complement strand
GGTGCGCGAGGCATTCCTCGCCGTCGAGCCGCGGAATGCTGATATCCAGCTCGCCTTCGACGAGCCCGTACACGCCATCCGGCGCGTCGCCCGCGAAAAACAGGCTGTCCCCTGCCTCGAATGACCGCAGCCGCGCGATCCCGGCCAGCAGCGCACGCACCGGCGCACTGCACTCTGCCAGCCAGCCGCGGGACTCCAGCCGCGCCCAGGCCTCGGCCACGGATCCCGGCTCTGACGCCATCGGCGTCGCGACATCTCGCATGATGTGGCTCCCGGTATTTGACCACCTGCACAAAAGGTACATTTGGTAGGAAAGGTGCAATGTTAAGCGGTTAACCTGCCCGCCGCATTACTCACATGCGACTGCCTGATCGGCCAACTCGCCGCGCGCCGGCACCGATGCCGACGCAACCGAGAAGCAGCAAATATCAGACCCCCGGGTTGGAGGAGACTCATGAAGTTCGTGCATTGCTTTCATCGGCGTTTTGCGGCCCCGCTCGCAACGGCCCTCTTGTTCTTGTGTGGTCCCGTGGCCGCGCAATCCGATCAGCCGAACATCCTCGTGATCTGGGGCGATGACATCGGCACCTGGAACATCAGCCACAACAACCGCGGCATGATGGGCTACCAGACGCCCAACATCGACCGCATCGCAAGCGAAGGCGTCGCATTCACCGACTACTATGGCCAGCAAAGCTGCACCGCCGGGCGCGCCGCATTCATCAGCGGCTCGGTGCCCGTGCGCTCCGGCATGACCAAGGTGGGGCTGCCCGGTGCTCTCGAGGGCTGGCAGGCATCCGATGTGACCATGGCGACGGTACTGAAGAGCCAGGGATACGCGACGGGCCAATTCGGCAAGAACCACCAGGGCGACCGCAACGAGCACCTGCCGACCATGCACGGTTTCGACGAGTTCCTCGGCAACCTGTACCACCTGAACGCCGAAGAGGAACCCGAGAACGAGGATTACCCGCGGGACATGGTGCTGAAGAACGGCAACACCTTCCTGCAGCAGTTCGGCCCGCGCGGCGTCATGCACTGCTTCGCGACCGATACGGAAGACAAGACCGAGGATCCGCGCTTTGGCCGGGTCGGCAAGCAGCGTTGCGAGGACACGGGCCCGCTGACGAAGAAGCGCATGGAAACCGTCGACGACGAAACCTCGAAGCGTGCGATGGAGTTCATCCGCGAACAGCAACGCGCCGGCAAGCCCTGGTTCGTATGGTGGAACGGCACGCGTATGCACTTCCGCACGCACGTGCGCGACGAACTCCGCAACCCGGGTAACGACGAGTACACCGACGGCATGATCGAGCACGACATGCACGTCGGCCAGTTCCTCGCACTGCTCGACGAACTCGGCGTTGCCGACGACACGATCGTGTTCTATTCCACTGACAACGGCCCGCACTACAACACCTGGCCGGACGCTGGCACGACGCCGTTCCGCAGCGAGAAGAACTCCAACTGGGAAGGCGCGTACCGCGTGCCCGCGTTCATCCGCTGGCCCGGCCAGTTCCCGGCCGGCAAGACGCTGAACGGGATCGTCGCCCACGAAGACTGGCTGCCGACCTTCGCCGCGGCCGCCGGGGCGCCGGAGATCAAGCAGCAGCTGCGGGACGGCGTCAGGCTGAACGGCCGCCGCTACCGCAACTACGTCGACGGCTACGACCAGCTCAGCTACCTGCGCGGCGAGACCGACCAGTCGGCGCGCAGCGAGTTCTGGTACGTCAACGACGACGGCCAGGTCGTCGCCGCGCGTTACGACGCCTGGAAGGTCGTGTTCCTGGAAAATCGCGGCGAGGCGTTCGGCGTGTGGCGCGAGCCGTTCACCGAATTGCGGGTGCCCCTGCTGTTCAACCTGCGCCGCGACCCGTTCGAGAAGGCCCAGCACAACTCGAACACGTACAACGACTGGTTCCTGGATCGTCCGTTCATCATCGTGCCGCTGCAGGGTATGGCGGCGCGGTTTCTGATGACCATGAAAGAGTATCCGCCGAGCCAGGCACCCGGTTCGTTCAATCTCTCCAAGATCGAAGAACAGCTGAGGTCCGCAGCAGGCGGTCGCTAGCAAATAATCGCCGGGACACGGCCGCCTGGAGCGGCCCTGTCCCCGGCACTCGATCCCGGGTAACCGATACATGAGATATCCACAACTGCTCGTTGCGTACTGTTGCGCCGCATTGCTTGCTGCGTGCGCGCAGGACCCGATGCCATCCTGGAACGACACCGGGCCGAAGCAAGCGATCATGGCCTTCGTCGACAAGGTGACGTCTACCGGGTCGCCCGACTACGTGCCACCGGCCGAGCGCATCGCCGTTTTCGACAACGACGGAACCTTGTGGTCGGAGCAGCCGGTGTATTTCCAGGCGCTGTTCATGTTCGATCGCATCAGGACACTCGTGCCGCAGCACCCCGAGTGGCAAGAGCAGGAGCCCTTCGCATCCGTGCTCAAGGGCGACACCGCCGCAGCGCTCGCCGGCGGCGAGCACGCGCTGCTGGAAATGGCGATGGCGACGCATGCCGGCACGACGACCGACGAGTTCCAGGCGATCGTGTCCGACTGGCTGGCCAGCGCGCGCCACCCGACGACGGGCCGGCGCTACACGGAAATGGTCTACCAGCCGATGCTCGAGCTGCTGCAGTACCTGCGCGCGAACGGCTTCAAGACCTTCATCGTTTCGGGCGGCGGGATCGAGTTCATGCGCCCCTGGGTGTACGAGATCTATGGCGTCCCCCCCGAGCAGGTCATCGGCAGCAGCATCAAGACCCGGTACGAGCTGCGCGACGGCAAGCCCGTGCTCGTACGCCTGCCGGAAATCAACTTTATCGATGACAAGAGCGACAAGCCCGTCGGCATCAACCAGCACATCGGGCGCCGGCCGACCATGGCCTTCGGCAATTCCGACGGCGACTTCCAGATGCTCGAATGGACGACGAGCGGCCCCGGCGCGCGTTTCGGACTGATCGTGCACCACACCGACGGCGACCGCGAATGGGCCTACGACCGCGAGTCGCACGTCGGCAGGCTCAATCGCGGCCTCGACGAAGGCCCCGCGCGCGGCTGGACCATCGTCGACATGAAAAAGGACTGGGCGACGATCTACCCGTAATCCGTGGGGTCGGACCTGCGTAAAGGTCTGATTCGACCGAGAAAAGACGTCTATCGGACAGCGATTCGACCGTTAATCGCCCATTTCCGGCGACGAAATACCCCGATTTGCACTACGACGCCAGATGCGATCCGGGTCCGACCCTGAATTTCTGAATCTTGCCACCATCCCCCCATTCTCCAGCCAAAACTGGCGTGCGCGACGCGCCCGACCCGAGCTTCGTCGTCGGCCTGCCGCGTGCGGGATCGACTCTCCTCGAGCAGATCCTGTCCTCGCACTCGAAGGTCAACGATCAGCGTCTTTCTGATCGCGATATTCTTCGTCACGTCCGCCGATTTCGGTTCACTGGTCATGGACATCATCACGGCCGGCGGCAAGATGGATGCGCCTGTCTTCCAGCGCGTGTTCTGGTGCGTGCTGGCCGGCCTCGTCGCGATCGCGCTGCTACTGGGCGGCGGCGTGTCGTCGCTGCAGGCGCTGACGATATCCGCCGGGTTGCCGTTCGCGGCTATCCTGTTGCTGATGTGCGCCGGCCTGTTGCAGGGGCTGCGCGAAGACTATCGCGCGCAGGGCTCGCCTATGGCGGGCGGATAGCATCCGCCTGGGCGCCTGCAGCGCGCGCGGATCAATGCAGTAATCAGCTTGCGCGGCGAATCAGCTCGGTGCGAATCGACGCGGACTGCGGCGACTCGCCGTCGATGATTCGCAGGAGCTTGGCAACCAGGACGCGGCCGGCCTGGTGCGTATCCTGGCGGATGGTCGTGACAGGCGGGCTGAAATACTGCGCCGCCGGAATGTCGTTGTAGCCGACGACGGAGACCTCGCCGGGCACGCTCGCCCCTGCTTCCCGAAACGCACAAATGAACGCCATCGCGGCGGTATCGTTCCAGGTGAAAATCGCGTCCGGCCGCGCTTCGATGGCATCGAGATAGCGCGTCGCAGCATCATAGGCCGAGTCGTAGCTGAAACTGTGCAGCTCGATGTCGTCGAGCAGTATGTCCTGCCCCGACTCGTCGATGGCGCTGACCAGGCCCTCGCGCCGGAGGTGCATCTCACGAAACGACGTGTCGCCGACGAACAGGAAATGGCGCCGGCCTTTTTCCAGGAAGTACTCGCCGGCAAGCTTGCCGCCCAGGAAGTTGTCGCTGCCGACGACGCAGTAGTTCGCGTCGGGCGCGGCGGCTCCCCAGACGACTATCGGCGCACCGGTCATCGCGAACTCCTTGAGCATCGCCTCGCGATGACCCTGGCCCAGTATCACGAAACCGTCGGCGCCGCGCTCGGTGAGGATCTGCCGGAAAGAGACCGAGTCGTTATGGTTCGGCGCGCACAGCAGCAGGTCCTGGTTGTGATCGCCCAGCGCCTCGGAAACGCCCGCCAACAGGTCGAACATGAAGGGATCCGAAATGTGGTTCTCGCGATGCGACCGGAAATCCATCGACACGGCGATCGTGTTGGTGCGCTTCTGGCGGAGCTTCTGGGCATTCCGGTTGACCGCATAGCCGTGCTGCGCGGCCACCGTCAGCACGTGATTGCGGGTGGCCTTGTTGACCAGCGGGCTGTTGCTGAGCGCCCGCGATACCGTGGGTTTCGACACGTTCGCGAGGCGGGCGATGTCCGCCATAGTGACCGCGCGTTTTTCCTTGTCCGTCAAAGGGATTCCTCTCGCCCGAAGTGCGCAATATAGCGATTTGTGCAATGCATTTCAAAATTATTGAAATGCATTTCAAAGCAGAGTACGGTTGGCCGGAAAATTCTGCAAACAGGGGGGGGCGAACATGATCACCAAAGTTACCGATTGGCGCCGGCTGGCGCTGGCATCCGGCGGCCTGGCATTACTGGCACTGCCTTTCCAGGCCGGGGCCCAGGCGCAAGAAGAAGACGAAGACCAGTTCGGTACGATCGAAGAAATCATCGTAACGGGCACGGCAGGCGGTGCCGAGATCCGGAAATTCGATGCCAGCTTTGCCATCACAACGATGAGCGATTCCGACATCAACGAGTACGCGCCGCAGAGCACGGCCGACCTGCTGAAGCTCGTGCCCGGCGTGTGGTCCGAGAGCTCGGGCGGTGTATCGGGCGCCAACGTGTTCGTCCGCGGATTTCCCGGCGGCGGCGACGCCCCGTTTTACACGCTGCAGGTGAACGGCGCCCCGATCTTCCCGCCGCCGACATTGTCCTTCCTCGAGAACACGACGCTGTTCCGGGTCGACGAAACCATCCTGCGGGTCGAGGCATTGCGCGGTGGTCCGAACCCGGTCTTCTCCAACGGCCAGCCGGGCCTGACCACCAACATGATCCTGCGCGAGGGCGGTGAGGAAACGGAGGGCATGGTCAAGTACACGACCTCGGACTACGACCTGCGTCGTTTCGACGCTTACCTGAGCGGCGAGCTGTCCGAAGGCTTCTACTACATGGTCGGCGGCTACCTGCTGAGTTCACCGGGCATCCGGGATGCCGGGTTCAACGCCCGCGAAGGCAACCAGGTCACGATCAACCTGACCAAGGACCTCGACAACGGCTCGATCAACGTCTTCTATCGCCAGACCGACGACCACGGCCAGTGGTACCTCCCGTCGCCGCTCAACGTGCCCGGCGTCGACGCCGAGTACAGCCAGATCGGGACGCTCAACCGGCAGCGGCAGATCACTTTCGGCCCGGACAACGAACAGCAGACCATAGACCTCGGCGAGGGCCGCGGCTGGGACGGCGCGATGACCGGCGGTTCCATCGTCCTCGACATCACCGACGACTGGGAACTCACGGATCGTTTCAGCTACACCTCGGGTGCTGCAGATACCCTCGGCCTTGTGCCGGACGGCGGGGCCGTCAACGTGGGCGACCTGCTGGCCGATCCGTCCATCGATACCCTGGCCGTGGTAACCGGTCCCCTGTCCGGTGCGGTCACCGGCCGAGCCATCACCAGCTCGGACTACATCCAGCGCTGGGGCGCGTGGGAGGTCCGCAAGGATATCGAGGCGTTCACGAACGACCTCAGCATCGCAAGGGGCTGGGATCGCGGCACGGCGACTTTCGGTTTCTACGCGGCGAATGCGTCGGCGGACGAGTGGTGGTCGCTGGGCAATCACAAGTACGAGGTTGTGCAGCACGGTGGCGAGGTCGTGACCGGCATCGAGTGCAATGACGACCCGGACAGCAGCAGCTGCAACTGGAACTACGACATCGATGCCACCGGCGACGCAACGACCACGGCCTTTTACGCGGCCACGACCTTCGACTTCAGCGACGCGCTCACGTTCGACGTCGGCGTCCGCGCCGAGAATCACCAGGTGAATTACTCGGTCGATGAAGGCCTCGACGGGCAGGTCACCCTGGCCATCGATTACGACGAGTCGGAAGTCTCCTGGACCGCGGCGGCGAACTACCTCATCAACGACACGATGGGCGTGTTCGGCCGGATCAACAGCGGCAGCAAGATGCCCTACTTCGACGACTTCCGCGATAACCGCGGCGCGTACGCGGGCGGCAACCTGCTGATCCAGGAGGTCGACCAGTTCGAGTTCGGCTTCAAGTGGGTGACCGATGCGATGAGCGTCTATGCGACCGCCTTCTTCACGGAGGTGGACCCCACCTTCTTCACCGCGCTGACGGGCCAGCAGGCCATCATCCAGACGCAGGAGTCGACCGGTGTCGAAGTCGATGCGCTCTGGGCCAACGACGCAGGTTTCTCGATCTCGTTGAACGCGACGATCCAGGACTCCGAGATCAAGAGCGGGCCGAATGACGGGAACGAGACCCAGAGGCAGCCCGGCTGGCAGCTCCGCCTGACGCCGCGCTACGAGTTCGAGGCAGGCAATATGACCGGCACCGTCTACGGAACGCTGAGCGCCATCGACGATCGCTGGAGCGAGCCCGAGAACGTGAACATCCTCGAGGGCTACGAGAAGCTCGACCTGGGCGTGATCCTGCGCATCAACGAGCAGTTCGTCGTCCAGCTATCGGCCGACAACGTAACCGACGAAGACGCCCTGACCGAAGGCGATCCGCGCAACATTACCGCGCCGAACGGCCGGTTCATCATGCCGCGGACGCTCGAATTCAGCGTCGGGTACGAATTCTGATAAAAAGAACCGGGGCGGGGCAGGCCGTCAGGCCTGCCCCGCAATCCGAGGTACCCGGCCGCTCCCTGGAGCCAGCATGACTCGATGGCTAGTCAAGATATCGCTGTTCCTGAATTACTTCGTTTTCGCAATCCTGCTGAACAGCGTCGGTACGGTAATTCTCCAGGTACAGAACACCTACGGCGTAACCGAATCCTCCGCCGCCCTCCTCGAGGCATTCAAGGACCTGCCGATAGCGATCACCTCATTCCTGGTGGCGTCGTTCATCGTCAGGATCGGCTACCGGAGGGCGATGCTGTTCGCGCTCGGCTTCATCACCGTCGTCGCGCTCGCCATGCCCCAGCTACCGACCTTCTGGATGGCCAAGGCGATGTTCGCGGCCACGGGTGTCGGCTTCGCCCTCGTGAAGGTGTCGGTCTTCGCGACCCTCGGGCTCGTTACCAGCTCACGCCAGGAGCATGTGAGCCTTATGAATTTCCTGGAGTCGTTCTTCATGGTCGGCGTACTGTCCGGCTACTTCATCTTCAGCAGCTTCGTCAGCGACTCGGATCCCTCATCCTTCGCGTGGCTGAACGTCTATTACGTGCTTGCAGCCATGTCGACGGCAGCCTTCCTGTTGCTCTATGTCGCGAAGATCGATGAAAGCCGGGCCCATATCAACGAACCGGAGTCGCTCGCGGCCGAATTCACGGGCATGCTCAGGCTCTGCATTCGCCCGCTGGTGCTGGTATTCATCGTCAGCGCCTTCCTGTACGTCCTGATCGAGCAGAGCATCATGTCGTGGCTGCCAACGTTCAACAGCCGCATCCTGAATCTCGCGCCGACGCTCAGCATCCAGATGGCCAGCATTCTGGCGGCGTCCACCGCACTCGGCCGCTTGTCAGCCGGCATCCTGCTGCGAAATTACGACTGGATGCGCGTGCTGGTGACCGGGCTCGTTGCCGCGGCCGTGCTGGTGCTCCTCGCGCTGCCGCTGGCCGGCAGCAGCGGCGGGGCGAACGTCACGACCTGGGCCGCGGCGCCCCTTGCCGCCTTCGTGTTCCCACTGATCGGTTTCCTGATCGCGCCCGTCTACCCGGCCATCAACTCGGTCATCCTGTCGGCGCTTCCGATGCACCAGCACGGCGCGATGGCGGGGCTGATCGTCGTCTTCTCGGCACTCGGCGGTACCTCGGGATCGATGATCACCGGTACACTCTTCGAGCACTTCGGCGGGCGCACGGCATTCTATTTCTCGCTGTTGCCGATCGCGTTGATCATCGTTGCGCTGGTCTTCTTCAAGCGCCTCAGTGACGAGCACCTGGCCCGCGAACGGCAGGCATGAACGGCAGCCAGACACCCGATCGCCTCTACGCCGAGCTGTTCGACGCGGTGCAATCGAGCCGGTTGTTCGGCGATTCGAAAGTCTTCGTCGATGCAATCGCGACGACCGAGCCAGACGAGATCCTGCGCGCATTCCGGGCCGAGCACGACCGGCCGGGCTTCGATCTCGCCGAATTCGTCGCCTCCCATTTCGAGCTGCCGGCGCCGGACCTCAGCACGCTTGCACAACCATCCGACCTGCCGATACAGGATTACATCGAGCAGCTCTGGGACCAACTCACGCGCCGCGCCGACAAGCGCGTCGAACACTCGTCGTTGATACCGTTGCCGAATCGATACGTCGTGCCCGGGGGTCGTTTCCGGGAGGTCTATTACTGGGACAGCTATTTCACGATGCTGGGCCTGGCCGAGTCCGGTCGTACCGACCTGATCCAGGACATGGTCGAGAATTTTGCCTGGCTGATCGGCGAGTTCGGATTCATCCCCAACGGCAACCGGACCTACTACTGCACGCGTTCGCAGCCGCCGTTCTTCACTCTCATGGTCGACCTGCTGGCCGAGGTCACCGGGGACGAGTCCGTTTACGCCAGGTTCCTGCCCCGGTTGATCAGCGAGTATGCGTTCTGGATGGCGGGAGTCGAAACCCTCGCGGCCGGACAGACGGAACATCGACGCGTCGTCGCAGGGCCGGACGGGCCACTCAACCGCTACTGGGACGACGCGGCGACTCCGCGCCAGGAGAGCTACGCCGAAGACCTGGAACTCGCCGCCTCCAGTGGTCGGCCCGAGCAGCTATACAGGGACATCCGTGCCGGCGCCGAATCGGGCTGGGACTACAGTTCGCGCTGGTTAGCGGACAGGCGTACGCTGCAGAGCATTCGGACGACCCGGGTCATACCGGTCGATCTCAACTCGCTGCTGTACAAGCTCGAGGCGACCCTGGCGCGCGCGAGCGAAGCGCACGGATCGGAAGCCGACGCCAGGAAGTACAGGGCGCGTGCAGACAACCGCAAGCTCCTGCTGCAGAAACTCTTCTTCGACGAGAAGACCGGCATGTTCATGGACTTGGCCTTGCCGGACTTCGGCGTTACCGGAACGCTGTCGATCGCGGCGGCGTATCCGCTGTTTTTCGGCATTGCCACGGAAGAGCAGGCGGAGCGGGTCGCGCAGTGTATCCAGCGCGACTACCTGAAAGCGGGCGGTTGGGTAACGTCCAACTACGCAACGGGACAGCAATGGGACAGTCCGAACGGCTGGGCGCCCATGCAGTGGATTACGTACTCCGGGCTCAAACGCTACGGGTTTCACGAGGAAGCCCACGCCGGCGCGACGCGCTGGGTCGACAACAGCATTGCCGTCTACCGTGAGCACGGCTGCCTGCTCGAAAAGTACAACGTGATCAACTGCGGACTGGCCGGCAGCGGCGGCGAATACGAGGTCCAGGAGGGCTTCGGCTGGACGAACGCCGTCCTGCTGCGACTGATGCGGGAGCTCCGCAGCACATGCTGAGACCGGCAGGTCGCGGCGCACTCATTCTCGGCGCCCTCCTGCTGGCAAACGCCGGCTGCTCGGGGCCGGGCACGGAAAGCGCCGGTCAACCGCACACCGGTTTGCGCTTTGCCGTCCCGGAAGGGCAGTCCGATAACTACTTCATCCAGCAGGACGGGATCTCGGCGCACCTCAACCTGCAATCCCGGCCGAGGCCGAGGCTCGTCGTCGCTTTCCCTGCCGGCAACAGCGGGGCCGCGCTCTTTTTCGACGCGGCGGACGAGGGTCCGGCCTGGGGCGCGGTCACGGGCCTCCAGACTATCGAGCGCCAGGACGACGCCGGGCGGACCCTGTACGGGATCGAGGCCGTGATCGACATGCAGGCGGAGAGCCTGCGCCTGCAAAAGGCGGACGTCGGCAGCGTCCGGTTCCTGCGCGAGGCCGTCGATTACTCGACTCTCCCGCCCCGCGCGCCGCCGGCCATGCAGACAGACGGCAACCGGATTCTATTCACCCGGGAGCGGCCGGACGGGGAGTCGAGCTACCTGCTGGAGGTGACCCTGCTCGCCGGCGAGCTACAGACCGGGGAGGGAACGCGCTTCGTCGCCGATGCCGGCGGCAGGCTGAGAATCCGCTTTGTGGCGGCCAGCGGCGATCCGCTCGAGGTCCCTGTTCCTGCAGCGCGGTTGCTTGCGAACGGCGCAGGCGATAACGAGCGACTCGAAGACGCCCTGACGTTCCTGGTCTACGAAACGAAGATGCTGGCCGGCTCGTGGCGATTCCTGACCTACTTCGGGCGCGACACGCTGTTGTCGACTCGCCTGCTGATGCCGCAACTGACGCCCGAAGCCGCCGAGATCGGCATCGCCTCGGTACTCGTGCGAATCAACGAGCAGGGCGAGGTGGCGCACGAGGAAGAGATCGGCGAACTCGCGGTCATGCGTAACCTGGCCGAGCGCAACCAGCCGACGGCGGAGCCGGTCTACGACTATGCGATGGTTGACGACAACCTGATGCTCGCGCCGGTCCTGCGTGACTATGTCGACGCCTTCGGGGTCGATCGCGCACAGCAGTTCCTGTCCGGCCGCGGTCGGTCGTCGGCGACATTGAAATCGCGATTGGCAAGAAACTTCGAGCTGGTGGTCCGGCAGGCACGAGCGTTTGTCGACGACCCCGACCGCACAAACCTGGTAGCCATCAAAGACGGGATCAACGTCGGCAACTGGCGCGACAGCCAGGAAGGCCTCGTCGGCGGGCGCTACCCCTACGACGTCAATGCCGTGCTGCTGCCGGCGGCGCTCGCGGCCATCGCCGAGATCGCCGGGAGCGGCCTGCTGGACGGCCATGCGAACTCGCTGCCGGGCCGGGATGAACTGTTGCGGATGGCGCGAGCCTGGGAGGCGAACGCGGCCGGGTACTTCAGGGTCTCCATCGACGCGGAGCAGGCCCGGGAAAAGCTGGACGCGTATGCCCGTGACAACGGCTATCCGCCGGTCGAGGCGCCGGCAAGCGGACTGAGCTTTCATGCGGTCGCGCTCGATGCCGGGTTCAAACCCATACCGGTCATGCATTCCGACGTGGGCGCGGACCTGCTCTTCCTGCAACGACCGGAGCCCGAGCTCGCTAACATCGTCGCCAACCTGCTGCGGCCGTTCCCGGCCGGCCTGTCGACACCCGTCGGGATCCTGGCCGCGAACCCGGCCTACGCCGGCCCCGAACAGCAGGCGCTGGTCACGCGCAACCACTACCACGGCACGGTCGCCTGGTCGTGGCAGCAGGCGATGATCGTCGCCGGCCTCGACCGGCAGCTCCGCCGCGACGACCTGTCCGCGGCGCTGCGGCAGGAACTCGGGGACGCGCGCCGCAAGATCCGGGACGACATCACGGCCAACCGGGAGATCATCAACTCCGAGCTCTGGTCTTTCGCGCTGCGCGGGGACGAGTACGTGATCGCACCGTTCGGCCAGAGCGAGGGCCACCTGACCGAGTCCAACGCCGTCCAGCTTTGGAGCACCGTGTTCCTCGCGCTGTAAGATCTGTGGGGTCGGACCAACGTAAAGGTCTGATTCGAAGCCGCAAAGTCGTCCGTCTGATATCGTTTCGACCGCTAATCGCCCATTTTCGGCGACGCAAGACGGTGATTTGGGCTTTGTCGCCACTGCGGGAACCAGCGCGCCTCGACATTCGTGTCCCGCGCATAAGTACAGCCGCGACCCGACGGTCCCTTCTGTGCCGAGAACCGACAGCCTGCAGCCGCGCCAGGTGACAAGCAGCTAGCGCCGCCATCGTTGCCTGTCGCGCAAAGAAATCGGTAGGAAATGTTTTCGACGGCGACGATGGGTGATACGCCATCCCCGATCTTGGCCGCAAGTTCTGTCTACCCAGGTCAGGTTGAATCATTCGGGATTCTGGCGCTGAAATGGTGGATTTAGCGCCCGACTAGCGCCGCCTGAAATCTGTTTTTTGCGGGCAATTCAGTTTGTTACTTGCCGCCTGCACGGGTCCGACCCTGGACCGCTGGACCGCTAGGCTCCAGGAGCCCGCTCCGCGGGCGACCAGCCGCCGGATCTTTTGGTCGACCCGGCTGTCAGATCCGTTCGGGGGCTAATACATTGGTCAATCGTCGCGACTTCATTCGCCTCGCTGCCGCCAGCAGCCTCGGGCTCGTGATCGGGTTCCCGAAGGCCGGGCTCGCGGCTGCTGCCGTCACCGAGCTGCACCCGCTGATCCGCATCGGCACCGACGGCCGCATCACCCTGTACGCCCAGAATCCCGAGATGGGCCAGGGCGTGAAGACGGCGCTGCCGATGATCATCGCCGAGGAACTGGACGTCGACTGGGACGGGATCCGGGTGGAACAGGCCGACTGGGATCCGCGCCTCGAGAACCAGTTCTCGGGCGGGAGCCTGAGCATTCGCCTGAACTACACGGCGATGCGCCGGGCGGGCGCGACGGCGCGAGCGATGCTGCTGGCTGCGGCCGCGGAGCGTTGGAATGCACCGGAACAAAGCCTCGCCACGGAAGCCGGCTACGTCGTCGATCCCGCGACCGGTGCGAGGCTCGCTTACGGTGCGCTCGCCGCAGCCGCGGCGATGCTGCCCGTGCCGGAGAATCCCCCGCTCAAGGACGAGAACGAGTTCAGGCTGCTCGGCACGTCGGTGGCCGATGTCGACAACCGGTCGATCCTGACGGGCTCGCAGGTCTACAGCCTGGACCTGCGGCTACCGGACATGCTTTATGCCACCGTCAAACGGTGCCCCCACGGCGACGGCCAGCCGGTATCGTTCGATGCGACGGCAGCAAGAACCGTCCGGGGCGTCGTCGCCTTCCATATGCTGAAGAACGTCGATCACGGCGGCAGGATCATCCTGCCGAACTGCCCGAATTTCGTATCGGGCGTTGCGGTCCTCGCGAACAGCACCTGGGCCGCGCTCGAAGGCGCGCGCAAGCTCGAGGTCGAGTGGCTCATGCCCGACCAGCGCGACGACATCGACGAATTGATGCAGAAGTTCGAAACCGCGCTAACCGACCAAGCGCTGGTCGTGCGACAGGACGGTGACGAGATCGGTGCCGCTACGGACATAGACGTCGTGTACCGGCTGCCCTATTTCGCACACGTGCCAATGGAGCCGATGAATTGCACGGCCAGGGCGGACGGAAACACGGCGGAGGTCTGGGCTCCCACGCAGAATCCGCCGATGGCTGCCGAGGCCGTTGCGAAGGTGCTGGGCATCCCGCAGGAGAACGTCACGATACACGTGATGCGCTCGGGCGGCGCCTTCGGTCGGCGCTACTACGCCGACTTCATCGTGGACACCGTGCTGCTGGCGAAGCAGTTCCGGCGCCCGGTCAAGGTCACCTGGAGCCGCGAGGACGACATACGCCACGATTATTTCCGTGCCGCCAACGTGCAGCGCGTGCGATCTTCGCTGCGCGACGGTCGCATCAGTCACTGGCACCAGAAGGTCGTGAGCCATTCGCGGGAGATCTATCTCGGCCGCGACGGTTCGCCCGCGGAGATCTACGACTTCGAGTTTCCGGCCGGATTCGTTCCGAGCCTGCTCTTCGAGTATGTCTCCGTGCCGGCGCGCATCCCGCTCGGCCAGTGGCGGGCGACGGAGCACTCGGGCAACGTCTTCGTCGTATCGAGCGCGATCGACGAACTCGCGAGCGCGCACGGCATCGACCCGGTCGAGTTGTGGCTCAGGCTCATCGGCGACGAGCAGTACGTCCAGGTACGCGAGGACTTCCGCTTCGACGCAGCCCGGTTGCGGCACGTCGTCGAACTCGCTGCCGCCAGGTCGGGCTGGGGCACGCCGCTGCCACGGGGCAGCGGCCGCGGCTTCGCCGCGAGCTACAACCAGGGCGCCTGGGTGGCGGAGGTTGCCGAGGTCACGGTCCGGGACGGCAACCTGTACGTCGACCGGATCACCTGCGCTGTCGATTGCGGCCGCGTGATCAATCCCCAGGGCGCACGCAACCAGGTCGAAGGCGCCATCGTCGAAGGCCTGTCCGCAGCACTGCACGGCAGGATCACGGTCCGCGATGGCGTCGTCCAGGAAAGCAATTTCCACGACTACCCGTTCTGCCGCATCCACGAAATCCCGCGGATCGATGTGCACTTCGTAGAACGCAGCGACGCGCCGAGAGGCCTGGGCGAAGGACCGCTCCCGCCGGTGGCTCCCGCGATTACCAACGCGATCTTCGCGGCGACGGGCAAACGAATCCGCGAGCTGCCATTGGGTCGGACCAGCGCAATAGTCTGATTCGAAGCGGAAAAGTCGTTTGTCTGATAACGTTTCGACCGCTAATCGCCGGTTTTCGGCGACGAAAGACGGTGATTTGGGCAACGTCGCCAGTACGATGACGGGAACCGGCGCGTTTCGACATTCGTGTCCTGCACACTCAGTGCAGCCGCGACAAGGCTATCCCTTCAGTGATGAGAACCGACAGCCTGAAGCGTCACCGGGTGACACGCAGCCAATGTCGCTATCGTTGCCTGTCACGCAAAAAAATTCGGCAGGAAATGCTCTTGATGGCAACGATGGCGATACGCCATCCCCGGTCTTGGCCACAGGTTCTGTCTACCCTGGGCACGTTGAGTAATTCGGGATTCTGGCATTGAAATTGTGGATTTGGCGCCCGAATAGCGCCGTCTGGGATCTCTTTTTTCTCAGCAATTCATGTCGTTACCTTGCGCCTACACCGGTCCGACCCCAGGCCGGTGTCTAATCCGCAACTGGGGTCAGAGTAAAAACTCGTCTGGCGCTGCGGTGATCTGACTTTTGGGCGAATTTCGCGCGAGGAGTTTTTACTCTGACCCCAAATATCCCTGTCCCCGGAACTCCCTCACAGGAACTTGTCGACCGCGAAGACGATCACGGCGATGGCGAGTATTGCGATGACGATCCGGTCGAAGCGGCGATCGTGCCGGGCCGGGGCGGTGCCCGACCGCCGCAGA
>Ga0224500_10001246_pt1 | contig 15497 bp, 15 predicted proteins | sample SF_Oct11_sed_USG_FD_168126 | JGI IMG/M metagenome (GOLD analysis project Ga0224500, IMG submission 168126) | Sediment microbial communities from San Francisco Bay, California, United States - SF_Oct11_sed_USGS_4_1 | ecosystem: Environmental > Aquatic > Marine > Sediment | place: USA: California... | reverse complement strand
CGGGCGCGTCGGCAGCAAGCTCGATGGCGGGGAGTGGTGCTTTGCCTGCGTCGGCCCGTAGGCGAAGGTGCTCGCGCGCGAGTTCCGCTCGAGCATGGCTCCGTAGGCGAGCACACTGAGAGGGAAGCCAGCCGCTGCCGTGGTCGGCAGGAACTCGATGCGAATCGTGGAGTCGGCGGTGAGCCAGTTGATCGTGACCTGCAGCCGGCGCCAGCCGTTGCCCACGTCCTCGCTGTTGAAGCGGTGCGTGCGCCCGGTGCCGGTGAAGGTTGGAGTGATGGCGCCCGTGGAGTGGACGATGTCCACCACGGTCGAAGCCGTGCCCGCCTGGATGCGCAGGCGGCTCGTCGTGGCCGAGCCTGCCTTCATGTACATCGAGAAGGTGTACAGGCTGCCGTCGATCAGCGACGCTGCGGCGATGTCGGAGCGAACCGATGCGCCGTTTGCGCTGGCCGACACGGTCGTGCCCTGCGTGTTTCCGAACGGGTCGGTAACAGCAGCCCCCAGCACGATGTTGGTGAGCGTCCAGAAGGCCACACTGAAGTCGTTCGACGCCGAGGCCGTACCGTTGCGGCACAGGTTCTGCCACCAGTCGGCCACGGTCGTGCTGACCGTCGCGCTCGTGCCCGCGTCCACGATCTTGCGCAGCCACCCGTTCTGCCCTCGGTCGGCCTGGACGTAGTCCAGGGACTCGTTCGCGGCGTACTCGCCGAAGCTGTAGATGTCCCCGTTCGAGTCGAGCGCCAGGTCGTAGCCGACTCCCGAGTAGTTGGCGAGCGCCCACTTCAGCTCGCCGCCCGGTGCAAACTTGGCGAGCAGCGTCTGCCGCGCGTTGAGCGTGTTCACCGGCGACACGCCGGTCCCGCTGCGGTCGGGCGCGGCGCTCGCGGGCGAAGCGCGTGCCGCCGGTGTGATCCGGTACGGGTGCCCAGCAGCCAGCCGGCCCTGCCCTCCGTAGCGGTTGGCGAAGTAGCCCTCGTGAAGCTCGATCTCGGTGTCGGTCAGCAGGCGCGTGTAGACCATCACCGCGAGGATCACCCCGTCGAACGAGCCAAACGAGGCGCTCTCCGAGAAGTAGCCGAGGCTCGTGGCGCCAGTGCCGGCCACGGCCTTCGAGGCGTAGCGCACGCCGACCGCATTCCGGTTGCCGAGCGCGCCGTTGATGCGCACCTGGCTTTCGTTGGTTCCGGTGCCGCACTGCAGCGTCGCCACGCAGAAGTTGGCCAGGTCGCCCGACTCGACCATGGCGTCGTCCGGGTGGTTGCCGGTGCCAGCCGGAGCCGGGTCTGCCGTGCCGTCGGCGTGATCGAACAGGGACACCACGCCGCGCACGGCATTCGAGATGGTGTTCGAAGCGCCGCGGTTCGCGCCCAGAACGTAGTAGGCGTCCTGCGCCGGGCTCGTGTCGTTGATCAGGGCCTGGCCGATCACGGCCCCCTGGCTCGAGCTGAAGGTCGGTCGGAACACGACGAAGGCCGTGAACTCGGCCCCGTCGTAGCTCGGGAACAGCGTGCGCATCAGATCCTTCGCGCTCGGATCCGTGCCGGGGTTCGGGTTCGACTGCAGGCCCTGCGCGCCGCGGAAGCGCACGCCGGGGATGCCGTTGATCGCCTGCAGGTCCACGAACGGCGCGGCCACGCCGGTCGGCTTGTACAGGTTGCGCTGCTTGCCCGTGAGGTCCACCCACTCGGTAACCTCGGCCTCCTGCTCGTAGCGGTCCACCGTGAGCGCGTCGCCGTCGAGGCTCTCGCTGTCGAGGTAGGCCCAGCAGTCCTGCTGCCAGTTGGCCAGGTCGCGCATCGGGACCCAGCCGATGGCCGTCGGCCACGGCCCGTTCAGATCGCTCGCGCCCGCGCTCGGGTCGAGCCCGCGCACCGGGTTCGTCGGGTGGCACGTCACGACGCTGCCGTCCGTCTTGATGCCCATGCCCGCGCTCGGGTACGGGATCTTCCACGAGGCGTCGAGCTCTGGCGCCGAGAGGTCGAGCGCCGAGTAGGTCACGACGTAGCTGCGCTCGCGCTGCGGGTCGTCCTGCAGCGTGTACAGCACGCCGTTCCGGCTCGAGATGTTCGTCACGAACCGCTGGGGCTCGAGCGTCCACAGGAGGTGCCACGAATCCTCGCGCACCACCCCCCCCTCCTCCTTCGGCCCCTGGCGGAAGCACACGAGCACGGCCTGGGTCGCGTTGCCGCCCGACGTCACGCCGACGTATATCTGGCCGACCTCGTCAACGTGGATCGCCTCGCAGACGTGCGCGGGGTCCTTGACGGGCACCGGGATCGAGTAGACCAGCGTGCCCTCGGGCGTGTACTTGACCACGGCCTGGGCCTCGAGGACGTAGCGGTTCTGCTGCTGGTCGTAGGCCAGGCCGCGCGCCGGCTGCTTGTCGGGAGTGCTGGTGCTGGTCGCCGTGAGCTGCGCGCCCTTGCGCGTGTAGTCCACGTTGCGCACGAGGTGCGACACCGCGGTCAGGGCCGTGGCGCGCTGCCCCTTGGTCGGGTCGTTGCGCCCCAGGGCGGGCTCGTAGCGCGTCGGCCTGGTCGAGCCGGTGGGCCGCAGCTCGAGCTGCGCGCCCCAGAAGTAGGTTCCGGCGACTCCGGTGCTGCCCTGGTTCGGGCGCAGGATCACGCGCAGGATCGAGCCAGCGTTCGCGTCGTTTGCCTCGTCGGACTCGTTCCAGGTGATCGCCATCCAGAAGCGATACCACCCGTTGCCCTCGTCGCTGTACCCGTAGACGTTGCCCGTCGGCACGCTCGCCTGCACCACGGTCGGCACGCCGCCCGACCACGAGATCGTGAGCGTGTTACGAGCCATCGTGCCCAGCGAGCCCTGCCGCAGCGACAGCAGCGTCTGCGTCGCGGTCGAGGCCTTCACGAACAGCGAGAGCATGATGATGGTGCCCGGCGTACGGATCCACGTCGAACCAGCGCGCGCCGCGTTGCGGGACGTGGCCTCGAGCACGTCGAGCTCCTGCACCAGTTCGACCCGGTCGCTGCCGGCCAGGAGCTGGGTGCAGAGGTACGCCTGGGTCAGGCCGTCCGGTGCGAGCGTGCCGTCCGTCGCCGCGCTGAAGCTCTTCGCCCCGGCGATGCCCACGCGCCACCCTTCGCTGACCGGCCAGGGGATGTCCCCCTCGCGCGTGTCGCGGTAGTGGCTCATGTCCTCGCTGAAGGCGATTCGGTTGCGCCCGACCTCCGCGCTCAGGAACGGGACGTGCCCGTTGCGGCTCGACACGCGCAGGCGCCCGGTCGAGGCCTGGCTCGTGCGCATGTTCAGCGAGTGTGACGTCGTGCCCGGCGGCTGCTCGGCCTTCGCCTTCGAGTCGTTGAGCCCGAACTTCGGGGGCAGGACCGGCAGCTCTTGAGTCACGGGTACGCCACCTCGCCCTGGTTCCAGTTGCGCCCAACCATGCCGATGCCGGAGGCGAGCCCGGTCATGCGCCCGAGCTCGCGGTTCGTGTCACCGTCTCGCTGGACCGCGTTCACGAAGTCGGGCATCTGCCACAGCGAGGCCAGGCGCTCGGTCACCGTGCCGATGTCCTCCGAGTGCCAGCCGCGCGCAACGTGCCGGCAGGCCTCGAGGAAGATCGTCTCGAGGAACCACGGCATCAGGATGTTGTCCGACTCTGCCGCAACGACCTGCGGTCTTGAGCGATAGCGCAGCAGGAAAGCGTTGTGCTGCGTCGTGCTCGGCACCGGCCAGAGGTTCAGCCGGCGCTCAATCACGCTGGGCGTCACGACGGTCGAGGGCATGTAGCGCGTGGGGCGGATCTGCGTCGTGTCGATCTGCTGGCCCTGGTGCTGCTCGAGCTGTGCGCCCCATGCAAGCACCGTCCCGCCGGCCACGCCAACGGTTGGCCGGATGGCGAAGAAGAGGTTGGTCGATGGGATGGCCCGGTCTGTGTCAACCGTGATCAGGACGCGCACCCTGTACCAGCCGTCACCGTGCTCTTCGACCGCAACGTCGTGCGCCCCACCGCCCTGAGACGCCTGGAGCGCCGCGCTCGGCACGCCGGCAGTCCACGTCAGGCGCAAGGTCGTCAGCGGCGGCGTGGTCAGCGTGGTCAGGCCCGACGTTGTGGACTGGCGCAGGCTGATCTCGGTTGCGTCAGCCGGGTTCGACACGCCGGCCTTGACGAACAGGCTCGCCACATAAGTGCGCCCGTTGCCCTGCGACTGGTTGATCTGGAACGACTGCGTCACCACGCCGGCGACCGTGGTGCCTGTGAGGATCACGGCATCGGCGCCGCCATCGGGCGCGACGTTGGCGCTGCCGGCCACGCTCGCGTTCGAGGCCGTCCAGATCGGCGACGAGAAGGACTCCGACTCGAGTGCGAGGTTGGGGTTACCGGTGACCTCGTGCTCGATGGTGTAGTAGTGTCCGAACGGGTCGCCGGTCGGGATCGTACCGGAGCGCAGCTCGAGCATCTCCTTCTCGCTGATGGGCTCCATCCAGGTGAGGAGCCCGGGACCGCGCACGAGCGCGATCATCTCATCGAAGTCGGGGGGCAGCGTGACGTAGGGCTGCCCGGCGATCAGCGACAGCGGCTTCGACGTGCGCGTCAGCCAGCGCCACGGGTAGGCGCGCGACAGCGCCTGCAGCGCCTCGTTGATCATGAGCATCTCGGAGGCGCCGCCCCCCGCCAGGGAGCCAGCGGCTGCGCTGCCGGTGATCGTGTATCGGATCGCGTTCGCTGCTGTGCTGGCGAGCATCTGGCCTCCTGGTTGTGCGTGAAGATGCCCGAGGGACCGCGGTGAAGCGATCCCCCGGGCGTGCCCTCTCAGGCAAGAGGACGAGCCAGATCAGGCGTCAGGCGCCCGCGCCAATCGCAAACCCACCCGGGCAACCCCGGAAGTGGACGGGCGTCAGCACGGCGGCCCGCGTCGCGGTCAGCGCCAGCAGCAGTCGCCCGCAGATGGGCGAGCTGATGTTGGGAGCCGTCTCGTGGAGCAGGTTCCCGGTAGTGGCGTGGAGCTTCGTGCGCACGGGAAGCGTAGCGGTGACGGTCGTCACCTTCGCCTGCACGTTGTAGCCTTCCGAGATGCCTCGGAAGGTTTGCCCGACTCCGGCAGCCTCGGTGGCGATCACGAACCACCCCAGCACTGCGCCGTTGGCGGCGTTGACGCCGACCGCGACCGTGTTGGCGAGGGTCCCATCGTCGTTTCCGTTGATGCCGCCTTTGACGTCCGAGTTGTCCGCGGTGCCGCCCTCGGTGACCATGGCGATGTCGCCAACGGAAACCGATTGCCGCGCCGTGTAGATGGACGAGACGGTGCCGAACTTCAGCCCCTTGCCCGCCACGTTTTGGTTCAGATAGGTCATGTGTAGTTCTCCTGTTCGGATCAGATTCCGGTCGTGGGGGCAGCCGGGGTCGTGATGTCCACGCCCGCACCGGCAACAGGGCGAAGGATGCCCAGCTCTCGACGGTTCTGGCACACGAGGTTGTACCAGGTGTCGGTGACCATCACCTTGAGGAAGGGCTGACGGTCGGGCGAGAACGGCGGCACGCGGTAGAACACGCGGTCGCGGTGCATGATCAGGTTGAGCACCTGGCCGTTCACAGCGACGATGCGCGGCCCGTTGTTGTAGTTGGCTCCCGCACCGGTTCCGCTCTCATCCGTGAGAACGGTCGTGGTGAGAGTGTCGTTCAGCCACGCGAGCCCGTTGAGGGTCGAGATGTAGACGAACGGCACCCCGTGGAACATCGGAGCCGGGTAGCTCGGGTCCTGACGACCGGCGAGGTAGGCGTCCTGCTGGTTGCGCATGCAGGACTCGGCCAGGATCAGGCCCCACAGCGACACGGCGTAGAACGCCGGGCTGCGCGTGGGCTCGCTGAAGCTGCCGAATCGAGGCAGACGCTCGAAGCGGCACTTCGAGTGCAGCTCGCGCATGCCGGCCCAGAACCGTTCGGGCGCAGCCGTCATGTCGGTCTGCGAGGCGTAGGTCGCCTCCTGCGAACGCCAGCGATAGCCAGCGGTTCCCGCGGTCGTGCTGGGAGTCACGCCCTCGACGGAGGTCCACGCCGTGCCTCCACCCGAGTTCGGCAGACCGGTGTTGCCGCCGCTGCTCGACTGGTTCACGAAGCAGCCCAGCGAGTACGGCAGCGAGCCGCTCCCCGATTCTTGTTCCGCAGCGTTCGGAGGCGCGACGAGCGAGTCCTCCATCTTGTGGATCTGGGTCGTCCACAGGTTCATGAACTTCAGGCGCTGGATGCGCTTGAAGCGATGGAAGCGACCGATGCGGTCGGACAGCGAACCCGACTCGTTGAGTCCGACCTCGTGGTCGGTCCAGCTGGTCGAGTTCTTGAGGAAGCGCCACGGGGCGTTCCACTGCGTGCCGACCTGCTGGTTGCGGTAGTTGAAGTCCTGCGAGTCGGACTTGTAGAACTCCGCGTCCGAGTCCTCGTTGAGGTAGATGATGTCCTGGATCTGCGTGCCGCCCTGGAGGAGGAAGTCAGCGTCCTTCCCTTCCATGAAGCGAGGCAACAGGTAGCTGTTGCGCACGACTGCGTTGATGATCGACTCGTCGTTCTTCAGGAACGCCGGGCCGGTCGTCAGCATGAACATGCTGAACGGGTCCATTGCGGTGGCCATGTGCGAATCTCCTTTGTCGTGGCTGCGCGCCTACTGCGCGCCGCCGTGCATCGCGCGCCAGGCCGAGTCGCTCATCTCGTGCGCCTTGTTGAAGGACGCCCAGAGCTCCCCGTCCTCGCTGCTCGCAACCGCCGCGGGAGCACGCGCTCCCACCACCGGCTGTTGCGAAGCGGATCGCTCGTACTCACGAGCCTCGGCTGCGCGCTGCGCCTGCACGCGAACCGGAGAGACACCAGGCAGAGCGATGCGGCGCGCGTGCTCCCAAGCCTCGCGGATGCCGCGCACGCTCATGTCGTAGCGTCCCGTCTGGATCAGGGCCTGGTAGGCCTTCTCCAGCTCGCCTCGCGTCGCTTCCTCGTTGACCTGCGGGTAGTCGCTCGACCACTCGCGGAACACCGAGTCCTCGACCATGCCCTCGACCATGCCGGCGAGCGCCTCGAGCCCCGTGCGGAGCTGGGCGTTCTCTTGCATGAGCGGGGACGCGAGACTCTTGAGCGACTGCTCGAACGCCGCTCCAACGGGTTCTCCGACCTCCTCGCCCCACTGGTCCGAGAAGGTCTTGGCCATCTCTGCCGCCGCGCTCTTCACTGCCGCGTCGAGGGTTGGGGTCGCGGTTTGTCCGGGGCCACCGCTGGCCGGGGTTGCGACCTTCTCGTTGCTGGCAGGCTGCGCTGCGGGCGCTTGGGCCTTGCCCTTCTCACCCAGGCGGGTGCGGAAGTCTTCGAACTTCGAATCGACCTCGGCTTGCGACGAGGCTCGAGCCAGGCCGATCTCGAGCACGTCCGTGTCGGACAGCTTCGAGATCGCTGTGTCTTTCCAGCCGTCGCGCTTCAGCGCAGCGATGGCTCGCGTGCGCTGCTCGACGGGCGTGCCCTGGGCGGGCGCGGCGTCGGCGGCGGGCTGGGTGTTCTGCTGCTGCGTGGCCGGCTGCGCCGCGGGCTGCGCGGGCACGCGGATGTCGCCGGGCTTCTCGGTTCCAGCGGGGCCCGCGGGGCGCGGAGCCGGGTGGCCGCCGATGCGGACGTCCAGCGGGACCACTCCAGCCGGAACCTGCGACTGGATGAACCGCTCGACCTCGGAGAGGCCGCGCGATTCGGGGATGGCCGACTCGGCGTGGGCGCGCTCGAACAGCGCCCAGTCGGGATCCTGCGTGGGATCCGCCGGCACGGCAGGACCGGTGTCCTGCATGCGAGGGCGCCCGCCGATGCCGGCTGCGGAGTCGGCGGTCACTACCTTCGAGGTATCGACGCGCCCGTTGACGAGAACGGAAGTGGGGTCTGCCATGGGTGCCTGTTGCCCAAGGGACGCGCCCCACAGTTGGCCGTCCGGTCGTTGAGGATGATGTAGGTGGTATCAGACTCGCCCCGTCAGGGCAAGACGGCGTAGACGCAGATGGCATCGCCGGTCCCGACCGCCAGCGTGATGCTGAGTCCGTTCGGGAGGTAGAGATCGAGGTCGGTGGAGTTGCCGATCCCCAGCATCGTCAGCTGGTTGTCGCCGATGGTGGTCGCGCCACCCGTGGCGGACGGGTTGCGGAAGACGTTGCCACCGGCATACGCCACTCCGGCCCCGTCGGCTACGGTGAAAGCCGAACCGTTGCATCCGAACAGCGTGATGATCCGGTGAAGCACCACAGCCTTCCCAGCTGGAGCGCGCCCATCGGCAGCCGTAGTCGTCTCCTGGTTGTCGGCTCCAGGGTACACGGTTTTCCCTGCGGCCCAGGTGAACTTGAACCAGCCTAGGCCTGAGTAGGTATTGGCGATCAGCATCACTGCACCTCGGGTAGCTTGCACAGCCGCTCGCGCTGCGCGATGTCGGCCAGGTCCTTCTTCTTCTTCTTCGTCACAGCCGCAACGTGCTGCGCCGCGATCTCCTTCGGGTTGCCGACCTTGAAGCGCCCGTCGCGCTCGCAGTAGTCGTGCAGCTCCTTCGGGCTCTTGAACACGGCGCGCCCGACCTCGTCGTAGGCCGGCGCGCGCACGGGCATGCGCACGGCGTGGCCCTTCGACTGCAGGTAGCGCGCCTTGCGCTCGGCGTGCTTGATGGCCGCCAGGTTCGGGCACGCTTCGCTGTGCAGCCGGTAGTTCTCCTGCCCCTTGCTGCTCGGGATCTGCGGAGCCTCGATCACGCGGCGCCACGCTTTGCCGTCGATCTTGACCCACGAGCCGATGCTCGGCGCCTCGCGCACCGGAAAGAAGTGCTCGAGGCGCTCGCCCCGCTCGTTCTCGAACTCGTAGATGGGCATGGCTGTGCTACGGGTACGCGGCGCCGATGACTTCGCCCGACAGCTCCGAGAGGATGGCCTGTGGGTCGAGCGACGGGTACTCGGACGCGATCTGCTCGAGCGCCTTGCGCTTCTTCTTGTAGCGGGCCACGTTGACCGCCGTCCACAGCGCCCGCTCGAAGTCGGTCTGCGTCAGCTGGCCGGAGGCGCTGCCGGAGTTGTTGATCACCCAGTCGTCCACGACACTGCTTCCGAGAGGCATCGGATCACCCCACCTTCTTGGGTTGCGGGCGTGCGCTCGCGCCGCCCTGGGACTGCGACTTGCTGGTCTTCGGAGTGCTGGGCTCTTGAGCCTGCCGTTGCGTCTGCGGCTTCGCACCTCCCCCGCTACCACCACCGAAGGCGGCAGCCCTCGGTTGGATCTTCGAGCCGCCCTGCTGCGCGCCCTGCGCGCCGCCACCCTGGAGCAGCATCTGCATCTCCGCTGCGCCGGCTGCGATCTCGTCAGGGTTCTGGAACATCTCGGCGAGCTCAGGGAACTGCAGTGGGCCGGCGAGCATGCGCGCGACGCGATCCCACGGGAAGCGCGGGTTCATCGCCGCGTCGTTGGCCAGGCGCTCGACCACCTCGAGCTGGAGCAGGGCCGACTCCGTGCGCTCGGCCTGCGACTGCCGGCCCATGCCGGGCCGCACGTCCACCGACAGGGCGTGGTAGGGGATCCGATCCGTGCGCCCTCGCGCGCCGCCGAGGAACATCGGCCCCTTGGCGTCAGGATCGACCATGCCGCGGCGAGCCATCTCGCCCACGTCCTTCTGGTTGAGCTGCTGCGCCATCCGGTTGTCCTCGTACAGCGCGTACCCGACGCGCCAGAGGTAGTCGCGCACCCCGTCCTCGAATGCCAGGCGCAGCGTCGAGAAGCGGTTCTCCGACCCGTTGTTGGCGATGTTCTGCTCGGTCGCGGTGCCGCGCCCGGTGACCTTGCCCGAGGACTGCTCCGTGAAGCCGAGCACGCTTTCGAGGTCGTTCTGCGACAGCTGCTCGTGCGCGACGGCCTGGTCGCTCGCGCCGCCGATCTCGAGCGGGATCACGTCGTCCTTCGAGATGCCGCTGATCTTGTAGAGGCAGTCGTGCTGCCCCTGGCGGATCAGCTCGACCTCCGTCTCGCTGCCGGAGGCGATGATGCCGATGCGCTTGAAGTTGCGCTGCATCCCCTGGCGGATGCGCACGTCCTCGTCCAGCTCACGGATCTGCTTCTCGCAGGCCGTCAGCACGCCGAAGGGCAGCGAACTCGAGCCCACGAAGCACTGGCCGAACACGACGTAGGGGCCGCGCTCACTGCCGCGGTACGGGCGTGGCACGCGCGGGAACTTGTCCGCGCCCTTCTTCGAGAGCGCCTTCACGTCGATGTCGCCGCGCTGGATGTCGGCGCCGAAGCCGCGATTCACGAGCAGCGTGAAGATCGTTCCGTTGTAGCCCTTCGCTGGGCCCGGCGACGCCTCCACGCCCCACGGGTTGTCCTTCGGGATGTGGTACTCGGGCACGAATATCTCGATGCCCACGATCTCGTCGCGGCTAATCTCGGGGACCTCGGGCCGGCCCAGGTACTCGAGCTGCTGGTCACTCGCGTAGCTGGCGATGACCTCGAGGTCCCACCCGCCGGCCTTGCCTTCCTTCTCGATGTCCGAGCGGTCCCGCACCCAGATGTGGCCCTGCAAGCGGATGTCGTCGCGCTGGGTTGCGAGCGCATCTTCGAAGTACCGCTCTTGCGGGATGCGGTAGCCCTTCGGGCGCCACGGAACCCGGGGCTCGGGCGCCCCACTCGCAGGGTCGGAAGGTCGCCAGTCGCTGCCCACTCCCTCGATGGGGCGCGCGCCCGGGATCGGCTCGCTCGAGACGTAGAGGACGCCGAAGTTGTACTGCATGTCGGTGGCCGGCCCGCGCGCGAGAAGCTCGCGCTGGCGCGTGTCCACCACCCACCGGTTCAGCGCGAGCTCCAGCTCGAACTCGTCGCCGCCCGCGTCACCGATGAGCGCGTTGATCTGGGTCGCCGGATCCGACCACACGAGCTGCGGCACGACCCAGGTCTGCCACTTGTGGTAGTAGTTCTTGGCCGGCGCGTGCTGCTCGCTCGACTCGGGCGTGCCGGCGTAAGGACCCGCGCGCTTTGCCAGCTGCTCGCGGTAGGCCTTCAGGGCCTTCTTCGTCTTCTCGTAGGCGGCCTGGAACTCGCTGTAGAGCGCGCTCGGCGTGGTGCTAAGTGCCAACCTCCATGCAGCCTTCCCCCACAGGAAGAACACGGCCCGCCCGCCTCGGGAGTGCGGGAGGAGCGGCGAGCGGGCCGTGCAGCGTCACGAGTGAAGTCCCCATCTCAGAGGGTCAGGATCGGACCCAGGGCCACCATAGCGGGGCCCTGGGGCGCGGGGAAGGGGCACCAGGGTGAAGTCTCCCCCAGCCCGCCCAGGGCCGTGCTGGGGCGAGCCCCGTCCAGGAAAATGGAACTGGCGAACACGCCCGGCCCACCCTCGAGCAGGGCGTCGCAGCTCGTGCAGTCGGCCCGGGCGGACCCGGCCTGCCCGACGACCAGGCTGCCGGAGAGGAACACGCGGTAGCCCGCCAGCCCCGCCGGCACGGGGTAGTACTCGCCGCACGGCTTGACCGGGGCGCGCGGGAGCGAGATGTAGGAGTCGATGACGGCCACGTTCTCGGCGACGACCGGGCCCTCGATGGTGCAGCCCTCGATGAAGGCCACGTCCGAGTTCAGCGTCACAGCAGCGGGCCACTCGGTGGCGAGGAAGGCACAGCCGACCAGCCGGATGCGGTCAGCCCAGAACGCGCCCGACAGGGCCGCTCGAGTGTCCTCGTCGGGCTCGAACACGCCCCCCACGATGGTGAGGCTTTTCCACGCCGGCAGGCGGATGCCCCGCTTGACGGAGGGCCCGTACTCGTCGGCGTAGAGCACCGCGCCCTCGGGCGCTTCATCGACGACGTCCTGGAACATGCGCGACGTGCCCGCGCTCGCGGACGCGCCGAGTCCACTGGGCTGCTGCTGCGCAGACAAAACGACGGGGGAGAGAACCAGGACGATGAGGATCCACAGCTTGTTCATGGGGTCACGATCTTCTTCATGAGTTGCTTGCCCGCGGCGACCGCACGGCCACCCAGGGACAAGGGTTCGTAGAGGCGCTCGAAGATGGTCTGCGGAACGGGACGCGCGCCCTCGACATCGTAGACCATCCAGGTCCCGAGCGGGATCAGCAGGCGACCGAACACGGTGCGCACGGTGTACACATGCCCTCCATTGTGAGAGACATCGACCTCGACGCCCTCGGGCACGTTGAACTGCGTCAGCTGGTCGGCCTCGACCACCTGGGACTTGATCTTCCAGACCGCTCTCATACGTCGATAGGGGTATGGCGACCGTGGTAGTCGCGCCTGACTGCTTGCTCGTTCCCGTCGTGAACTCCGACGAGTTGTCGCTGGTCCCAGCCGTCGTAGAGAGCGCACAGCGATGAGCGGTTCTTTGCCGCAGCTTCGAGCGGGTACTTGCACGCCTCGCACAGGCCGCCCTTGCACTTAGTCTCGTCTCCACAGTGACGGCACTTCATCGGGCGTACTCCAGCGCGTCGCAGCCCCACTCGGCGGCCTCGAGGTCCGCGTGCGCGAGGCCCTTCTCGGTGATCTCGAGGCACTCGATCTCGCGCTTCAGCTCGAGCACGTACACGCTGCGCGAAGCCATCCATCCAGCCTCGATCAGTGCGTCGGTCACGACCTTCGGGCACGCGCTCATCGCGCCCACGCGCTGCGAGTGGCGCATCATCACGAGCCAGCCGGTAAGCTTCTCGAGGGGTATCTTCACGCCTTGCGCTCGCACTTCACGACGAGGTGTGTGGACTTGAGGGCGACGCGGATCCTGTTCAGGATGGCGACGATCTTCACGATGCTGTAGGCGACAGCGACGATGCCGATGGCCAGGAGCTGGCCGACGGCGGACTCGAGGATGTTCGTCAGGCTCATAGGCGGGTCGTCTTTCGGTTCACGAGGTCGTGCCGCAGGCGAGCCGCTGCGGAGCCCGGCTTGATCGCCGGCTCCTCGCGCGCGCCCACGGGGTCCATCATCCACTGGTACACGGCGGCGTACCCTGTAGCATCGCACCCGTCGTCGGCGCAAGCCGGGTCCGGTTCTTCCTTGTCCGGCTTCCCCTCCTCGTGCAGCCGGTAGGTGTAGCCCGGGATTTCCTCGGTCGAGCTCGTGGGCTTCATCTTCTCGGTGGAGATCGGGCAGGGGTACTCCCGCATGGCGTCGTGCAGCCAGTACATGCGCGACCCGCCCGGCTGGTCCGGGTTCATCATGTCGCGCACCAGGTCGAGCTTGGTCGGAACGAAGCCCGTGCGTGACCCACGCCGCAGGCTCTTGTCCACGCCGCGCACGATGCGGTCGGCGCCGCGCTTCGTCAGTCGGTCGTTCATCTTGACCACACCCTCGGCGTCCGCGCTGTCGGCCACGACCCCGTGCAGGTTGAACTCGAGGTGCAGCTCGTCCAGCCGGTCGGCCCACCAGTCTTTGCCCATCTCGCGCCGGTGGATCTCGACCGCACGGTAGATGCGGTCCTCGTAGTCCACGAGCCAGACCTGCAGCACGCCCGCGTTCGTGTACCCGAAGTCCATCGAGCCGAAGCACCACTTGATGTCGATCACCTCGGGCAGGTGCTTCGGCCTGTCCTCGCCAAGCAGGCGCAGGCGGATCTGCCGGCGATCCACTGGGTCGTTCGGGTCGCGCTCGCCCTCGCGCTCGAGCACGCCGATGAGCATGTGCAGCGTGGGGTCGAACCTGCCCCAGATCTGGTTCTCGCTGCTCTCCCACAGCCCGAGTCGCAGGTTGGCGCGCCGCGCGCCGGTCATCATGTCGAGCTTGGCCAGGTCGTCGCTCGTGCAGGCCGGGTTGTCGCTGTGCCGCGACAGGATGCGCGTAAACATCGCGCCCGGCGAGCGGAACACGCGCCTCGAGGGCTCGCCCCCGTCCTTGATGCGGCTCATGTCCGCCGAGTCGAGCGGGGCCGCCGCGTGGTTGAGCCAGTGGAACTTCGGCCCCGGGTTCGTGTCGAAGATGGTCTGCTGCCAGCACCCGAACGGCTGTCCGTCGATGCGCGCGGCCTGCACCTCGGGCGGGGCCGCCTCGAGCTTCTCCGGCTTGCTCTCGCCGTGCCAGTGGGCCCAGGTCGGCTCGAGCCACTGGTGCTCCACGAGTCGCGCCAGGCCCTGGTTCCACGGCGCGTAGCGGCACAGGACGTGGTTCCTGTTCGCGCGGAAGAGGCGCTCGGCTGCGTCGCGCGCGATCTCCCAGGCCTCGAAGGCGAGCACGACGTCGTACTCCATCGAGTAGGTCCAGCCTGGGTCCTCGAGGCCGCCGATGACGATGGTCGTGCCGTTCGGGTACTGGTAGGTGCTGCGGTTCCAGCGCGTGGCCGTGCCGTGCTGCGCGGGATGCCGGCGTCCCTGCATGATCGGCGCCCAGACCTTGTCCTCGAGCGTGGCGAGGATGGACTCGCGCAGCGACTTCATCGTCTGCCGCAGCACGAGGATGCGGATGCCTGGATAGTTCCAGGCCATCGTCTCCATCCACCACAGGATCCCGCTGCTCTTGCCGGTGTTGGCCGGCCCCTCGATCAGGATGCGCGGCTCGCGCGGGCTCTTCGCCAGCGCAGTGATCGCCCCGTAGGCGTGCCGCTTGACAGTGATCAGCTCGGGCATGAGGTAGCAGGGACGGGAGTCGAACCCGTGACCTTTCGGTTATGAGCCGAACGCGCTGCCATCTGCGCCACCCTGCGTCGGTGGAAGTGGCCCCCCCGAGGCAAGTCGGGGGGGCCGTGAGTCGGCGCGCTGCTGTGGATCAGCGCACCGCCCCTGCTTAGGAAGCCGCCTGTCCAGGCGGAAGGCCCGCGGCGCGCGCGACCTCGGGGTCGGGGCTCGAGCCGAGGATGAAGCGGTTGGGCATGTAGCGCAGCCCGAGAAAGCCTGCTGCCAGGCTGCCGACGACCGTCGTCACAGGCTCGAGCCACCCGGGCGTGCCGCCCTTGGGCGCGGCCTCGTAGGCGTCGAAGCCGGCCTGGATCTCCTCGACCTCGGCCTGCGTGAGCACGCCGTCCGTCAGCGCGCCCGCCATCGAGTCGAGCACGCTGCGCCGGGCCTCGTTGGCCTCGGGCGAGGACTTGCATGAGATGAGCGCACACGCACACAGGGCGACGCACGCAACGACGTAGGCGGCGGTGAAGGCGATCTTCTTCATGGCGATCAGTGGATCAGGTGCGGTAGGTGACTGCAAGCTCCTCGAACGGGCGCAGGCTGGCCTGCGGGACCCAATACGAGGGCGGTCGCTCGTTCGCCCGAAACCACGCCGGCTGCGCAGCGTCGGCGCCGAGCATCCAGCCGACCATGCGCAGCTCGGGCCAGTGCCCGGTGACGAGCAGGAACGGCGCGTCGGGCCACTTCTTGACGTCGGCCTCGTTGATGATCAGGTGTCCGTCGTCCCACGGGGTTGCGCGCACCTGGATCGTCCCAATGTCACCGCCCGTGATCCCATCGACGCCGGAGCGCCAGGGCCGGCCAAGCGCGCATGCCGCGGCGAGCTCGGCCATCGCTCCGTGGATGGCCTGCGCCCACCGCTCGCGCACCGCGCGCCCGGAC
>Ga0224500_10001245_pt1 | contig 15499 bp, 16 predicted proteins | sample SF_Oct11_sed_USG_FD_168126 | JGI IMG/M metagenome (GOLD analysis project Ga0224500, IMG submission 168126) | Sediment microbial communities from San Francisco Bay, California, United States - SF_Oct11_sed_USGS_4_1 | ecosystem: Environmental > Aquatic > Marine > Sediment | place: USA: California... | reverse complement strand
TTTTCGGCGTGACCGCGTCGCGCAGGGTCCTCGCTTGTGACTTGTACTTCTTGTTGATGCTCTCGACTTCAAGGCCTTCATGCGCTGCCTTGCGCCCGGCTGCGGCCGCAACGCCAATAACGATGACGACCGCTACTACGACTGTCGCAACCTTGAGAAGAAACAGACCGTAACTGGCGAGAAATTCCATCATGCCGTGAGCCCCACATTGTTCTTTTGCAACACCTGTTCGGCGCGATAGCTGGAACGCACCATGGGTCCTGCGACCACTTCGAGGAATCCTTTATCCAGGCCCTCCTGACGATAGGCTTCGAACTCAGCCGGCGTCACGTAACGTTCGACGGCGAGGTGGTTCGGCGTCGGGCGCAGATACTGGCCGAGTGTCAGGATATCGACGTTAGCCGCCCGCAGGTCATCCATGGTCTGCAGAATCTCGCGATCGCGCTCGCCGAGACCGAGCATCAGGCTGGTCTTGGTCAATACCTCTGGTCGATACTGCTTCGCGTGTCGCAGTACATCGATGGTCTGCATATAGCCTGCTCGCGGATCGCGAACCGGGTGGGTCAGGCGCCGCACTGTTTCGACATTCTGCGCAAATACGTCGAGACCTGAATTGAGCACCACCTCGACATGCTGCCGCACGCCGTTGAAATCGGGTGTCAGCGCTTCGACCGCGGTCTCTGGGTTCTGCTTCTTGATTTCGCGTACGCAGGCTGCGTAATGCGCAGCACCGCCGGCGGGCAGGTCGTCGCGGTCCACCGATGTGATAACGACGTATCGCAAGCCCATAAGTTTGACGGCACGACCCGCATTGCACGGCTCATCCGGGTCAAGCCAACCTTTCGGGTTACCGGTATCGACAGCGCAGAACCGGCAGGCGCGCGTGCAGACCGAACCCATAACCATGATCGTCGCGGTACCCGCATTCCAGCACTCGCCAATATTCGGGCACATCGACTCCTCACAAACGGTGCTCAGGCGATGTTGCTTGACGATCGAGCGCGTGTTGCCATAGCCCTTGCCCGCCGGCATTTTTGCCCGCAGCCAGGCAGGTTTCTGCCCGTGCTGCAACGGTTCCGCGTCGCGCGATTGCTTGATACCGTTTTTTATCGCGGCGAATCCCGCTTCGGTCTGATATTTGGTACCGCTCTGAATACGCTGCGGCACGCCTTGCTGCACTATGGGAATGCCGTGAAACTGATTTTCGGTCTTGCTCATTCGGGGTGGGCCTGGCTAACGCGATGGGGCAGGCATTGTACAAAAAAATCCCGGCCAAGGCCGGGAGAGTCAGGGGGAATCGTTTGCGCCAGAAGTCAGGTCAATGCAATCGCGACCAGCTGAGGAGCCTGACGGCGCTCCGCTGCAGGTCAAAATTCTGGGCCAGCACGGCCTCTATATCCTTGGTCTCGGTCGACTGGTCCATGGGTTGACTGAGTTCAATTACGCCACTGAATTCGTTGTCGCCGCGGTATTGCGCGTCGGTCAGCACGAACTGCGTGTAGTACTTGGCGGACATGGGAACAGACTACGCCGTGCCTTGCAGGGTGACTGTGAGGCACAGCACAAAATCACGATTGCGCCCGCCGGCTCGAGCGTAAGCCTTTGATTGTCGAATCGAAAACGGCGGCTGCCTGGCGAGCTGCGCAGCCGCGGGCCGGCATCGGCCCGGTTTCGGCGACACGGCGCACAGAAATGCGGCCGCAGCATATGTAATATTGGACGCCGGCCACCTTTCGCTTGGGTGGATTTTGACCACGGGGACTTCAGGAATCAAAGTTATGGCTGCAAAACCGGGATTCAGACTCGCTGTCCTGACTCTTTTGCTGCTGCTGGGCACGCACCCGGCGCAGGCCCAGGACGAACTCAGAAAGACGTTTTTCAAGGAAGCTGATATCGCCAAGGCTGCCGCCGAGGCCGCGGACGCGAAATTATTGGCGCCGCGGAGTTTCGAAGACGGCATGTCTGCCTACACCAGCGCCGAAGACGCGCTCGCGCGTGGACGCAACATCGAGACCGTGCGCTCCCATGCCGCCGACGCTACGCAATCATTTCGCACTGCGACCAAGGCTGCCGAGCTGGCACGTGTCAAACTCGCGCAGGTCATGAAGAGCCGCCAGGATGCCGCCAATGCGCGTGCGCCTGAGTTATCGCCCGAAATCTGGATCGAAGCACAACGCAAGTTCGCCGACGCGATTCGCCTGCTGGAGCGCGGCGACCTTAAAACCACGAGCCGGCGCGAGATCGAGGCAACGGCGCTGTATCGCGATGCAGAACTGGTCGCAATCAAGTCGCAATACCTGAGTGATACGCGTCGCCTGCTGGCGGATGCCGATCGGGCCCGCGTTGGTCGTTACGCCGAGATTACGCTCGGTAAAGCCAAACAGCTGCTGGCTGATGCCGAGCGCGAACTGAACGAAAATCGATACGACACCGATTTGCCGCGCAGTCTTGCGCGGCAGGCAAATTATGAAGCCAAGCATGCGATCTACCTGTCCGAGATCGTGCGCCGCGTACGTGACCGCGAGCTCACCCCCGAGCAATTGGTGTTGGACTGGGAAGCCGCAATGCGCACCGTTGCCGGTGCCGCCGACGTGCAACCGGACATGGAAGACGGCCCCGATCGCCTCACCGCCGAACTGGTCGCCTACATTGAGGGCATACGCGAAGCGAACCAGGCATTGCAGCAGGAAACCGCAGAAAACAGCGCGCGGCTGGCAGAAATGGAAGAAGAAATGTCGGCGCTGGACGCGCGACTTGGCGGCGCAACGGCGGAACGCGCGGCGTTAATCCAACGCCTCGAGGCGCAGGCGCGCGTGAAAGAGCAGTTCGAGCAGGTCGACAAGATGTTCGCGCCAAGTGAAGCGCGCGTATTTCGCGAGGGCAACAATATTATTCTGCGCATGGTCGGCCTGACGTTTGCTTCCGGCGACGCGCAGCTTGGCCCACAGTCGTTCGACCTGCTTGCCAAGGTCGAGAAAGCCATTGATGTGTTTCCACGCAGCGAACTGATCATTGAGGGCCACACCGATTCTTTCGGCGGCGATGATGCGAATCAGAAGCTGTCGCAGCAGCGCGCCGAATCGGTACAGCAATACATGATCAATGCGATGCGCATTCCAAGCTACCGGCTGATTGCCACGGGCTACGGCGAAACCCGACCTATTGCGAGCAACGATACGGAATCCGGCCGGCAACACAATCGCCGTATCGACATTGTCATCCGGCCAAACCTGGAGCAGGACTGACGGCCCGCCACCAGTCGACCACTATGTTCGCAGTTACCTCGTTAACGAGATAACCGAACTCCGAGTGCGGATTGAGTTCGCCGTCCAGGCGAAACCAGTTGCATACCGGTCGATCGTCGATGCACTCCACCAGCTTGTAGTCGAGCATGGCGCCGAAATCGTTGCGCAGTGTCGGGTCGATGGTCGTCAGGTCGCCAATAGCCGCGAGATTGATCCAGCGTTGGATGTTGCCCGGATACCGAACCGGGCCAATTGCGTCGTGGCCTTTGATCCGCTTCTGGATGTAATGCTGTCCAAGCGGGCTGCCCATGGTCAGCAGTGTATGGATATCGACTTCGTGCCGATCAACTCGCGACAGTTGCCACAAGGTTTCGAACGCAATAACAGAGCCCATGCTATGTGCGATCAACAGCATCGGTCGCCCCGATAGCTGTGCTGCACGCAGTGGCAGCTTTAGTTGTTGCCGTATATTTTGCGCAATGCCATTGCGATTCTGGACATAGCGGCGCAGATCGCGCAGGTGCAGTGCCATGCGCTCGGTTGCAATGTGCGGTATCAGGAATGGCAGCAGGTCACCGAGGCGAAACAGCCAGCGCAACGCGCGGCGCTTTGTGGACATCGATTCGGCGAGGTCTCGCGCCGTTGGCCCGGCCTGCGCGATAACGGCTTCGACGGCCGCGGCATCGAGCGCGAAGTCACGGTGTTCACCGTAGAAGTCGTAAGTCCACGAGACAATATCGAAATGTTCCGCATTTGCCGCGATTGCGGACGCGATTTTGGCGTCAACCCGCTGCACACCGGCGAGCAGGCAACGCAACAATACCTCGCGGTGCGTGGTTGCCTCGGGCTTGGGCAACAAGCCGGGCACATAGATAATTAGCGGTTGCCGGCTCATCGCTGCATGGCATCCAGCAGTCCCTGCAGCTGGCCAATGTGCGTGACAATGCCGTCAGGCCGTGGCAGGTCTTCTGGCCACGGCTGGCCGCTGCGATTGACCCAGACTGAGTGCAGGCCTGCGGATCGCGCTCCCTGCACATCGAATTCGGGATGGTCACCAACATGCACGGTTTGCTGCAGATTCGCCCCGCCGGCCTGCACCGCAGCGGCGAAGATTCTCTGCGCCGGTTTCGCGGCACCTGCGGTCCGCGCCGATACAAAGTGGTGAAACAGGCCATCGATACCGATTCTCTTCAGATCGGCATTGCCATTGGTCACCGCGACCAGCACGTATTTCTCACGCAGCGCCGCCAGTGCCGGTCGTACCTCGGGAAAAACGGTGACGTCATTGCGCATTGCATTGAATACCTCCATGGCCGCATCGACCAGGTCATCGCCGTAGTTGGCAGCACAGCCGAGTCGCCCGATTACCGTGCGCCGCAGGAATGTGTAGTCGTGATTCTGTTGCGGAAATTCCGCGGCTACCGCCAGTCGCTGCTGCGAAATCGCTTCACGCGAAAACATCGCTGTAATACGTGGATAGTGCTCGCCCAGCCATTCGTACAAACGTTGTTCGGCGCGATGAATAACCGGGTGAATCTCCCATAAGGTGTCATCCAGGTCGATGGTTATGGCGCGTATGTCTTTCACGTGTACTATTGTAGCGATGAAATACCTGCATACGATGGTTCGCATCAAGGATGTTGCCGCATCGCTGGATTTTTATTGCAACCAGCTGGGCCTTGTTGAATTGCGCCGCCACGAAAGCAAGCCGGGTCGCTTTACGCTGATTTTTCTTGCGGCGCCGGGCGACCAGGACGCGCAGCTCGAACTGACCTGGAACTGGGACCCGGAAGACTACAGTGAGGGGCGCAATTTCGGCCACCTCGCCTACGCAGTCGACGACATTTACGCGGTCTGCCAGAAACTCATGGACGGCGGCGTAACGATTAACCGTCCGCCGCGCGATGGCCACATGGCGTTCGTGCGCTCGCCGGATAACATCTCAATCGAGCTGTTACAAAAGGGTCCTGACCTGCCGCCACAGGAACCGTGGGTCTCTATGCCGAACGTTGGACACTGGTAGGCGGCAGCAGCGGCGGTAGCAGGTCATCATCGTCAGCCTCTTGCTCCGAGAGGATGGCGAAGGAACGCAGGCCCCGGGCAAGTGCGGCTCCATCCCAGGCGGCAGCTTCGGGTCCGTAGCTCTGCCTCGACAGTGCGCGCAATTCCTCGGCCAGCGGCGACGAGACACGATCTGCGATGGCGCCGATGCTGCGCGGCGCATTATCGGGCCACTGCAGCTGTCCCCAGGCAATTATGGCGGCGCGCACGCCGGCGGCGTCCGCCGCCAGCGCCGCCGTGCGGGCCTTTTTCAGCAGTGCGGCCTGGCGCTTGTGCGTCGGCAATACGGCCGGCTCACGCGACGTTCGGGGCGCTGCAGGACTGCGTGCTGACCACCACCATGCCGAACAGGTCAGTAAAAGCAATACGGCGAGCGCTTCGCTGACCCGGCGCCAGAACTCACTTTGCACGGCCACGCTCGTTACTGCGGTGACAGCAGTGCTGTCGGATGCGTCCGGAATTGGCGTCACAATTTCCGGTTCCTCAGCACCGATAATGGTGATCGTGCGCTGCGGCAAAGTGGCAATCTGCCATTGCTTGCTCTCCGTGTTCCACCACGGTACTTCCAGCGCTGGCAGCTGCACATCACCGGCGCGCACACCGATCAGCGCATACTGGTCCTGGCGTATGCCGCGAATTCCACCCGGCTCAATCCTGCGGCTGAGTTCCGGTTTGTCCGGATACACGCTGATGCCTTCCGTCGTCGGCGGCTCAATCGCCGGAATCTGTGTCTCCAGTTGTCCGAGTGCTTCGATCGAAATACGCCGCGTCAGGGGTTCCCCCGCCTTGAGCTCATTGCCTTGCTGCGACCAGTCCTCAGTCAAGGTCAGGTCGCGTGCTGGCAACCAGTTGGCATTCGGAAACCGTGCCGGGGGCGCGGGCGTCGGTAAGACAGTGACAGTCAGCGGTTCGGACTCGTAAATCTTGCGCCCGGTAATGCGGCCGTCGCGCAACACGCGCGCTTCAAAGCGCGCTGGCGACAATTGTATTTCGCCGCTTTCCTGCGGATAGATTGCAATCACGCGTTCGATGACGCCGTAAGGCGTACCGCCGATCACCGCTTCGTAGCTGCGGTCATCGCCGGCAAGTTCGAGTAACACTTCTGCACCGCTCACTACCGGATCACGCAATGCCGGTTGCCGTACCGCAACCGAGCGATAGATCTTGACGGTCAGCAACAACTGCGCCTGTACATAGGTCTCGGGCGTATCGACTTCGGTGGTCACAAAGACCTCGGCCTCGCCCGGTGGCGCGTAACTGGGCTCACTGATTTCGACGACCAGCGGATTACTGAACTCACCGCCGATGCTGATCGGCGGGATGGTCAACTGGCCGGCACGTTTCGGCATCAGCACGTATGACCAGGTCTTGCTGCGCCGGATCTGTCCGTTAAGGATCGTGGTGTTCGTTACGAAGCTGCTCTGGCCGACCAGGAAATCCGTTTCGAGCACCGTAACATCGGGTTGCGCGTCGACGTTCAGATCGGTCGTAATATCGAGCGTGAATGACTCATTCAGATCGACGTCGGCACGATCTATGCTGGCAGTGACCGCCGCGTTGGCGCCGCTTGCAGCAAGCAGAAACATATAAACCATAAGTCGAACTACCACGGCTGTACCTCGTCATCGGGCCAGGTATTGTTGCCATCCTGGTCCTTGCCGGTTTTTTGATATTGATAGCGAAACTTGTTGCGCAGCAGCGAGCCGGGATCGTTCGGGATACGCCGCAGCCACTGCTCCATAGCCTGCTGCTGTTCGGCCTGCTCGCGCAAGGCCTCGAGCTCCGCCGCGGTCAGTTGCTCGGTCGGGTCACCCTGGTTTTGCTCGGCCTCGTCTGCCGCGCGTTGCAATTCTTCCTGCAGGGCCTCGAGATCTTCCGCAGACATTTCCTGGTCGCGATCCGACGCTTCGCCATCCTGCTGTTCACCAGCATTCTCGGAATTCTCACCTTCCTGTTGTGATTCGCTGTTGCTCTCGGATTGCTCGCCTTGGCCCTGCTGATCGGACTGCTGTTGTGCGCCGTCCTGCTGTTGCTGTTCTTGCTGCTGTTGCTGCTCGAGCAGCGCCTTGATCAGATCGCGATTGTAGGCGGCGTCCGCGTCTTCCGGGTCGATTGCCAGTGTTTGTTCATAGGCGTCGAGAGCGGATTCGAATTCGCCCTGGCGCGCCAGCGCGTTGCCAAGGTTATACAGGTTGCGTGCGTCTTCGCGTTCTGCGAACTGGGCTGCGCTCGCCCGGTAATCTTCCGCCCGATACTGTGCAACCGCGCGCCATTCCGGATTCTCGAACAGCTCGGCAGCATCTGCGGGCGCGCCCTGTTCGAGTTTTCTTTGCGCCTGCTGGTCCCTGGTAAGCCAGAGGTCGTTCCAGTCCAGCGCATGTGCCGCCTGGTCAGGCGGCAACAGCAGGAACAGCACGACTACGATCCAGCCACGACGAAATGCCAGCGCGGCGAGTGGCAATAACAACAGCAACAGCCACGGACCCTCCTCACGCCAGCGATCCGTCGCGAGGGCCTCACCCGAGGCCTGCCGCGTGCCAAGTTCGCCGGACAGCAGCAGGTCAAGATCGCGCTGGTCCGTGGAGAGCACGGCATACTGCCCACCGCCGGCCATCGCCAGCGCACGCAGCGACTGGTCCTCGAGTTTTGGCACGGCGATCTGTCCGGACCGATCAATGACGAAACCGCCGTTGAACTGTGGTATCGGTGCACCTTCGCGCGTACCGACGGCGAGCACCGATAGCAGATATCCCTCCGCCTGAAGTTCGCGTGCTGCGCGTTCTGCGGCCGGCGACGATCCGCCATCGGTAATCAACAGGATTTCACCGAAAGTTGCCGCCGCGTTCTGCAGCAATTCGCGGCCCTTGTTAATTGCGGCAATCGGATAACTGCCCTGGCTCGGCATGATGTCGGTACTCAGGCTGCTGACCAGCGCCGCGATCGTATCGGTGTCGTTCGTCAGCGGCGTAACTGTAAAGGCATTGGCGGAATAAACGACCAGTGCTGTCTGGCCGCTCTTGCGCCGCCCCAGGATATCGAGAATCTTGAGCCGCGCACGCAGCAGGCGGCTCGGGGCAACATCCTGCGCATCCATCGAGCGTGACAGGTCGAGCGCGATAACGAGTGCCTGGTCGGAGCGAAACACCGGTTGCTCGATACGCTGCCAGGCCGGCCCGGCCAACGCCAGCACGCCCAATACGGCGCCGAGCCCGAGCAGCCACCACCGATACGCACCGCTGCGATTTGGCGACACAGAGAGTACAAAAGGTGCCAGTGCCGGCGACACAACATTTTGCCAGCTGCCGGCACCCAATCGCCGTCGCGCCAGCAGCCAAACCGCCACCACTGCCAGCGGCAGCGCCAGCAGCCACTCGGGGCGCAGGAAATGCAGCTCAGACAGCATCGGCCTCTACCCTCGCGGCGGTCCGCCGTGCGAGAACGCCCTGCAATAACTCGCTGAGCACCAGCAGGACACTGAGTGCGAACGCACCAGCGAGCGGAACATAGAACAGCGATTTTACCGGGCGAAAACCGGCTTCCGGCTCCTCGACCGGCTCAAGCTCGTCCACCAGCCGGTAGATTTCCTGCAGGCCCGCCGTATCGACGGCACGAAAATATCGACCGCCGGTCATGTCGGCAATGGCGGTGAGGGTTTCTTCGTCAAGGTCTGCGGAAGGATTTATATTGCGGCGGCCACCTATCAGTGATGAGACTTCCATCTGCTCTGCGCCAATTCCGATGGTGTAAATACGCAGGCCGACCTGTCGCGCAAGTTCGGCGGCTTTCAACGGTTGTACCTCACCGGCCGTGTTCGCGCCGTCGGTGAGCAGCACGAGCACCTGTTCACCCGGCTCCTCCTCGAGGTCGTGGATGCGTTTTACCGCCAGCGTAATCGCATCGCCGATGGCAGTTTTCTCGCCCGCCAGCCCGATAAAAGCTTCGAGCAGCAGGACTTTGACGGTCTCGCGGTCGAGCGTCAGCGGCACCTGCAGGTAGGCGCGCTCACCGAACAGGATCAGGCCAATGCGATCGCCTTCGCGGCGACCGATGAAGTCACTCGCGACCGCCTTGGTCGCAGTCAACCTGTCGACGCGCCGCGCGCCGAGCTCGAAATCCTTCTGGTCCATGCTGCCGGACAGGTCGACGGCCAGCATCAGGTTACGCCCGGACACGGGCACCTCAAGTTCGTCGCCGATACGCTCGGGTCGAGCGGCGCCGATTACCAGCAGCACCCAGGCAATCGCCGCAACCCAGAGTTTCCAGCTCAGTAATTGTTCGGCTCGCGAGCGATCCGCGAGCACAGCAAATCCGCCAAAATTCGGCACCTTGAGGCCCGCGTCCTGCAGGCTGGAACTCTCCGGCAACCAACGGTTGATCAGGATGGGTAGTGGCAATGCCAGCAGCACCCAGGGCCAGGCCAGTGTCCACATCAGCGTTGGCCTCCTACCGGTGTGGCAATGCGATGGCGCAAGGCGACCATGAGTCGCTCGACCTCGGCGGCCGGAATTTCACTTTGCGGATTGCGATACGGTAGATCGAGCAGCGCGCGCCCCGCTCCGGTAACGAACAGCGGCTGCGCGAGATCCCGGTCAAGCCACGCAAGCCACGCCTCACCGGTAAGCCCGGCGACGTCCTCGCGCGGCGCATAGGCCAACATCGTGCGGCGCAGTAATTCGGACGCCTCCGCGCCAAAGCGAATGGCATCGCGATGCTGTTGATAGGCTGCCTGCAGGGCATTGAGTTGTCGCATTGCGTAGCGCCGCACAGCGCCACGCGCATGGCGTCGGAACCAGTGGCGCAACAGGTAAGCCAGTCCCAGAAGCAACACGCCAATTACGAACCACCAGCCGGGCGCAGGTGGCCAGTTGGAAACCGTCTCGGGCAAATGCAGGTCACGTAATGGAATCTGTGCCGGGTCCATCGCTAGCGGCTCCTTTTGCCCAATGCGGTCTGCAAAGTGGCGACCGGATCGTCTTCCGTGGACAGCTGCATCAAATGAATGCCATAGCGATGACAAAACAGCTCGAGCGCCTGCTTGCGCCGCTCGAACCCATTGGCGTAATCGCGCCGCGCCGCGCTGATGTGGGTATCGATTGCGAGCTCGGCCTCGCCCGTTACCAGCCGGTAACGGCCTGGCGGCGGCAGCTCGCGCTCAATCGGGTCATTGATGAACAGGGCAAGCACTTCATTATGACGCGAAATGTTCGAGATATAGGACTGCGCGGTCCGTGAGAATCCCTGGAAGTCACTAAGGATTACGATCAGGCTGCCGGGCCGTGCGACGCGACGCAGCGCTGCCATCGCCTGCGTCAGTTGTTGCTCGCCATCATCGCCATCGCGGCGCTCGCGCACCTGCCAGTCCGGGTGATCCACGAGCTGATGAACAAACCGCAGCGCTGCCTGCCGGCCAAGTTTCGGCTTCAGTTCATGGTGTGTCGTGTCGCCAAAGATCAGGCCACCGAGACGGTCGCCACGATGGTGTGCAGCCCAGGCCAACAAGGCGGCGGCGCGACTTGCATTTACGGACTTGAAGCAGCCGCGCGTCGCAAAATGCATACTGGCTCGCAAATCGACCACCAGCAGCACCGGCCGCTCTCGCTCCTCGCGAAACAACTTTGTATACGCGGTAGTACTTCGTGCCGTGACACGCCAGTCAATACTGCGTGGATCGTCGCCCGGCTGGTAAGGACGCGATTCGTCGAATTCCATGCCACGACCGCGAAAGTGCGAAACATAGGCACCGGTCTGCAACGAGTTGACACGCAATACATCCAGCGCAATTGCGCGCGCAGGACCATTGAGTCGAATCAGCCCGGCCTGGCTGACGCTGACAGGCGAGGCATTTTCGGCAATATGATCTGGACGGTTCACGGCTGCTTGCTGCTTGATTACGGCACTCCCACGCCATCGAGTATGCGCCGGATAACCGAATTCGTATTGATGCCATCCGCTTCCGCCTCGAAGCTCAGCACGATGCGATGGCGCAGCACGTCGAATGCGACCGCCTGGATATCCTCCGGACCGACATAGTCCCGGCCCTGCAACCAGGCATGTGCACGCGCGGCCCGATCAATGCCCATGCTTGCGCGCGGGCTGGCACCATACAGCACCTGCCCTTCGAGCGAGCTGTCGACAACACCAGGATTACGCGTGGTGACCACAATATTGACAATGTATTCCTCGAGTTCCGGCGCCAGGTGCAATCCCAGGATGTCCTGTCTTGCCTGCATGATGGCGGCACGTGACAGCTGCTCGGGCGGTCGAAACGCGTCGCGTGCATGCGCTTTTGCCTCATCCCGATTCAGCACCATGATCCTGCGTTCGTCTTCAATCGACGGATAACCAACCTCGACATGCAACAGGAAGCGATCGAGCTGCGCTTCCGGTAGCGGATAGGTGCCTTCCTGCTCGATCGGGTTTTGTGTCGCCATTACCATGAACAGGTCTTCGAGTTCGTAGCTCTTGTCGCCCACGGTGATTTGCCGCTCTTCCATGGCTTCCAGCAGCGCCGATTGCACTTTCGCCGGCGCACGGTTGATTTCGTCGGCAAGGATCAGGTTATGGAACAACGGGCCTTTGCGGAATTCGAAAGTGCCTTGTTGCGGCCTGTATATATCGGTTCCGGTCAGGTCGGCCGGCAACAGGTCGGGTGTAAATTGCAAGCGGTGAAAATCGCCCTCGATGCTTTCCGACAATACTTTGATGGCACGTGTTTTCGCCAGGCCAGGCGCACCTTCAACCAGCAGGTGCCCGTCACAAAGCAAGGCAATAATCATGCGGTTGATCAGGTGCGACTGACCAATAATCAACCCGCTAACGTGCGCCTCGAGTTGCTGGACCTTTGCTACGACACTCATTCAATACTCCGCTGGAAAAATTGGCGTGCCATTCTAATTAGGATGCGTGGACAGGCCAACCTGTCGCCATGTTTTTTATTCATTGCCAGGTCACTTCGGTAATAATGCTTCGATCTCCGACCACGCCCAGGGCAATACATTGCAAAAAGTTTCGTCGTTTTGCGCCAAATACCGCCGGATGTTGCGGCGGTTCGGCTGCTATGGCCTGCTCGTGACGGTCGTATTCGGCTGTTCCAGGGGCAGCGATTCTGCGCCCGCAGTCGCCCCGCCGATGCCGCCGGCTTACCATTGTGGCAGCGACGGATTTCTCAGCAGCGAACTGTTCGGCGCATACCAGGCTCACCTGCAGTGGAGCGCCGCCGACCTTGAATGTGAGGGCATGCCGCGCCCCGACGGCGAGGGTGCGCGATTACGCTTTGCCGGCAAGCTCGATGGCAGGCAAATTGCATTTATCATCGCATTGCCCGAGCTGCGCCGCGGCGTTCCGGGCAAGGAGTTGGCAACCACGGTTACCCTGATCGAGGAAGGCAGCGGACGTTTTTTCAGCACCGCTGACCAGAACACCTGCTGGACCGACATCGTGGAACTGGAGAACATCGATGCATCCGATGCCAGCTACCGGATCGCTGGCCGGCTTTATTGTGTATCGCCGCTCATGCAGGTCAATGGTGAGTCCGATGTCCTGATTCGCGATCTGCAGTTTCGCGGCCAGCTTGACTGGAGCGGGTCATGATGCGCAGCGTGGTGTTGATGCTGATCCTGTTATGCGGCATTGCCGTTGCGGCGGACGATGAACTCGACGCCAGATTTGGCAAAGGCGTGCTGGTCATGATTGCGAGCGAGCACGCCTGCTATCGCTTTGACATATACGTCGCGATAAGCGATGCACAACGTGCACGCGGCCTGATGTACGTACGCAGCCTGCCACCAACCACAGGCATGCTGTTTATCTATGAAGCAGACATGTACCTGTCGATGTGGATGAAGAACACGTTTATTCCGCTGGACATGTTGTTCATACGCAGTGATGGCACGATTTCCTCGATCGCCTATGACACTGAGCCACAGTCGCTGCATTCAATCGTGGCACTCGAACCAGTCCGGTATGTGCTTGAGATCAATGCCGGCGTTGCGCAGGCGCTGGCTATTGACCAGTACAGTCGTGTCGAATGGGAATTAACTGAGCTTGACCAGTAACCAGCGCAACTGGATAGTTTTCCTCGGTGCCATTGTGGTCACGAGCCTGGCTGCTGCAACTTATCTTGCGCTGGCGGGAAGCAGCAACGAGACGATCCTTGTCGCATTGCGCTGCAGCGCGCGGCTTGCGTTTGTTGTGCTGCTCGTCGTTTTCGTTGCACGACCCCTGCAGCAGATGTTCCGGACGCAGTTCACTGCGATGCTGCTGCGCAACCGGCGAATGCTTGGTATTGCATTTGCCGGCATTCATACGGCGCACCTCGGCCTGATTATCTACCGATCGCGCGTGGTCGAAAACTTCGACTTCACCGTTGGCGCAAACCTGCCGGGTGCATTGAGCTACGCCGTGATGCTGCTGATGTTCCTGACCTCGTTCAACGCCACGGTCAAAATGCTCGGCCCGAAACGCTGGCGCACGCTGCACAAGCTTGGCCTGTACTGGCTGTTCATCGGCTTCACGCAGACGCAACTTCCTGAATCTCTCGATCACCTCGATCAACTCGAACCGGCCAATTGGGTGATGCTCGCGCTCGTAGCCATCGCACTCGTCATTCGACTAACCGCCTACCTCGCGCAGCGCCGGCAATCTGTGTAGAGACAGGTTCGAGCTACAAGACGGCAGCGATGCTCTTTGCCAGGTACTCGACGTTTGACGATGTAATGCCGGCGACGTTGATGCGACTCGAGCCGACCATGTAGATACCAAACTCCTGCTTCAGGCGGGCAACCTGCTCGGGTGAAACGCCGAGGAAACAGAACATGCCCTTCGCCCGCGCAAGGTGCGAGAAATCATGCCCGGGCGCCGTCACTTGCAGCGCTTCCTGGAGCAGTTTGCCCATGCCGCTCAGGCGCTCGCGCATGGCATCGAGTTCGACGATCCAGGCAGCGCGCAATTCTGCGTCATTGAGAATGGTGCTGACCACAGCGGCGCCGTGGTCCGGTGGCATCGAGTACAGCGTGCGCACGAGGCTACTGGCCTGGCTTGCGATAATGTCCCTTGTTTTCGAATCTTTTGCCAACACCGACATCGTGCCAACACGATCGCGATACAGGCCAAAATTTTTCGAGCAGGATGTCGACAGCAGCAATTCCGGTACCAACCCGGCCAGGTGTCGAATTGCAAAAGCATCCGCATCGAGGCCGGTACCAAATCCCTGGTAGGCCATATCGATGAATGGCAGCAACTCACGCTCTACGACCGCCTCGCCGATAGCGCGCCATTGTTCGAGGTTCGGATCAATGCCCGACGGGTTATGGCAACAGGCGTGCAACAGCACGACATCGCCTTTGCTTGCGGCGCGCAGCGTATCGAGCATTGCGTCGATGTGCACGGTACGTGTAGCCGCATCGTAGTATGGGTAGGGTTTGAGCGTCAGGCCGGCGCCTCCCAGCAACGGCACGTGGTTATTCCAGGTTGGGTCACTGACCCAGACGGCCGCGTCCTTGCGCGCGCGCAATAACAGTCCCGCCGCAACACGCAATGAGGCAGAGCCGCCCGGCGTCTGAATGGTCAGGAGGCGTTGCCCGGCAACCGCATCAGCGAAGGAAAGCGTCTGCATTGCGGCGTTGAATGCGGGGTCACCCGCCGTACTTATATAGGCTTTGCTCGTTTGCGTGTCGACCAGGCGACGCTCCGCTTTTTTTACGACATCAAGAACCGGTGTCTCGCCGGCCGCGGTGCGATATACGCCCACACCAAGATCGATTTTTTGCTTCCGCGGGTCGTCCCGGTATTCGGCGATCAGGCCAAGAATGGCGTCAGCTGGCGCCGCTTGCAGCGATTCAAACAAGATTTTCTCCGGCTCTAAAAGGTATTTACAGGTGTCTTCAGGTAGACGATGCCATTGTCCTCGGCAGCGGGCAGCTGTCCGGCACGAATGTTGACTTGAATCGATGGCACAATCAACGCCGGCAGGCTTAATCCTGCATCACGCGTGGTGCGCATGGCGCGGAACTCTTCGCGGCTTACTCCGGTCCGCACATGGACGTTGTTGCGTCGCTGTTCATCCACGGTACTGACAAAACGCAACTCGCGACCACCCGGCTTGTAGTCGTGGCACATGTACAGACGGGTGTCGCCCGGCAGGCGCAAAAGCTGCTGTATGGAATTGTAGAGCAGGTCCGCGTCGCCGCCCGGAA
>Ga0224500_10001243_pt1 | contig 15509 bp, 15 predicted proteins | sample SF_Oct11_sed_USG_FD_168126 | JGI IMG/M metagenome (GOLD analysis project Ga0224500, IMG submission 168126) | Sediment microbial communities from San Francisco Bay, California, United States - SF_Oct11_sed_USGS_4_1 | ecosystem: Environmental > Aquatic > Marine > Sediment | place: USA: California... | reverse complement strand
CACGGTGAGAGCCATACTGTTTACGCTCGTTTTCGCCGCCTCGCCGCTCGCGCTCGCGATCGACACGGGCCAGGCCTTCGAGGACCCGGAGTTGCAGGCGCGTTACGAGCGGCTGATCGGCGAAGTTCGCTGCCTTGTATGCCAGAACCAGACGATCAAGGATTCCAATGCGTTCCTGGCGCAGGATCTGCGCCGCGAAATCCGGCGCCTGATCGAGGAAGGCAAGACTGACGCCGAAATCGCCGATTTTCTCGTCGAGCGATACGGCGAATTTGCACTGTACCGGCCACCGGTCAGTGCCCGCACGATACTGCTCTGGCTGTCACCGGTGCTGCTGATCGGTCTCGGTGGCTTCGTCGTGTTTCGCGTCATCCGCGGGCGCATGTCGATGCCGCTGGATGACGAGCCAACCCAGGTCAACGGCTGACCATGCTCTGGGTAATCTTTGGTCTGATGCTGCTGGCCGCAGCCCTGGTGGTTGCGTGGCCGATGTTCCGGCACGAGCAGAAGTTGTCGATCCGGGCCGCTGCGACGATCGTCGTCGTGCTGGCCATCTCGGCCGGCCTGTACTCGCGGATCGGCACTCCCGACGCGCAGGCGGTGCAGGGCGAAATGTCCAGCATAGAGGGGATGGTCGAATCGCTGGCGGCACGACTGCAGAGCGATCCCAGTGACGTGCGCGGGTGGAAGATGCTCGGCCGCTCATATTCGGTGCTGCAACGTTACACGGAGGCCGCGGCGGCCTACGAGCGTGCCGCGGAACTCGAGAATGGCACGGACGGCCAGACGCTGGCCGATTTAGGCGAAGCGGTCCTGATGGGCAACGGCGGCGCGCTCGATCCTCGCTCCGACCAGCTGTTCGAAAACGCGGTCGCCGTGTCCCCGAATAATCCCAAGGCGCTGTTCTATTCGGGGTATGCAGCGGGTGAGCGAGGCGACAGAAGCCTCGCGGCGGAACGCTGGGAAACGCTGCTGGCCGTGGCACCGTCGCCCGACATCGAAGGCCTGCTTCGACAGAAGATCGGAGAATGGCGCGGCGTCAGTGCAGAGGAAGTACAGGTTGCGCCGCAACCGGTTGCACAAACCGGAGGCCTGACGATACTGGTCAGCCTCGATCCGGCAGCGCAGCAGGCAGTGGAGCCGGGTCATATCGTGTTCGTCATCGCCCGCGACCCGGCCGCCCCCGCGCCGCCGATCGCCGCGGTCCGGCGCGTCGTCGGCGACCTGCCGGCGCAGATAGAGCTTACGGACGCAAACGCGATGATTCCGGGCCGCACGCTCACGAGCTTCGAGAACATCGAGATTGTCGCCCGCGTGTCGCTGTCCGGTCAGCCGGTGGCGCAGCCGGGTGATTGGTTCGGATCGGAGCAGATACGCACATCTGATACGCGCTCCGCGTCGATCGTGATCGATCAGCGCGTGCCGTAAGCCCGGCCGCCGGAAGTTTTCTATACAATTGCGCGGCCAGCAGGCCACACGGAGTCCGGAGAATGACCGAACAGCGACGCATCGAAGCGGCGACCATGTGTTTTGCCTGTGGCCCGGATAACCCGATAGGGCTCAATATCCGCTTTGCCATGGACGACGAGGGTCGCTGCGTCGGCCGCTTCATTGCGACCGAAAACCATGTCGGATTCCAGAACACCGTGCACGGCGGCATCATCTTCGCGGCCCTGGACGACGTGATGGCCAACGTGCTCTATCTGCAGCAGCGCAAAGCCCACACGGCGCGCTGCGAGATACGATATCGCCAGGCGCTGGAGGTCGGACGGGAAATCACGCTCCGCGGCTGGATCGAGCAGGAGCGGCGGCGTCTGATCCAGCTGAGGGGCGAGGCGCGGCTCAGTGACACCGGCGAACTGGTCGCCGATTGTGAAGCCAGCTTCATGCTGGCCTGAAACGGGACAAGAAGGACACCAACGTGGCATTACCCGGCATCCTGAAAGATTCATTGCGCATACCCGTTATCGGCGCCCCCATGTTCATCGTGTCCGGCCCGGAGCTCGTGATCGCGCAGTGCAAAGCCGGCATCGTCGGCTCGTTCCCGGCGCTGAACGCGCGTCCGCAAGAAATGCTCGACGAGTGGCTGACGTGCATACAGGCGGAACTCGCCGACTACAAAGCGGCCAATCCGGAGGAACCGGTCGCGCCGTTTGCCGTTAACCAGATCTGCCACGCGAGCAACGACCGTCTACTGCGGGACGTCGAGACCTGTGTGCGCCACAAGGTGCCGATCATCATCACCAGTCTCCGGCCGCCGGCCGAAATCGTCGAGGCCGTGCACAGTTATGGCGGACTCGTTTTTCACGACATCATCAACCTGCGACATGCAAGGAAGGCAATCGAACAGGGCGTCGACGGCATCATTGCGGTCTGCGCTGGCGCAGGTGGTCACGCCGGTACACTGAGCCCCTTCGCGCTGGTCAAGGAGATTCGCGAGGAATTCGACGGGACGATCATTCTGTCGGGCGCGATGAGCAAGGGTAACGACGCGCTGGCCGCCCAGGCGATCGGCGCGGACCTTGCCTATATCGGCACGCGCTTTATCGCGACGACCGAGGCCAACGCGTTCGAGCCCTACAAGCAGATGATCGTCGACAGCAGAGCGAGCGACATCGTCTATACCTCGCTGTTTACCGGCGTACACGGCAGCTATCTCCGGGGCAGCATCGTCAACTCCGGCATGGATCCGGACAACCTGCCCGACGGCGACAAGGAGCGGATGAACTTCGCGAGTGGATCGTCGAAGGCGAAGGCCTGGAAAGACATCTGGGGCGCCGGGCAGGGCGTCGGCAGCATCCACGACGTCTTGCCGGTCCGCGACCTGGTGCTGCGCATGGAGCGCGAATACCACGAAGCCAGGGCGGCGCTCTGCGCTGACTGAGCAGGCGCTCACCCGGGGTGAACGAGACGCTGCTCTCTTTCCTGATCGTCGGCGTCGGCGGTGCGACGGGCGCCATGGCACGTTTCGGCATGACCATGCTGACGCTGCGCTACAGCGACCAGCTGCCCATGGGAACGCTCCTTTCGAATCTTCTCGGCTGCTTCGTCATGGGCATGGTTGTCCAGCTGCTCGCGCGTATTCCCTGGTTCACCGAAGGCGAACTTATCACCGACCATTTGCGGCTACTGTTTGCCGTCGGGTTCTGCGGCGCGTTCACGACGTTGTCCGCCCTCGTGCTCGAAATGAGCACGATGCTGCAACGAGAGCAGCTGTCGTTGGCTTTCGGCTACCTGGTGCTCACACTCGCTGGCGGCTTCGTCAGCTTCTATGCCGGCGCCTACCTGTTGCGCGCGCTGACGCCGGCGCAGGCGGGCTGACCCGGCCACTGCGTCAGTCGGCCCCGCGCAACGCCCGGACGAACCAGACTACCGTCACGGCGACCGTCAGTGCCGTCGCCAGGTCGAGCATTGCGCCGGTCACGTAGACGCGGCCAGGCAGGTCCGGACCGAAGGCATAAGCCGGGAACGGGAAACCGGCCGATTGGTACTCGAGGCAGGGCGCGGCGGTTCGCGCCAGGCGGCCGAAAGACCACGCATTGGCGGCCAGGAAGACGCCGAGCACGGACCAGAAGGACCGCGAACGCCACAGCATGGCGCCGCTGATTTTCATTGCGCGGTGGCTGCCGCCGAGTCCTCGAGCACCTGCCGGAAGTCGTCGACCCAGTCGAGGTGTTCCGGCTTCATCAGGCAGGAACGCAGGACGCGGACCCTGTCCCGGTTCATCTTCAGCCCGGGCCAGTGCGCGGCCGCCACGGCTCCCGGCAATTCGATCAGGGCGAGATGCAGATCGCGCCGCGCCGCCTCGTCGAAGATCCGGGCCGAGTGCGCGCTGACCGATTGCGCATCGTTGCCCTTCGGACCGTAGATTACGATGTCCGTCTCGGGGCGGAGCAATGGGCGGTAGCTGTCGCTGTCCGACAGCGACTGCCACATATGCCGCGCAGCCGTGAGCCCGCGGTCCAGCGATCGGGCAAAGTTCCCACCACGCTCCATCGGGAACAGGCGCTGGGTCGCCCACAGCGCCACGGCCGCGGCCCCGGGGCGCGAACACTCCAGGCTGATCTCACCGAGGTGCAATTCCGCCGAGCTGAAATAGGTGTACGGCGAATCGTGCTTGTAGAGCGCACCGACGGCCGGATCCCTGAACAGCACGCAGCCGCAGCCATATGGCTGCAGGCCGTGCTTGTGCGGATCGATGACAACCGAGTCGGCCTCGCCGATCGCCTCGAAGGCGCAGCGCGCGCGCTTTGCGAGCCCTTCCGCCAGGATGAAGTAACCGCCATAGGCAGCATCGACATGGACGCGCGCGTCGTACTGGCGAGCGAGCTCGAGGATCTCCGGCAGCGGGTCGACGGCACCAAGGCCCGTGGTGCCGAGCGTGGCGACGATCGTCCCGACGCCGCCGGCCGCGAGCCGCCGTTCGAGGGCCTCGACGGCCATCCGGCCTTCGGTGTCGGCCGGGATCGCCTCGAATCCGAGCCCCAGCACTTCGCTGATGCGACTGTGCGTGTAATGCGCCTGCGACGACGCGACGATGGTCTGGCCGGGTTTCAGCCGCCCGGCAACCCACAGGGCCTCGAGGTTCGCCATCGTGCCGCCGCCGCACAGGTGGCCGAGCGGCTCGTTCAGGCCGAACATGCCGGCTATGGCGCGGATACATTCCTTTTCCATCGCGGAACTGGCCCGGCCTCCATCCAACGCGTGATTGTTCGGATTGATCCACAGCGACAGCGCGTAGGCAATACGCGCCACGGCGTGCGGTGGCTTCAGCATCTGGCCGGCATAGCGCGGATGATGGTACGGATAGTTGTCCCGCATCTTCACCGCTACTTCATTCAGCACCCGGGCAATGGCGGCGCTGTCGATGTCGGCCTCGAACTCGGGCAAATCGGCAAAGCCCTCGGCCAGCGTGCCGAGTGCCTGCTCCAGGATGCGGATTTCGGCAGGATTGATCATGCGTGCGCGTCGATTGACCATGGGGGAGGGTGAGCTTACCCTAAAATCCCGTTGCCGCCAGACGCCGGCGAGACCGCTCGGCCGGCCACCGAAACCTCTATGGACCTCATCGCTCTCGCCGTACCATTTTTCCTGCTGGCGCTTCTGATCGAACTCGCGGTCGATCGCTGGCGTGGCACCGGCTATTACCGCGCCAACGACGCGGTGAACAGCCTGAGCGCGGGCACGCTGTCCACGACCATTGGTTATTTCACACGGCTGCTCCCGGTCTACATATACGGCGCGGCGCTGGCGAACTTCGCGATATTCGAATTCAAGCTCGAGTGGTTCGACCTGTCACCGCGCGGCATCCTGCTCTGGGTCGCGGCAATACTCGCCTGGGACTTCTGCTACTACTGGTCGCACCGGATGGGTCACGAGATCTCGATCCTGTGGGCCTCGCATGCCGTGCATCACCAGAGCGAGGATTACAACCTGTCGACCGCGCTCCGCCAGACGAGTACCGGCTTCCTGTTCAACTGGATTTTCTACGTGCCGTTGTTCCTGGCCGGGCTGCCACTCGAAGTCGTCGCGACGGCCAACGCGATCGATCTCATCTACCAGTTCTGGGTGCACACGCAGCACGTCGGCAAACTCGGCTGGCTCGACCGGGTATTCGTGACCCCGTCCAATCACCGGGTGCATCATGCCCAGAACCAGGTTTACATCGACAGGAACTACGGTGGCATCCTGATCCTATGGGACCGGCTGTTCGGCAGCTTCCAGGAAGAACTGGACGAGGAGCCGGTCGTTTTCGGCGTGCGCAAGCCGCTGGCGAACTGGAATCCGTTCTGGGCCAACCTGCAGGTATACGACTACCTGTGGTTCGACGCCCGGCGCACGCGGCACTGGCGGGACAAGCTGGGCATATGGTTCCGGCGCACCGGGTGGCGCCCGGCCGATGTCGCCGCGGCCTGGCCGAAACCCGCGACCGATCTCGCGCACTTCCGGAAATTCGACCCGCCGCTTGGCGCCGCGATAAAGCGTTACCTGGTCTGGCAGTTCGTCGCGGCCGCCGGGGCGGTCCTGTGGATAGGCCGGTTATTCGCCGAGGAGGGCGCCACGGCTGTGCTGCTGCCTTGCCTGTTGTTGTGGGCCACGTTGTACACCCTCGGGTTGCTGAGCGAGGGTCGCCGCTACGCCCGGACATTCGAAATCCTGCGCCTCGCGCTCGTGCTGCCGCTCGGGACTGCCGCCCTGGCCGCCCAGGGACGGCTGGACCTGCAGGGCCCGGGCGCCGTGCTGCTCGTTGCCTACCTGGCAGCCTCGGCGGCGGGCCTGTGGTACTCGGCGCGTATCCCGGCACCGAGTTCGGTCATATTAACTGATATAAAACAGTGAATAACGGGCATTATTTAGTGTGATTTCTACACTAGTTACGGCTCTTGCCACAGGCTCAGTCCGGAAAGCTGAGACCCGGCAGGCCGTCGAGGCTCGCGGCATTCTTTTCGCGCCGGTAGGCCAGGATGTCCGCCTCGGTCCTCGCCCTGACCCAGTTGTCCATCGAGTCGCGGTGGCGGCGGAATTCGTACATCGGTACGCCGTAGCCGCAGGAGTCCGCAATCCGCTCGATATCGACGAGGACGATGTTGCGCACCGAGCTCTGGGCGGGAAACCGGGCCAGGAGATCGTCGAAGCGAGGATCGTGAGGCTCGACGACCGAGCCGCGGCCGTAAAAGCGGAAGATCTTCGGCGGCCCGTCGAACGCGCACAACATGATGACGATCCGGCCGTTCTCGCGGACGTGCGCGACCGTTTCGATGCCGCTGCCGCCCAGGTCGAGATAGGCTACCTGTCGCGGCCCGAGGATACGCAGCGTATCGAGCCCCTTCGGCGAGCAGTTGACGTGGCCGGCGCCGGAGAGCGGTGCGGTCGCGACGAAAAACATCTGCTGCCGCTCCACCCAGCGCCGGATCGGTTCATCGATTTCCGTGTATTCCTTGCTCATCGCCGTGCTCCCGTCAGCAACCCCGTCCCGCGCACGATATCGCAAAAGGCCTTGTGCGAGGCAGGCCGCTGATGCCGCGGCTGTCACTCGGGGCCGCCGAGGCTCGTCGCATCGCGCTGGCCGCACAGGGCTTCGGCCGCAGGCGCCCGCTCGGGGCGCCGGATGCCCGTCACCTGCGTCGAGTAATCGACACGCTGGGCCTGCTGCAACTCGACTTCGTCAATGTGCTGGTGCCGGCGCAGCAGCTCGTCGTCTACTCGCGCACCGGGCCGTACGCTCGCGAGCGCCTGCACGACCTGGTCTACCGCAGAGGAATCTATACCGAACAGTGGGCCCACGAGGCCTCGATCGTGCCGATGGACGCGTGGCCGTTGCTCGAGCACCGCCGCCGTGCCTACCGCCCGTGGCCCAACAACCCGATCCTGAAAATGCCCGGCCGGGGGCGCGACTACCTCGAATCCGTCATCTCCCTGGTACGCGACCGCGGGCCGGTCTGCTCGGCCGACCTGCCGCCGGTAGAAGGGCCCAGGCGACGCCCCGGCGACTGGCACCGTTCGGTCCCTCGCTGGGCGCTCGAGTTCCACTTCGGCCGCGGTGCCCTGGCCGTGCGCGAACGCCTGCCCAATTTCCAGCGGGTCTACGACCTGCCGGAGCGCGTCCTGCCCGCCGGGCTGCTGGATCACTCGGTGACGGATGCCGAAGCCCGGCGCGAGCTGCTGCGCCGCGCGGCACGATCCTCCGGCGTCGCGACAGCCCGCGACCTGGCCGACTATTACCGCATGTCGCCGAAGGAGGCCCGGCCACGGATCGACGAGCTGCTCGACACCGGGGAACTCCGCGAGGTTCGCGTGGAGGGCTGGCACGAGCCCGGGCTGTTGCACCGCGACGCACGAGTGCCGCGCCGCATCGACGCCTGTGCCTTGTTGTCGCCGTTCGACCCGGTCGTCTGGTTCCGGCCGCGCGCCGAGCGGCTGTTCGATTTTCACTACCGGATAGAGATCTACGTCCCGGCGGCCAGGCGGCGCTGGGGCTACTACGTCCTGCCGTTCCTGCTCGGGGACCGCATCGTTGCGCGCGTCGACCTGAAGGCAGACCGTGATGCGGGCCGGCTGCTGGTCCAGGCCGCGCACGCGGAGCCCGGCATCGACGGGCCGGCGGTCTGCGACGCGCTGGCGACGGAACTCGGCACGCTCGCCGCGTGGCTCGGTCTCGAGCGGATCGTGATCGGCCGCAAGGGTGACCTGTGCCAGGCGCTGCGCCGTGCCGTCAGCGCGCGACGTACTGGTCGATGACCTCTACGAGTGCGTGGCTGCAGACGGGGCAGAAGTCGGCTGAACGAGTAAACATCAGGCAATTCAGCGCCGATCGATAGTAGCCCTGCGACAGGTAGTTCGCCCCCTCGAACGCGCCGATGCGGTCACGATATTCCGCCCGGCTGAAGAGCTCCGTCGTGTAACGCTCGTTCTCGCGGAACAGCTTGTTCATCTCGGATTCCGGCGCGCTCTCTGCCCGCAGCTGTGCGCGCCGCGCCTGGTAGGCGAGGGAGTTCTCGTCATAGCTTTCCTTCGGCCACGGCGTCGGCAGCGGCGTACCGTCGTCGAGCAGGTGTTTCCACTTCAGGCCAGCCGGGTCCAGCATCGCGGTCACGTTCGGCTCGTACGGCTCGACCAGCTGCTCCGGCGCCTCGTAGGCGACGGCGCTGGTGTAGTACTCGTCGGCGAGGCCCGCGAAATGATGCGCAAACTCGTGCACGACCAGGTACTCCATCCATTCGTTGTCGGCGGACGCCGTGCTGTACTGACCGAGGATTCCGCCGCCGCCGTAGGTTTCGGAGTTCGACAGCATGACGACGAATTCGTAGGGCGCCGACGCGGCGATGCGCCGGAATGCCGCGTTGTCGAACGTGAGCATGTAGCGCTCGATTCGAAATGCGTCGTAGGACAGGCCGAGAGGCGTATCGCGATAGATACCGCTGGAGGGCCGCGATACGCCGGATTCCGCCGCGGGCGGCGCCAGCGCCCAGACGTTGAAATCGTCGCGGCGGTCGCTGAACGGCGCAGTCGCGAGCAACAGGTCTGTCGCTTGCCGTACCTTCGCTACGAAATCCTCGTGCTCGTCCGGGGTATAACCGTCACCGAGAAACAGCACGTCGACTTTGTGTGACGGATCCCCGTGATGCTCGATGGCGATGACGGCATCCGTATACGGAGCCACTTCGCGGTGCACGAGGTAGTCGCCCGGATCGACCCATGCGCGCCAGACCTCTCCGAACTGCTGGTTCGCGTTGCGCTTCAATACGACGACGTCGACCGGTCGATCGGGCGCCGGGAAGCGCAGCGACTCGTGAAACGTCCGGCTGATCTCGCGCGCCTCGGCCGTTGTTTCCCACTCCGCGTAGACGCTCGAATAGCTGCGCGAATACAGCACCCGGCCGCTCTCCGGCTCGCGAACTTCGAACAGGTACTTGCCGCGCAGCAGCGTGTCGACCGGTCGCGCCGGATTGCCCGGCCACGGCAGAGGCTCCAGCACGACCCGATCGAGGCTGAAGATCTCGCTCGTGCGGCTGCCGGTGTGGAAATAGTCCAGTCGCATCGTTTTGGGCGCGTCTGCCAGCGCGGCCATGCCTGGCAGCACGGTCATCAGCGCGAGCAGTGTCAGGGTCGGGAAGCGATTCATGTGTCGGTCCTGTTCGTCGTCAGATGGAGGTCTGGATCACCAGCGGGCTGCCGTCGAAGAAGCGGGACAGGCGGAACGGGCTGAGGTCGATTCCGCTGTCCTTGCCGGTCAGCATGCCCGCGATAGCCTTGCCCGCGCCGGGCCCGAGCCCGAAACCATGGCCGCTGAATCCGCTGGCGATGTAAAAGCCCGGCAGCTCCTCGGCGGGGCATATGACGGGCACGACGTCGGGAACCGTCTCCACCATCCCGGCCCAGGCCTCGACGATTTCGACGCCTGCCAGCTCGGGAAACGTCCCGGCCAGGTTACTCCGGATGCCTTTCAGTACGACCGGGCTCGGCGCCGGATTCAGCACGCGTCTCGTCTCGAAGGGCGAGACCTCGTCGAGCGCCCAGCGTACAGGCATGCCCAGTTCGTCGAAGAAGTCGCGCCCGAAGCGCAGCCTGAGGACCCCGAGTTCTTTCTTGAGTCCAGGCAGGAAACGCAACATGAACCGGAACGACGATGGCGTGATGCCATGGTCCAGCACGGAGCCGTGCGCGACCGTGTAGCCGCCGTCGCGGCGGGGACGAATGCCGACCTTCTTGTCGAACAGGTTTGCCTTGAGCCTCGACTTCGCGGGCGCCGTGCGCGCCACCGTACCCAGCACCTTGAGCTGCGGCAGCGTGATTCCGAGCGAGCGACAGAACATCGAGGTCCAGGCGCCGGCCGCGCAAAGTACCGTCGAGCAGCGGATCGCGCCATGCTCGGTAACCGCCGCTGTGACCCGTCCGCCCGAGGTTTCGATGCCGCGAACCGCACAGGCGGCCAGGATGGTCGCACCGGCGCGTGCCGCCGCTCGCGCGATGGCCGGTCCGGCCTTGTGGGGCTCGGCGCAGCCGTCGGTTGGCGTATACATCGCCCCCAGCCACTGGCTGCCGGCAACGCCCACGAGATCAGTGAGTTCGGACTTCGAGATCATCCGCGTTGCCAGTTCGTGCTGACGCGCCGTTTCCATCCACGTTTCGTAGGCCGCAAGTCGTTTGGGATCGCGGGCCGTGTACAGGCAGCCACCCTCGAAATAGCCGACGTCCTCGCCGATCTCGGCAGCGAGTCCACGCCAGATATTCATGCTTTCGAGCATCATGGGGATTTCACGCGGGTCGCGTCCCTGCACGCGGACCCAACCCCAGTTGCGGCTCGACTGCTCGCCGGCGATGTAGCCCTTCTCGCACAGCACGACGCGGATGCCCTGCCGCGCAAGTTCCCATGCCGTCGAAACGCCGACGATGCCGCCACCGATGATGACGACGTCGGCGGACGCAGGGATCGATTCCGGGGCAGGCAAGGGCCCGGTCCAGGTCGCGGCAACGAGCCGCGACGCGTTTCGGTCATTCATCGGGATCATCCGCGTTAGCTTGGTCGAGGTCGGCGCACGACGGCTCGAGCGACCGACAATCGAGTATAACGTTGGTACAATCCGGGCTGCACCTGTGGCGATGAGGACCGCGCGTTTTGAACGAACCGGCCACCAGCAGCTTCGAACTACTACTGCAACCCAAAATTCGAGATCTCGGCGAATTCAGCGTTCGCAGGGTGTTGCCGGACCCGCGGCACAAGCTGGTCGGCCCGTTTATCTTTTTCGACCACATGGGTCCCGTCGATTTCTCGCCGGGCAGCGGCGTCAGCGTCAGGCCGCATCCGCATATCGGCATCGCGACCATTACCTACCTCTTCGCCGGCGAGATCACCCATCGGGACAGCCTCGGCTGCCAGCAGGTCATCACGCGCGGCGCGGTCAACTGGATGACGGCAGGGCGGGGCATTGTGCATTCGGAGCGCACGCCGCGGGACCTGGTAGCCAGCGGTTCGCACCTGCACGGAATCCAGGCCTGGGTGGCATTGCCTCTCGGGGACGAAGAGTGCGAACCGGCGTTCGACCATTACCCCGCCGCGGTTATCCCGGTAGTCGTCCGGGACGGGGTCGAGGTCCGGGTCGTGATCGGCAAGGTTTTCGGCGTCGAATCGCCGGTACGCACGGCCAGTCCGACGCTGTATGCCGAAGTCGACATGGCGACCGGAGCGCAGTTCGATATTCCGGACGATTACCCCGACCGGGCGATCTACGTAGTCGAGGGACGCGTCCGCGTCGGCGTAGACGAACTGGGCGCCGGCGTAATGGGCATCCTGCCGGAATCGTCGCCGGCCCGGGTCGACGCATTGTCGGGCAGCCGCGTGATGCTGCTCGGCGGCGAGCCTCTCGAGGGCCCGCGCAAGATCTGGTGGAACTTCGTCAGTTCCCGGCCGGAGCGCATCGAGCAGGCCAAGCGCGACTGGGCGGCGCAGCGCTTCGAGCGCGTGCCAGGCGAGTCCGACTTCATCCCCCTGCCGGAGTCCTGAGCCACGGTGCCTGCCGAATGCGAGTCCGTCGGGCCGGGGCCCGGTTTGCGTGCCGGCGCTCGGGTGGCCGCAATGCTGGGCCTGGCGCTCGCCGCCTGCGTCGCGCAGGAGACCCTGCTGCCGAAATCGCCGGCACCGCCTGTGGGCATCGACCTGGGCGGGGACTGGCGGATGACGGACGACTATGCTGCGATCAGCCGCGAAATTGCTCTGGCGGTTCGAATCACGGACGGGATCGATGAACGGCAGTTGATCCAGCAGATCCGCAAGGGCGGGCCCGGTCGCGCAGGCGACACCGGCGGAGTGGCGCACCTGTTCATTGAGAACGCGCCGGACATTCGGATCACGCAGGCCCGGCATGCGCTTTTCATCAGCTTCGGGCGCTCGGTAGTCGAGGAATACCGTTACGGCGAACTCCGCATCGCGCGGATCGGCGAGGCGACCGCGCAGCGCAGCTCAGGCTGGGAAGGGGACGATTACGTTATCGAGACGCTGGATCGCGAACGCATGAAGGTGACCGAGCGATATCGATTGCTGGACGGCGGCCGACGGCTCGAGCGACTGCTGACCTATCGGAGCAGGACGATGAGCGAGGTGCCGGTGCGGCAAGTCTTCGAACGAGCCCCCGACAGCTGAGCCCGGTCCGTTACTGCGAGGCGCGCACGCTGCCGCGTTCGTCCGCTGGCACGTAGTCCGTCAGCTCTGCGCGCAGGCGCAGCTTGCCCCGCCTGTGCTGCTCGATCAGCACGGGCAGGTAACCGAGCTCCCTGACACACCAGAGTGTGCTGATGCGGGAGGAGTTCCTTGCCTGGTGCTGGATACCGATCGCGTCGAACTCTCCGAAAGGCACCTTGACTCGCTGGGTGCCGATGTTGGTCACGGTCAGCTCCTTGAGTTCCTCACCGTCGACAATCGCGTAATCCCGTGCCTCGCGGCCGTTCAGCAGGTCGTGCATCAGCTCGTACTGGATGGACACGCGGTCGTGCGCCTCGCCGTCGAGCTTGAACACGAAGTCTTCGTCGTTGATCGTGCCGGCAATCTCCAGTCGGTCCCAGTCGAAGGAAAAATTCATGGACTTGTCTTCCTTCGACAGCGTGTCGTTCGAGGAATACGCAAGCGGGCGGACGCCCTCGTCGTTTTCCTCGAACTCGGAACGCTCCTCGATAACGCCGTTGACCAGCAGTTTCGCCATGCCGTTCGGGGTGATCACCGATGTAGCGGAGAAGCCGGCCGCCGTCTGGTCGACAACGGTGCGCATCGTGCCGCTCAGCACGCTGATCTTGATCCGGTATTCCGCGGTGTGCGGCGCGAGCGACTCCACCGCTGAGTAAGCGGGCGCAGCGCACAGGGCGGCAAATGAGAGGACCAGCTTTGCGACAAGGCGATTCATACGTATTTGGGCCTTCAGCGACCTATCAGTGCCTGCTTGGACTGCTCGATGAGCGAATTTACTGCATTTTCCATGTGCTGGCGGTGTTTCTCGAGTTCTTCCATCGAGCCGCCGCGGGGAATCTCGTACGGCTCGCCCACCGCCAGGACGATCCGCGAGAACGGCTTCGGGATCAGGAAATCGTCCCAGCGATCCAGGTACCAGGCACGATCTGCCGCACAGGCAATGGGAATCATCGGCGCGCCCCCGATGCGGGCCATCAGGACGACGCCGAGCTTGAAGTGTGCCTTTGGCCCCAGCGGACCGTCTGCGGCCGTTACGACGGATACCCCGTGCTGCATCACGGCATGCATGTCCCGGAGTGCCAGCGCGCCGGTCTTGGCCGCGGAACCGCGGATGGCGACCGCGCCCCAGCGGCGCGCAACCTTCGCAGGCACCTCGCCGTCCACCGATGGCGTGATAATGAAGCCGGCGCGGAAGCCGCGCTTCAACAGGCGGCGCATCAGCATCAGGCAAAGCAGGGTGTGCTGGTGCCAGTAAACCGGCGCGTAGACCTTGTCGTTCGACACCATCCGGTCAATGACGTCCTCGCCGATGAGCTTCTCGACCCGGTAGCTCCACCAGAGCAGTCGCAAGAGGCCGAGCGCGAGGGGCAAGCCGAAAAAATAGTACATCCGGCGACCGAGCGACAGGCGGCGTCGACCGCCGAAGGTCCGCCGGTCGCCGATTTCGTCGAGTTTGGGTTTGTCTGCCTTCGTGCTCATCGTTGTCGCGAACCGGGCCCCCTCGTGCCTCCGCGACCCGGCGACGACTGATCGGCGGGCCGAATCCACGCGGGCATGCTACGGGTTCCCGGATGAACAGGGGGTGAATCGCCCGGGAAAAACCGGCCGGACCCTTGAAAAATCGCGAGTTTGCAGTATCGGTAGCGGGACGGTCAATGTAAAATCGCGCCTGCAAAAATCCCCCTGTTTTCCGACACCACAGCGGTTCATGACCACGACCGAAACGTCCTTGCGGCTGCCCCCCGGCCCGGCGGAAGCCATCCAGATCGACGTGAATCTGGCGACGCTCGAAGCGCTCCAGGCGCTGCAGCGTCAATATGGCAATTTCATCCAGTTACGGACTCCTTCCGGCCGGCGCACCTATTTCGTCAACGACCCGGACGAGATTCGGCGCATACTCGTGCGGCGCCATGTGAAGTACCGCAAGGGACCTGGATTCGAGCGGGTCGAGATGCTGCTCGGTAACGGCATCATCGTCAGCGACGGCGACGTATGGCGCAGGGCCCGAACGATGGTGCAGCCAGCCTTTTCACGGCAAAACGTGCACCGCCTGCTGGACACCATGATCGTCTGCTGCGAGCGGCGCGCAGAGCGCTGGCAGGCCGTCGCCGCAAGCGGGGGAGTGCTCAACATCACCCGCGAGATGAGCGAATTCGCACTCGAGTTGATCCTGCGAGCGATCTTCGGTCCCGATTACGACAATCGCATCCTGCAGGGCGGCGAGAACCCGTTCGCGTTTCTGAGCCAGGATGCGACCCGGGACCTGAGCGTCGTCATGAAGATGCATAAACTGCGCAAGTTCCTGCTGCAGGTCGTCGAGGCGCGCAAGGCTTCGCCGGAGGTCGAGCAATACGACTTCCTGTCGATGTACATCGACGCGACGGACAAGGACGGCCGACATTTCTCGGACCGGGAACTGATCGACGAGCTGATCACGCTGATCGTCGCCGGTTACGAGACCTCGGCCGGCACGCTGAACTGGGCCTGGTACCTGCTCGCGACCCACCCGGGGGCGGAGGCGACGTTGCTCGCCGAGGCCCGCCGGCTGATGCCGGACCGGGACGCGATCACGATCGACTCGGTCACCGACATGCATTACGCCCAGGCGATGCTCGAGGAGACGCTGAGGCTGTACCCGCCGGTCTGGCTGTATTCACGGCGCTCGCTCGAAGCCGACGAGCTGACTGAATACGACATACCTCCGGACACGGATATCTTCCTGTCGCCGTACATACTCCATCGGACCGCGGAATTCTGGGAGGACCCGGACCGCTTCGAGCCGGCCCGATTCGGGCAGGACTCGGCCTATGCGAAGGGCGAGCGGCCATATTTT
>Ga0224500_10001241_pt1 | contig 15512 bp, 11 predicted proteins | sample SF_Oct11_sed_USG_FD_168126 | JGI IMG/M metagenome (GOLD analysis project Ga0224500, IMG submission 168126) | Sediment microbial communities from San Francisco Bay, California, United States - SF_Oct11_sed_USGS_4_1 | ecosystem: Environmental > Aquatic > Marine > Sediment | place: USA: California... | reverse complement strand
CGACGCTGCCGTGCTCGTAGACTTCGCCGTGGATGTAGAGGATGTCGCGCAGGACCGCGAACAGGTGCTCCTGGATGCCGCGGATCATGCGGCCGTCGACGAACGCCGCGGCCGGCGCATTGTGCAGTTCGAGCTTGATGCCCCAGGCTTGCCGCACGATATCGACTTCGAAATCGGCGTAGCGGTCAAAGATCGCCCGGGCGTCGTCGGTCTCGCCGCCACTGTTGAGCACGGCCAGCGAACAGCGCCGGTACAGCGGATAGAGGCCGCCGCGCGACGAGTCGAGCAGCCGGTCCACTTCCATCTGCGAAAGGTTTTCGAGGCTGCCGGTGGGCGTGACCCGGGCGTCGACGAGATTGTCCTCGTCGGTCGGGCCGGCGGGGATGGCGACTTCGGCCCGACGCATCATCATGGGCGGATCTCGATCGGGATGCCCACGGTGGTGCGCATCCACACGTCGACCATGTCTGCGTTCGACAGGGCGATGCAGCCGTCGGTCCAGTCGCGCGTTGCGTAATGCTCCGCCGGGCGCTTCGGCACGTTGGGCTGCCCGTGGATCATGATCAGGCCGCCCGGGCTGAACCCGGACTCGCCGGCGACCGCGGCATCCTCGCGATTGGGATACGAGATCTTGATCGAGAGAAAGAATTCACTGCGCGGGTTGCGTGCCTCGAGCTCGTACTTGCCTTCGGGCGTGCGGAAATCGCCTTCGCGCTGCTTGTGGCCGAAGGGATTGAGGCCGAGCTTGATCGGGTATTCCTTGATGACGCGGCCGCGGCGCAGCAGGTAGAGCTTGCGTTCGGACTTGTCGACCAGAACCTTCTCGGCCATTTCGAAGCTGCTGGACGAGCCCGCGCCGAAATCCGTGGCCGGAGGCGCGGCCACCGGCACGTTCGGTACGTTACCACTCACCGAGCTGAACGCACCGCTGTTGTAGGCACCCGAGTTGGACGCGACCGTCGCGACCGGCGCGGTGTTCGCGACTGGAGGCGAGGCCGGAACGGCGGACACTGTATCGCTGGGCGCCGGCGCCACTGCGGCCGGTGCGTTGACGGCCGCTGTTGCGGGCGCGGCGGCGGGCACGGCAACGGCCGCCGGGTTCGCGACCGGCGGCGCGCCGGAGACCGAGTTGAATCCCTGCGATTGCAGCGATCCGAGCGGCGCCAGGGCCAGCAGTGCGAATGCCGCGAGTAAAGATTTCACGCGTTTGGTGCGGTGTCCTGCCATGGAGCGCGGATTTTATAGCGCTCCGTGCTTTTTTGCTGTGCGTTGTCTCACGCCATGCCGCGCGCCTGCGGCACTGAACGAGCAGGACGGCAGATTGCGCTGGCGTCGCTGCCCGCCGCCAGGCAACGAGACGGAGACGACCGGTCTGGTTTGACCGGGCCGCGCTGACCCAAGTGCTACCTGCGGAGGTTACGCGGACTCCCCGGCTTCGACTCGGCCTGCAAGCGCGCCGCAAGCTTGCGTGCGGTCGGCACCGCGTGCGCGAAAAACCGCTTGAGCCCCGGGCAAAGATAATTGAGCCCGGGCTCGCCATCCGGCGTGCGCAGCAGGCGGTTCTTCGGGCACTCGCCCCAGCAGTCGGTCAGGAACTCGCATTGCCTGCAGTACGCAGGCAGTGACTCGGACTTGGCGTAGCCGAACTTCACCTGCGCGGGCGAGAAGACCATGTCACCGAGTGAACGGTCGGCGATGTTGCCCAGCCGATGCTCAGGATAGACGTAGTGGTCGCACGCGTAGACGCTGCCATCCTGCTCCAGCGCCACGCCCTTGCCGCAGATCTCGCCGTGCACGCAGACCTGTGACTGCAGCCCCATGTGCTGCGCGATCAGCGTCTCGCAGAAGTTCACCAGCACCTTGCCGTAGTCGCGCGCCAGCCATTCGTCCCACACGCGCGACAGGAAGTAGCCGTAGTCGTCCGGATCCACGGACCAGTCGGTCACGACCGAATCCGGATGGCCGGGACGCATCTCCGGGCTGCCGACCATGGGCAGTCGCGCCGGGTCCCAGCGCTGCGGGGCGACGGTTTCGAAATCTCTGCTCTCGACGATCGGGATGAACTGCAGGTACGTCGAGCCCAGCTCGCGCCGCAGGAAGCGGTACACGTCGAGCGGTCGCTTCGCATTGTGGCGGTGGACGCAGGTGAGTGTGTTGAAGCGGACGCCGGCTTGGCGCAGTGCCTGCGCCGCCGCGTACACCGCGTCGAACGTCGGTGCGTGCCGCTTCGTCACACGGCACTGGTCATGGACGTCACGCGGGCCGTCGATGCTCAGGCCGACCAGGAAACGATGCTGCCTGAGGAAGGCGGCCCATTCGTCGTCGAGCAGCGTGCCGTTGGTCTGCAGGTCGTTCTCGATCCGCTGGCCTGGCTTCGCGTACTGCCGTTGCAGCGCCACCACCTTGCGGAAGAAATCCAGGCCCATCAGGGTGGGTTCCCCGCCCTGCCACGAGAAGACGACCTCGTCCCCCGTCACGCTGGCGATGTAGTCCCGGACGAACCGCTCGAGCAGCGCGTCGTCCATGTGACCGCTGCCGGGCCCGCCCGGGAGCCGCTGCTTGCTGAGGTAGAAGCAATAGGTGCAGTCGAGGTTGCAGGCCGAACCCGCCGGTTTCGCCATGACGTGGAAGCGGCGCACCGCGCTCGTGCCGAGCAGCTGCGGCATCAGGTATTTGTCGAGCGAGGCCGAAACCATGGCGCAATGATCGTCACGCCCCGGCGCCGGCGCCATCGTCAGAACCCGCAGGCCGATGACGGAATGTGACTGAGTCGGCCGGCACGCTGCAGATCCAGCATGCCGGCACTCAGTCCGCGCCGCGGGGGGCGCGGCGGCAGTTACTTGCCCGTCGCCACCGTCACGCTAGGAATGCGGCCATTGAACTTCGAGGCCGATTCCGCGCCGATGGCTTCAACGACGGGTGTCCCCAGGTCGATGCCGACGTCCGCGGTCTCGTCCGCCGAGAACATGCCTGCCTGCGTGTGCTCGATGCGCCCTTCGCCGACCTTTTCGCCGTCGACATACAGGGTGCCCAGGCCGCCCTTGCCCGGGCCGCCGCCGTCATAGGCGAAGACGAACTTGAGGGTTGCCTTGCCCGCCGCCAGCGGCTTGCTCGAGACGATGCTCGTTTGCTGCAGCCCGAGGAAGTTGTACGCGTAGCCCGGCACGCCATCCTGCACATACAGCGACCAGCCACCGAAGCGGCCGCCCTGCGCGATCACCGTGCCATTCGCCTTGGCCGGCAGGGCTTCGAGGTCGGCCGTGATCGTGACCGAGCGGTTCTTCACGTTGACGAACACGCCTTCCATCATGCCGGTCATGCCCTCGGCCAGCGTCATCGAGGTGCGCCCACCCATCAGGTCCGGGCGGCCGACAGCCGCGCCGTCGAGCCGCTCGAACACACGGTCGTCCATCGGCAGAACGTGATACTTCGCGGCTTCCTGCAGGTACACCGCCTGCAGTTCCGCAAGCTTCTGCGGGTTCTTGGCTGCCAGGTCGTTGGCCAGGCTGAAGTCATTGCGCACGTCGTAGAGCTGCCACGCGGAGTTGTCTTCGAGCGCGCGACGCGGCTTCGACTCCCAAGGCGCGCGATGGATGGTGCGGGCGAACCAGCCGTCGTGGTAGATCGCGCGGTTGCCGGCTATCTCGAAGTACTGCGTCGTGTGGCGTTCCTTCGCCTCCGGATCACCGAACGTGTAGACGAGGCTCGTGCCTTCCATCGGAATCTGCGGCGTGCCGTTGACCACCCTGGGCTCGGGCAGGCCGATCGCCTCGAGGATCGTGGGCGCGATGTCGATCACGTGACTGAACTGAGTGCGGATGCCGTCTTTCGCCTTGATGCCACGCGGCCAGGCCATCACCATGCCGTTGCGCGTGCCGCCGAAGTCCGCGGGCACCTGCTTCATCCACCCGAACGGCGAGTCGAACCCGACGGCCCAGCCCGACGCCATGTGCGGATAGGTTTCGGGCCCGCCCCACTGGTCGATCTTCTTCAGCATGTCGGGAACGGTTTCCTGCACGCCGTTGAAGTACGTGTACTCGTTGAACATGCCGTTCTGGCCGCCTTCGCCGCTGGTGCCGTTGTCGCCCGCGATGTAGACGACCAGCGTGTTGTCGGCCTGGCCCACGTCCTCGAACGCCTTGAGCATGCGGCCGATTTCGTGATCGGTGTACTCGGCATAGGCGGCGTACACCTCGGCCTGGTGCGTGAACAGCCGCTTCTCGTCGGTGGAGAGCTTGTCCCAGTCGCGGATCTGTGGCGGCTTCGGCGCGAGCTTGGTGCCCTTCGGTACCACACCCAGCTTGATCTGCCGCGCCAGGGTCTCCTCGCGCATCCTGTCCCAGCCCTGGTCGAACTTGCCCTTCCAGCGGTCGACCCATTCCTTCGGCACATGGTGCGGCGCATGCGTGGCGCCGGGAGCGAAGTAGATGAACGAGGGCTTCTGCGGCGTGAGCGCCTTCTGGTACTTGATCCAGGCGACGGCCTTGTCCGTCATGTCCGTCATGAAGTGGTACTTGGGATCCTTCGGCAGTTCGACGACGGCCGTGCCGTCGTACAGGAACGGCGCCCACTGGTTGGTTTCGCCACCGAGGAACCCGTAGAACTTGTCGAAACCCTGGCGCGTCGGCCAACGGTCGAAGGGTCCCGCCACGCTGGCTTCCCAGGCCGCGGTCTCGTGCCACTTGCCGAACGCGGCGGTCGCATAGCCATTCAGCCGCAGTGTCTCGGCAAGCGGCGCGGCCGCGTCGGGAACCTGGCCCGTCGCACCGGGCAGGCCGGTCGCCATCTCGGTGATGAACGCCATGTTGACCGTGTGGTGATTGCGGCCGGACTTGAGCGCGGCACGGGTGGGCGAGCACAGCGCGGTCGTGTGGAAGTTGTTGTAGCGCAGACCCTGCTGCGCCAGGCTGTCGAGCGTCGGCATCGTCACCGGACCGCCGAATGTCGTGGGCACGCCGAAACCCATGTCGTCGATCAGCACCAGCACGACGTTGGGCGCGCCGTCGGGCGCCTTGATCTCGAAGCGCGGGGGCACGGGCACGTTGCGCGCGTTGATTTCCTTGTAGACCGGTCGTGCGGGCTCCGCGATCGGCAGCACGGTCCGGTCCAATGGTGGCGCCGTCGCCGCCATGGCCTGTGGCACGGCCAGCAGCGCGAGCATGGCCGCTCGGCGCAGGAATGGTGCCGCGTTGTTCGCACGCATGGATGTAGCTTCCTTCGACGCGCCCGGCGATGCCCGGACGCAGGCACGGCTAGTATGCGCCACGCCAATTCCGCCCGAGACCGCAAAAACCGCAACGGCTGTCGGGCAAAAAAAGGGCGAGGACTCACCTGTCCTCGCCCTCGCTCGTCAGCCCTTCCCTGGTATCGGGTTAGTCTCTCAGCTCAACTCTTCCGGATTCGTCAGCCGCACTTCGAGTCGCCGCAGCTCAGGCACGTCATGCAGCCGTCCATCATGACGACGGCGGCGGTGCTGCACTTCAGGCACAGCTGCGCGCCCTGCGGGTAATCGGTCTTCGCGAATGCGTCCTGCTGCTTCTGCGCGGCCTCGTACTCGCTGCGCTTCTGGTCGATGAGTGCCTTGCGGTGCTCGTCGATTTCGGGCTTGCGCAGCAGGCCGATCTTCTGCATGTGCTTTTCGATCACGTGGCCCAGCTCGGCGATGATCGACGGCATGAACTTGCCGCCCGCCTGCCAGTAGCCGCCGCGCGGGTCGAACACCGCCTTCAGCTCCTCGACCATGAACGTGACGTCGCCACCCTTGCGGAACACCGCCGAGATGATGCGCGTCAGCGCCACGATCCACTGGTAGTGGTCGAGGTTCTTCGAGTTGATGAAGATCTCGAACGGGCGGCGCTGCTCGTGCGGCGTGCCTTCGTTCAGCACGATGTCGTTGATGGTCACGTACATGGCGTGATCCGACACCGGCGTCTTGATCTTGTAGGTCGAGCCGATCAGCTCTTCCGGGCGCTCGAGCTTCTCGTGCATCCGGATGACGTTGGGATACCGCGGGTCGACTGCCGGCTCCTTCGACTTGGCTGCCGCGGCCGCGGCTTCCGCCTCGGCCTTGGCCTTGTCGGCGGGCGTGACCACCCGGATCTTCGTGATCTTCTTGTCGATCTTGTGCGCGCTCATCGCTACTCCGTACTCCTCACCTGGGCGCCCGCGCTTCGCAACGCGGGCAGCGCTCAGAACTTGCCGTAATAACCTTCTTTCAGGGCGTCGTAGAGATTGGCGGCGGTGTGCATCTCGCCGTCGTACTCCAGCTGCTCGTCGCCCTTCACTTCCACCTCGGTGCCGTCCTCGAGCGTGAACACGTAGGTGGTGTTCTTCAGGTCTTCCTCCTTGACCAGCACGCCCTGGAACGCTTCCGGGTTGAAGCGGAACGTGGTGCAGCCCTTCAGGCCCTGCTCGTGCGCGTAGAGGTAGATGTCCTTGAAGTCCTCGTACTTGTAGTCCGAGGGGACGTTCGCTGTCTTCGAGATCGACGAGTCGACCCACTTCTGCGAGGCCGCCTGGATGTCGACGTGCTCGCGCGGCGTGACGTCATCGGCGGTCGTGAAGTATTCCGGCAGCTTTTCCGTCGCGCTTTCGCTGTTCGGCATCGCCTTCGGGTTGATCAGCTCGCGGTAAGCCAGCAGTTCGAACGAGAAGACGTCGATCTTTTCCTTCGACTTCTTGCCTTCGCGGATCACGTTGCGGAAGTAGTGATGCGCGAACGAAGGCTCGATGCCGTTCGAGGCATTGTTGGCGAGCGAGAGCGAGATCGTGCCGGTGGGCGCGATCGAGCTGTGGTGCGTGAAGCGCGCACCCTTCTTCGCGAGCCTGTCCACGAGTTCCGGCGCGGCTTCGGCCACGCGCTGCATGTAGCGGCTGTAGCGCGCGTGCAGGATGCGGCCCGGCAGCTTGTCGCCGGCCTTGATGCCGTCGCGCGCCATCTCGGGGCGCTTCCGCAGCATCTCGGCGGTGACCGTGAACTCTTCGTTCATGATCGGCGCGGGGCCTTTTTCTTCGGCCAGCGACAGGCCGGCTTCCCAGCCCGCGATCGCCATTTCCTTCGACACGCGCTCGGTGAAGCCCACGGATTCGCGCGAGCCGTACTTCATGCGCAGCATCGTGATCGTGGAACCCAGGCCCAGGAAACCCATGCCGTGGCGGCGCTTGCGCATGATCTCGTTGCGCTGCTGCTCGAGCGGCAGGCCGTTGATCTCGACCACGTTGTCGAGCATGCGCGTGAACACGCGCACGACTTCGCGGTATTCCTCCCAGTCGAAGCGCGCTTCGTCGGTGAACGGGTCGCGCACGAAATTGGTGAGGTTGACCGAGCCGAGCAGGCACGAGCCGTACGGCGGCAGCGGCTGTTCGCCGCACGGGTTGGTGGCGCGGATCGATTCGCACCACCAGTTGTTGTTCATCTCGTTGACGCGGTCGATCAGCACGAAACCGGGCTCGGCGAAATCGTACGTGGACGACATGATGACGTCCCACATGCGCTTGGCCGGCAGGGTCTTGTAGATCTTGCAGAGCACCAGGCCTTCGTCGTTGCGGACGTAGTTGGACGCATCCGGCCATTCGCGCCACAGGAATTTCGTGCGGTCGCTGGTGTCTTCGCCGACGATCTCGGCTTCCCGCACCGGGAAAGCCAGCTGCCAGTCGCGATCTTCGCGCACGGCCTGCATGAATTCGTCGGTGATCAGCAGCGACAGGTTGAACTGGCGCAGCCGCCCGTTCTCGCGCTTGGCGCGGATGAATTCCATCGCGTCGGGGTGGCCGACGTCGAACGTGCCCATCTGCGCGCCGCGACGGCCGCCGGCCGATGACACGGTGAAGCACATCTTGTCGTAGATATCCATGAACGAGAGCGGGCCCGACGTATAGGCGCCGGCACCCGAGACATACGCGCCGCGCGGACGCAGCGTCGAGAATTCGTAGCCGATGCCGCAGCCGGCCTTCAGCGTGAGGCCGGCCTCGTGCACCTTGCCGAGGATGTCGTCCATCGAATCGCGGATCGTGCCCGAGACGGTGCAGTTGATCGTCGACGTGGCCGGCTTGTGTTCCTGCGCTCCCGCGTTCGAGGTGACGCGGCCGGCCGGAATGGCACCGCGACGCAGCGCCCACAAAAAGCGCTCGTACCAGGTCTCGCGCAGTTCGGGCGCCTCGACGTCGGCCAATGCACGGGCGACACGCTTATAGGTGTCGTCCATGGAGCGGTCGACGGGCGTGCCATCTTTAGCAGTCAGGCGGTATTTCTTGTCCCAGATGTCGAGTGACGCTTCTTGGAACGGGATGCTGCGCGCATCGGTGGAATGCAGTTTCACGGCAGTGCTCATTGCGGCAACACGACTCCCCGGATCTCGGTGGCTGCAGATTGAAAGAAAAAAGGCTTCCCCCTCCGGGCCGCCGCCCCGCGCATGGCGAAAACGGCGAAAACCCGACCAACCCCCGGTGCGCGGTCTGCTCGGAGCGCTCCTGAGAACCCCCTGAAGGGCACTCGTGCCGGACACAACATCTAGGGTCAGGGGCGCAAGACTATGCACCGTCCGGACACTCGTCAACTGCTGTTTTGGGCTTTCTTGGGCCCTGGCAGGTGAAGATACTTCACCTTTACTTTCAGTGACTTACGAGACGAGCATCGGTTTTTGCCTTGACGCTCGAAAGTTTGCCCGCGTCAAGAGGTATTTGCGAGGCTACCACTACATCTTGTGTCGGAACCGGTGCACCGCCCGCGCACCGCCCTCCCACACCTTATCCACAGCCTTGCGCACCGCCTGGTGCGACAAGCGCGTGGAACTCGGCGCAGGCGCTGTAGTCCGAAGCGTGACCGACCGGTGCGACAGTCACGCCAGACCCCACTGTTAGACTTGGCGTCTGCCGGGCGCACATACCGTCACGTTCCCCAGGAAAAGTACAGACATGAAGTTTCCCCTGAGCCTCGCCACCTTCCTGCTCGCTGCGTGGACCTCCGTCGCGGGCGCACAGCTTCCTGCCGCCGTCGGCGAGACGCCGGTGCCCTCGCTCGCACCGATGCTGAAGCGCGTGACCCCGGCCGTCGTGAACATCGCGACACGTGGCACCGTCGAAGAGCAGAACCCGCTCATGAACGACCCGTTTTTCCGCCGGTTTTTCGACGTGCCGAACCAGCCGCGCCAGCGTGAATTCCAGAGCGCGGGCTCGGGCGTGATCGTCGACGCGAAGAACGGCTACATCATCACCAACGCGCACGTCGTCGAGAACGCGACGGACATCACCGTGCAGTTGCTTGACAACCGTTCGCTCAAGGCGAAGGTCGTCGGCGCGGACCCGGGCTCGGACGTCGCGGTGCTCAAGGTGCAGGCCGGCAACCTCGTCGACCTGCCGATCGCTGATTCGGATCGCGCGGAAGTCGGTGATTTCGTCGTCGCCATCGGCAACCCGTTCGGCCTCGGTCACACGGTGACGTCGGGCATCGTGAGCGCACTCGGCCGCTCGGGCATCAACCCGGAAGGTTACGAAGATTTCATCCAGACCGACGCATCGATCAACCCGGGCAACTCGGGCGGCGCGCTCGTGAATCTCAGCGGCCAGCTCGTGGGCATCAACTCCGCGATCCTCTCGCGCACGGGCGGCAACATCGGCATCGGCTTCGCGATCCCGTCGAACATGATGCGCACCGTGATGAACCAGCTGATCAAGTACGGCACCGTGAAGCGTGGCGTGCTCGGCGTGAACATCCAGACGCTGGTGCCCGAGATCGCGACCAGCATGGACCTGCCGGAATCGACGCAGGGCGCGCTCGTGTCGCAGGTCGTTGAAGGCTCCGCCGCCGAGAAGGCCGGCGTGAAGGCTGGCGACGTCATCACTGCGGTGAATGGCCGCCCGGTGAAGGACGCGAGCAGCCTGCGCAATTCGATCGGCCTGCTCAGCATAGGCGAGAAGGTCGACCTGTCGCTGCTGCGGGAAGGCAAGCCGCGCCGCGTCACCGCGACGATCAGCGAGCGTGATACCGCGGCCGAAGCGAAGGCGGCCGGCACGCACTCGGGCCTGGAAGGCGCGGACATCGCCGACGGCCCCAACGGCGTGGTCATCCGCTCCGTTGCCGAAGGCAGCCCCGCTGCCCAGCGCGGCCTGCGCGCCAACGACGTGATCCTGGCCGTGGGCCGCACGCGCGTCGCCAGCGTGGCGGACTTCCAGCGGCTGACGCAGGGTCAGGCGGCGTTCGTGCTGCAGATCCGTCGCGGCAGCGCGATGCTCGTGATCCCGATCCGCTGATGCCCCCATCGATGCCAGGAACCGTTCCGTCGCTGACGAAGGCTCGTTAGCCATGCAGGTCTGCGTTCTCGGCGGAACGGGCTTCATCGGCCAGGCGATTTTGGGGCGCCTCGGCGCGGCCGGTCACGACGTGAAGGTGCTGACGCGCAACCCCGCGCAGTGCCGCGATCTGAAAGTGCTGCCGTCGGTGCGCTTCGTGCGCGCCGACGTGCACGACGAAGCAACGCTCGAAGACCAGTTCCACGACTGCGAGGTGGTGATCAACCTCGTCGGCATCCTCAACGAGTCGGGGCTCGGCCGCGGCAGCGGTGCGGAGTTCCGCAAGGTGCACACCGAACTGCCGCAGAAATGCGTGCGTGCCGCTCGCGCGGCGGGCGTACGGCGGTACCTGCACATGAGCGGCTTGAAAGCCGATTCGCAACGCGGTCCCAGCCACTACCTGAAGTCCAAGGGCCTCGCCGAGGACTACATCCGTGAGCACTGCGCAGCAGGTTCGCCTGAGTATGTGATCTTCCAGCCGTCGGTCGTCTTCGGGCCGGGCGATGCGTTCATCAACAATTTTGCGGGCATCCTGAAGATCACGCCGGGCGTGCTGCCGTTGGCGTGCGCCGACGCGAAGTTCGCGCCGGTTTACGTGGGCGATGTCGCGGATGCGTTCGTCGCCTGCCTGCATCGGCGCGACGTCGCGGGCCGCTCGTTCCAGCTCTGCGGGCCGGATGTGATCACGCTTGGCGACATCGTCCGCATGACCGCGGAGTTGATGGGCCTGAAGCGCATCGTGCTGCCGTTGCCGCGCGCAGTCTCGCGCGCGCAGGCCGCAGTGATGGATTTCGTGCCGGGCAAACCGTTCTCGACCGACAACTTCCTGTCGGCGACGCTCGATTCGACCTGCGATTGCGACGGGCTGGCGGAGCTTGGGCTGCCGCGCGCGTCGATGCGCAGCGTGCTGCCGCAATACCTGTAGGGGCAGCGACGAGACCCGGAGCCCGTCCCGGGAGCCGACGTTCAGCCATCGTCGCGAGATAGCGCGTACACGTCTTCGACGCAGGGTTCTCCACGGAACACCGTGCTGCGACTCTCGCAGTGACGAAACCCGACTCTCTCAAGGAGACGGATACTTCGCACATTTCGGCAGTCCGTAATGCCAAGGACTCGCTTCACGCGCGTGACATCAAAGAGAAGTTGCAGAGCCTGTCGCACTGCGGCAGTGGCTATACCGCGGCCTTGAGCGGCGGGCGCAAGAGTGAAGCCGATCTCTCCGGTCAGCCCATCGGCCGAAACGAAAATGCCGATGTCGCCAATGAGATGCCCGTCTTCGGGGTCGGCGATAGCGAGTTGCACCCAGTCACCGACCGTAAACAGCCGTGCTTCACCCATCTCGCCGAGAAACCACAGGGCCTCGGTCTCGGACATGGGTGACCACCCCTGGAACCGGCCGAGATCCGGCATCGATCGATATGCCTGAAACGCGGCAAGGTCGCTCGTTCGCATACGGCGGAGCAGCCCTCCCGGAAAGGCGCGCGGCAAATGCGTATCACTCGGTTCTTGCATGTCGGCATCTCACTGGCACAGCGCGGCACGGCGCTCCTTCACCGCCATACCGCGCGTCGCTTCCACCCGCGCATAGAACTCGGGCAACGCGCTGCCGGAGTCCCGCAGCAGCCGCTGCAAGCCGGGCACGCAGCCCTCGTACGTCGCCACGGACGCCAGATGCGCATTGTTCAGCGACCGCGCGAACCACGCGTCATACGCCGCGTAGCCTTGCCAGCGATCGCGCCGCATCACCTCATATCTGTACAGCAGCCGGCCGAACTCACGCTGCTTCTCGATCCGCATCGCTTCCGGCGCCAGCTTCGTCGCATAGAGGCGAGCGAGCCGCGCCCGGGTATCGAGCAGCAGGGACGCGAATTCTTTCTGCCGCGCGATGGCGGCGTCGTAACCCGCGATCTCGCTGGCACGCCCTACCTGCTGCAGCCACCGCCGCACGCCTTCGTCCTCGACGACGCTGGCAAACGCCTCGTTGAGCGCGCTGTCCCCGGCTAAATACAGCCGCTCGTGCGCCAGCTCGTGGAAGATCGTGCCGACCAGGCGCGTATCGCGCCAGGACAGCATCGGGCCGAACACCGGGTCCGGCAGGTGCCCCAGCGTCGAGTAGGTCGGTACACCGTCGACACTCACGTCGTCGCCCTTCATCGCCAGCCGCAGCGCATACGACCGCGCGCTGCTCTCGTTGAAATAGCCCCGATAGCTGATGCAACCGGCGATGGGGAAGCACCAGCTGCGCGGCTCCACTGAAAACTCGGGCGTCGCCACCACGTTGTGCACGACATTGGGCCGGCCCAGGTCGGCGTACTTGCGGTAACTGCGGCCGTCGGGCAGGGCGAGCTCGTTGATCGCGAACTCGCGGGCGTGCTCGACGAGCAGCAACCGCTCGCGCGTGCGCTGTGGCGTCGACGGGTTCGCGACGACGCTGGCGATCGGCTCGCTGCGATGAATCACCGCCGCCTGCCCCGTGGCGGCCTGCATCACGTAACAGCCGGTCAGCATGGGCGCGGACGCGGCAAGGACGCCCCAGATCGCGGCAAGACGTAACAGGCGTTGCATGCGGCAAGCTTAGCGAACGCGCCCGGCGGCATGCAGTGCAGTTGCGGGCAGGAGCAACGGCACGCCCGAACTCGGCTACGATTCGCGCCATGAAGATCTACCTGGTGGGAGGGGCCGTGCGCGATTCGCTGCTCGGCCGCCCGTACACTGAACGCGATTACGTGGTCGTGGGCGCGCAGCCCGACGACCTGCTCGCGCTCGGCTACCGCCCGGTCGGCAAGGATTTCCCGGTGTTCCTGCACCCGCAGACGGGCGACCAGTACGCGCTTGCCCGCACTGAGCGCAAGACCGGCGCGGGCTATTACGGTTTCGCCACGCGCTTCTCGCCCGACGTCACGCTCGAAGAAGACCTCGCACGGCGCGACCTCACGATCAACGCCATGGCCCGGGCGGTCGATGGCGGCTCCGATGACGTCGTCGACCCCTACGGCGGCCGGCGCGACCTCGAAGCACGGCTGCTCCGGCACGTCTCGCCCGCGTTCGTCGAGGACCCGTTGCGCGTGCTGCGCGTCGCGCGTTTCGCCGCGCGCTTCGCGCCGCTCGGCTTCACCATCGCGCCGGAGACGCTGGCGCTGATGCGGGAAATCGTCCGCAGCGGCGAGATGCAGGCGCTGGTCGCCGAACGCGTCTGGGTGGAGACCGAGCGCGCACTGGGCGAGCACCGGCCTACCGTCTATTTCGAAGTGCTGCGCGATTGCGGTGCTCTGGCGGCGCTCTTCCCTGAGCTCGATCGCCTGTTCGGCGTACCGCAGCCGCCGAAGTGGCATCCGGAGATCGATACCGGCATCCACACGCTGCAGGTGCTCGACGTGGCGTGCGAGCTTTCGCTGGACACCAGCGTGCGCTTCGCCGCACTGATGCACGACCTCGGCAAGGGCCTCACGCCGCCCGAACAGTGGCCGAGCCACATCGGGCATGAGCAGGCCGGCGTCCGCGTGATCGCGGGCCTGTGCGAACGGCTCAAGGTGCCGACCGAGCACCGCGAGCTGGCGCAGGTGGTTTCGCGCGAGCACCAGCGCATCCATCGCGCGCCGGAGCTGCGCGATGCGACGCTGCTCGAAGTGCTCGAGGCGACCGACGCCTTCCGCCGGCCCGACCGTTTCGAGAAATTATTGCTGGCGTGCGAAGCGGATGCCCGCGGCCGCGGCCCGGAATTGCGCGCGCAGCCCTACGCGCAGGCTTCGATCTTCAGGGACTGCCTGCGCGCGGCAGCCGCAGTGAAGCTCGACGCAGCAACGATGCAGCAGTTGCAGGGACCCGCCATTGCGCAGGCATTGCGCTCGGCAAGAGTGGCCGCGATCGGCGCAACTCGCGCCCGCTGAACATTCAGTGCCCTCGCGCGGCGGCAGCGCAGCCCGCTAGAGCGTGTGCCGCAGGTCGCGCGTGGCGAACCCGCGCAGCGGCGCGTCGTAATCACGGCTCAGCGCGATCACCTTGAAGCGTTCACCCATTTCGCCCGGCAACGTCAGCACCATGGCCTGGCGCGAGAGATTGAGCCGGTGCACCAGGTCGAGCCCCTCGACGTTCGCGACGAAGTCACCGAGCCCGGCACCGATCAGGAAATGCGCCTGCGTCGTGTAACCGGCCACCTCGAACCCCGCCGCCGTCGCTGCTTCCGCCACGGCCGTGAAATCTACCCACGCAGTGATGTCCTGCAATCCCACCCGCGCCAGCGCGTCGTCGTGAAACCGGTGCCGGAAGTGGCACAGCAAGGTGCCGCGCGTGCGCTCGAGCGAGTAGTACTCGCGGCGCGGCAGGCCGTAGTCGACGAACAGCATGACGCCGCGGGCGAGACTTGCGCCGATCCCGGCCAGCCACTGCGCCAACCCAAGACACAGCTCGGACTCGTAGCCGTCGGGCAGCGTAACGCCCGCGTCGCGCTCGATCTGGCGTACCGCGGCCACGAGTCGCTCGCCACCGCGTACCTCCGCCAGCACGAACTGTCCGAACTCGTCGCTCACGCCCAGTGCATTGACTTCGCCCTGGCGGATCGCGAAGCGCTGCACGCTCAGGGCATCGAGCACCTCGTTGGCAATGATCAAGCCGGTGAACGGCTCGTCGGGCAGGCCGTCGAGCCAATGCACTCGATCGAGCAGGTGCGGCACGGCCTGAGCTATGGTCGCCTGCTGTCGCTCGCGCAAATCCGCGCTGAGATCGAGGATCAGGTATTCCGCCGGCAACGCGCCCTGGCGCTCGAGTTCGGCCAGCAGCCCGGCGGCCATCACGCCCGAGCCTGCGCCCAGCTCGAGGATGCGGGCGTCGCTCGTGCCCAGGTGCTGCAGGACCTCGGCGCACTGCACGGCCAGGCAACGACTGAAGACGGGCGCCACTTCGGGCGCGGTGATGAAATCGCCGGCCGCGCCGAACTTGCGCGCACCCGCGCTGTAGTAGCCGAGTCCCGGCGCGTACAGCGCCAGCTGCATGAACTGCGCAAAGTCGATCCAGCCGCCCGCCTTCCTGATGGCGGCGCGGATGTGCTCGACGAGGGCAGCACTGTGCGCCACCTCGTCAGGCGTGAGTTCGGGCAAGTCGAGGGGAACGCTCACGTGCCGAGGAAACCTTTGGCGCGGACAGGCCGAACAGGCTCAGGTATCTTCGCCCATGACGGCGCGCAACGGCGAGAGCCACGCGGCGCCTCCTGCCCCAGCACGGATCGACGC
>Ga0224500_10001239_pt1 | contig 15525 bp, 22 predicted proteins | sample SF_Oct11_sed_USG_FD_168126 | JGI IMG/M metagenome (GOLD analysis project Ga0224500, IMG submission 168126) | Sediment microbial communities from San Francisco Bay, California, United States - SF_Oct11_sed_USGS_4_1 | ecosystem: Environmental > Aquatic > Marine > Sediment | place: USA: California... | reverse complement strand
GAACAAAAGGAGAATGCTAAAGCCAAGTCTGGAGTGAGGACTGTATAGATTGGACTCAACCCAATCAGAAGGAGTGCCAACACCGTATGTATCAACCATGACTTTATCTTTTGACGCTTCATGATAGAGTAATGCTCCCTTAAATAAAACTGTTTTTAATCCATATACATGTGGGCTGTGAGGATCACCTTCTTTATCACTAAATCTATGGTGTTTGCGATGAATGGCAACCCATTGTTTGGTTACCATACCAGTTGTTAACCACAACCAGAATCGCATAAAATGTTCCATAACTGGGTGAAACACGATTCCCTTGTGTGCTTGACCTCTATGTAGATACAATGTTACGCACACTATTGTTATATGCGTCATAATCAAAAGATAAATTAGTTCAATCATCTCTTCTTTCGTACATTATAGTGTCTGTATCACCAAGTGCCCACTTGGATTCGTTTTCTACAGACCATCGTTTTGTTGCTACACAGAAGTCTGGATATTTAAGTTCTTTAGGATTGCTACTCGGTTCTAATATAATAAGACGATTATTAGGCTGAGCAGCAAACTGACCATTGTCGCACTGAATAAAGTTATAAGATTTATGATCTTCGGTATCTTCAGCAAATCCAGTATCAAGAACATTAAAATCAGGAGAAGCAGAATCAACGGTAAACAAATAGGTTCCATGCATCCATCCACCATCTTTAAGTTTAAATTTACAACGCATTGATTGGAGTTGTGCTTTCTTTATGACAGTGATATCATATGAAAGACAGTCCCACAATTGTAGATAATCTAATGGTAGTGGTTCTCCTTCAATTGGCTTCCAACAGTATGCATGTAGTGGTAGTTTGTCATACAATGCACCATAGTCATTAAGATAAGACTCAATGCGAAACGCTTGTCCTCTTAATGATTTGATACTGATCCACCAGCATTTCTCAAGTTCTCCATGACCTTTTGTGAAGTCATAGAGAAACTCTTTACGAACAAAACACTTTACTGGTGGAAGGTTCGCAACAATGTGTGCCATTAAGCTGCTTTACCCCAGACGTCTGACCAGCTACCTGACAAAGCACCTTTTGCATAATCTGTTACACGATTCTCGAAGAAGTTGCCATGCACTGGTGCATTGATCATCTCCTCAACCCATGGTAGTGGATTCTTCTTGCGTTTGAAAATACCTTTCATACCAAGACCGATTAGACGACGATCTGCGATATATCGGATATACTCTTTTACTTCTTCTGCTTTCAAATCACGCATATCACCATTAGCAAACGCCAAATCAATAAACTTATCTTCAAGCATTACCATTTTCTCTGCGATAGAATAAATCTTACTCTTCAATTCATCATTCCAAATCTCTGAATTTTCTTTGATGTAAGTTTTGAACAACTGCATCATCGATTCAGCGTGCATGGTTTCGTCAACAATAGACCAAGTAACGATCTGCCCCATACCCTTCATCAATCCATGACGTGGAAAGTTAAGCAACATTATGAACGACGAAAATAACTGCATACCCTCAGTAAAGGCAGAGAACACAGCGATATGAGTGGCTGTATTTTCTCTAGTAGAATTTTTAGATGCGATATCAAGAACGTAATCATGCTTGTCCTTCATTTCTTGATACTCGAGGAACTGGCTGTATGTAATTTCTGGCAATCCAAGTGTCTCAATCAGATGACTATAAGCAGCAATATGTAATGCCTCGCGAGCAGCAAAGCCAGACAACATCATACGAATCTCAGGTTGTTTGAAGTATGGTAGGTAGTTGTTAACATAACCACCAGCAACGTCCAAGTCGCCTTGTGTGAAGAATCGGAAAATGTTGGTAAGAAATTCTTTTTCTTCTTTAGTTAATTTCTTCTTCCAGTCTTTGACGTCTTCCATCATTGGCACTTCACTAAACAACCAGTGCGCTTGTTCGTGTTTAAGCCAAGAGTCGAAAGCCCAACTATACTTGAATGGCTTAAAATATGACCTTTCATCAGTTAGTTTAAGTTCTTTAAAATCTTTTGGTAAATTTGACATTTTATACTCTTTTCTTTGTTCCTAGATAAAAACCATCTCCTGGACAGTTTTCACTTCTCTTGTTAATAATACCGTTGGTCCACCATTTAGTTCCTTTAACATTTGTATTGCCTTTAGAACCTTCAGCTTGTTTTTTTCTATATTCGTCTGTTATTATTTTTAAAGATCCTAATTTATTACCCAACATTCGTTCAGATCTTTGTTTCTTAACATGTTCTAAATCACCTGCCTTTATTTTTTGAAAATTATGATTTCCATTTTCAAACAGTTTTTTTGCTGAGACGGAATTTGATATTTTTCTTTTTTCATTGGCTTTAGAAATAATTTCTTGAGTTAAAAGAATACCAGGTGCTATATTTCGGTTTATCATTATCTGTAAAAATTTATCTTTTCCAAAATATCGATACAATCGTTTTAATAATTTGGCTTCATATTCTCTGGCATCTTGCCTAATAATGATTTTTTTTATTTCGAAAGAATCTTTTCCATATTCTTCTAGTAATAGTTTTACATATTTTGACGATGTGAAATAGATATCCCAAAAAGTTGTGGGGTCTGAATTAATCCCATATTGAGATCCTATGTAATATTTTCCAGTCGGTTTGTGTTTTATTTTATAAAAATAAGGGTTCATTTTATTCTCCTTATTTTTATTTATAAAGTCATAGACTTCAGTATGAAGCCTATACTAGCCTTCACACGCTAAACACTCATTCCCTTCGGCAAGCGCATGCAGATCAATCTCTTTAATAACTTCTCGTTCAATTTTCTTAGCTACTTTATCTGCTTTCGCAATCTTATCGCTACGGCAGTAATACATCGTCTTGAGACCACTTTTCCACGCTTGGAAGTGAACAGCATGGATATATTTAATATGGCTGTCTGGTCGGAAGAACACATTCAACGATTGCGCTTGGTCAATCCATGGTTGGCGGTCTGCTGCATGCTGGACCACCCAACGCTGGTCAATCTCCATAGAAGTCTTGAACACATCCTTTGTCCATTCGTCCATCCAATCCAAGTGCTGAACGCTTCCATCGTTCGCAATAATACTACGCCAAATTTCTTGATACTCATCTTCGCCCTTTGGTGTCAATGGCGTTCCATCAGGTGCAAGGTGAGCCATAATGACTTTATCTAAATAACGATTCTTATTTAAGTGAGAACCCGATAGAGTGTCCTGCCTATAAGCATTAGCCCTATAAGGTTCAATAGAAGGACTAGTGTTGCCCATGAGAATACTACTTGATGCGTTTGGCGCTATCGCAGTTAAATGGGAAAATCTATTCCCAGCCCACTGCGGTTTTGTTATCTTTTTAACTTTCATACATTCCCCAATCCTATTCTTGAATATCCTAATTTTGATTTTAGTTCTCGACTTTTCTTTTCTGGTTTCCACGCTCTTGGATCAACTGTTTCACCTGTAAGTTCATAGCGGAAGTCTGGATCGTAGACCATATAACCTAGTTTGTTCCATTTGATCGCTCCACTATCAAAGAGAAAGATACAACCTCGGCACATACAAAAACTAGCGCCATTGCTACTCATCACATTACCATTCACAGTGCCTACATATTTTACAACATTACCTTGGTGCATTTCTTTAAGCGCTTCGTAGTAGTCAATCATTCTTTACTCCTAATAATTCTTTGATTAGGGTCTTTTTATCTTCCGTGCTCATACCAACTCCGAAATGTTGTTTAATCTCATCTATACAATGAATTCCACCTTGTTCAAAAGTATCAACTGATTCGGGAACAAGGTCGCTAATAACTTGTTCACAACATCCGACACACTCCCCCACAATTCGTTCGGCTAATGCTTCAATCAATGCCCATTGTTTGGTATTGTTTAAGTATTCAACACTGATACCAACTTCTGCGGCTAACTGTTTAATTCGTTCGTTCATTCTTCAACTCCGAAATGTTCTTTTATAAATTCGTGCAATTCTAAATTGCCTGTAAAATCGTATTGATGATGATGAAAAGATTCTGCCATGTTAGCACATTTCTGCACAATCAACTCGGCGAACTTTTCTAGCTTAGTTGGAACGCCTGTTGGATTGTGGACCAGCAGTCCAGCTTCGCGGGCAAGTTCTTTAATTCGTTCGTTCATTTTTCAACCCCAAAATGTTTTTCAATCTCTTGACCAATCACATATCCATCACGGGTAAACTTCGCCACATCATTCTGATAGGCAATATTCACACATTCTCGCACAATCAACTCGGCGAACTTTTCTTTACTAAAAATCAACTCACCTTCATAGTCAACAAGACTCTGTGCGGCAAACCGTTCTAACATTGGTATCTTATTCATTATATCTTTCTCCTCAAATCTGCGTTCTTCTTAGAAGTTTCTTTATTTTTCATCGGATTGTTTTCGCTAAATCCACAACGACCACGAACCCAACCTTCTGGAATTTCCGTATTTGGTGGTAACTTTTTATTAGTTACACCATCATTAATCCATTTCCAACCATCCATCTTTGGTGGGGTTAAACCACCATTTTTATACTTCGATTTGAACTCATCGCCAGTCATGTTTTTGTTCCACGCAGTTCTTCCGATATTCCATTTACCAATGTGGGGTGCTAGAGTTTTCTTAACAATCTCGAAATGTCTAGAGGTTAGAACATCAAATCTTTTAGAATTCTTTCTAGAAACTCTAACCATAGAAGAAAACGCAAAGATTAGTTTCTGGTTTGTTGGATACATTTTACAAAGTAACTGGTGACAAAGAAAGTGTTCACGAAAGGTTAGTCTTACCAGATTCTCAGGCACATCAGTTCCACCTAAACATTTAGGTAAAATGTGGTGTTTTTCTGAGTATTCAGTTAACACTCGGTTCTTGGCTCGTTCGATGATCGACTCATAAATCTTACTATAAAGCATTAGGGACTCCATTAAATTATATGCTCCTAATGCTTATTTAGCGATTTTAGATTTTCAGATCATCTCCTTCAAGGACGGCACAAGCACGAATAAGCATCGTTTCACCATTTCTGACAACAGTAACAAAGTCAGAAGAATTAAACTCAACGGTATTGCCAGCATCATCTTCAAAAAGAATTTTACTTTGGACATCAGGAGCTTCACCTCGTTCAAGTCCCAACTCTTTATTAGCGACATCTAGTTTCTCTCTTATTGTTCTGAAGATGTTTTTATTTCTACCAATAGCCATAGGTGTTTCCCATGGTGTGTGATTTTTCTGTAGATAAGCATGCCAACCCAAAGCACCGATACCGATACTTCTTTCTCTCATAGCAGAATACTTGGCTCGCTTGATTGCTGAAGGTGCATGATCAATAAAATATTGAAGCACGTTATCAAGCATCTCGGCAACGTCTCGAAGAAATAATGGATCATCTTTCCACTCATCATAATACTCCAAATTAAGAGATGACAAGCAACAAACTGCAGTACGCTTCTCGTTAGTGGGCAAAATAATTTCAGAACAAAGATTAGACTGATGAACCTTTAAACCTTTATCTTTTAACCAGCTTGGTAATTGACGGTTGGACTCATCGATGAAGTGTAGATATGGTTCACCAGTTTGCATACGCATTTCTAAAATACGTTGCCACAATTCTTTAGCAGACACTGTCTCACGAACTTCTTTGGAAGCTGGATCAATAAGCTGCCAAGAATCATCAGCATGATCATCAATCATACAACGCTCAATGATTTCCATGAACGCATCTGGAATATTAATTCCATGATGCATATTCAACGTGCGCATATTTTGGTCGCCTGTCGGCTTGCGCATCTCTAAGAAGGAAATAATATCTGGATGGCTAATATCAAGGTAAGCAGCATAACTGCCACGACGAGTGCGACCCTGCCTATACGCAAGAGAACTTGCGTCGTAGATTTTGAGGTGAGGCATAACACCAGTAGACTTGTCATCTGCTGAACGGATGCCAAAACCAATACCAACCCCACCCCCAAGCATAGATAGCCAATTAGTTTCTGATAGATTATCAACTAGTCCCTCCGCAGTATCTTCAATATAGTTAAGAAAGCAGCTAATAGGAAGACCACGCTTGCTGCGCCCAAAAGAAAGAATGGGAGTAGAATAAGATAACCAATGCTTACTGCTGTATTCATACAACCTCTGAGCGTGTTCTTGATTACTACCAAACGATTTACTCACAAAAGCAAATCGCTCTTGAGGAGAAGTCTCCTCGTCTTTCATATAACTTTCTTTTAATCTAATTTTTCCCAATTCATCAAATAATGTATCTCTTGTATAGTCCACCGTGATGCCATGCACGACACTTTCCATTGTATTACTCCAGTATTTATTTTTATTAATTTACAAATTCGCCAGCCATTGGGAAGACCTTGGCGATTACTTTTGCGCATTCAACTGCTATATCCATATGCTCTTTTTGTGTACCATTGGCAGACCTCAATTGAATATAATGTATCCAGCTGCGTAATGTTCCATTCATATAAAGTCGAGAAACAGTAAGTCCTTCTGGCAACACTGCTCTTGCTTGCTCCTTGGCAATACCTTGATCGATTGCCCAAGCATATGCTTCTTGTGCTTCTTTGATCACACGCTTTTGTCGCTCTTCCCACCATGCAGCCACTGCCAGGTTTTTATTCTCAACGCTATTTTGACGATTCTTTGGATCTTGTAATCGTGCTTCACGTAGTACAAAATCTAATTCTTTAGTCGGGTCTGCATAACGCTGAGAAAATTCTTGGAATGAAAAAGAACGATGACGTAAGATCTGGCGAGCGATATCCCTAGTAGTTTCAATTTCCAAACAAGCACTGACCATTTCTAGTGGACTCCAATGAGCATGTTTAATTAGATAACGAATTAACTTCTCTGATGTTTCAGTATTGTTTTGATTACTGGGATTACTGACACGAGCGCAGAATGCAATTAAATCTTGGACACCATTCTCATAATCTACATTATCAACAGGCTGGCTATAACTAATTAATTTTACTTTCAAATTTTTCTCCATTGGGCAAATTTCAATTTGGCTTCTATGCCAGCATAGGTGTTTGTATTTATTAGTTTCGTGATTTCTTCAGGTGTCATTTCACCATGTAAAACCATTTCATTAATATCTTTCTGTTTAATATTATCCGGAAACATACAAACAGAATAACCTAGATCGATATACTTATTTAACTGTTTAACAATTTCTTTATTTCTTGGTTCATTATCCATTACAATCGTTGCATTAGTGAGTAGCTGACGAATAGTAGGGGTATCAAAACTGCTTCCTGAAACAGCGATTGCATTCGGAAGAAATAATGAATCAATTGGTCCTTCAACCACGTAAATGCGTTTTCCATAATCTATCCTTTCAAGTCCATAAATCTTTTCTTCGTTCTCATCTATCTTAATGGTATAATACTTAGGTTCCTCTCTACCATATGCTCTAGCCTGATACGCAAATACCTTACCATGAGAATTGAAGTAAGGTATAATCATGCGTGGATGTTCATCCACAATAGGCTCTTGAAACTTTGGTGTCACCGAATTGGTGAATGCTTTAAATTTGGAAGCGAAGTATAGCAACTTCCATTTGTCTTTTGGAATTTTTCTATCTCTGACATAATTGACTGCTGGGTGTTTAGGAACCATCATATCCAATCGTTCTAATGAATCTAGAACAGAATCTTGGAGAACAATGGGTTTTGTATCAATGAACACGCTGGTGTCAACGATATCTTTGTGATCATTGTGTTTTGAAGCGCCACCTTTGTAGCGTTCAAGAACATATTCATCATATAGTTTGGAATCTACATACTTGATTAGATTACCAAGATTAGTAGAGTGACCACAATTGTGGCATTTGACGAACAAGTCTTGCTTGGTACGATAGATGTAGCCACGTGCCTTCAGCTTGTTCTTGGACGAATCACCACAAACTGGACAAGAATAGTTCCAGAGGTAATCGTTCTTTTGTTTAAAATTTCGTAAGCGACTGCCAAGAATGTTGGCATACTTAACATCGATGAATAACATTACAAATATCCCAATTGTTAGAGTATTATTATACTCTAACAAGCATTACAAAGCAAGTTTTATTTTATGATCTTGGAAAGAAATTCTACATGTCCAATTAGATAACCAAGAACAATAGCACCACCAACAATCATCCAACGCCATCTCTCAAGAACATCAACACGTTCTCTAACTTGGTCCAATGCTTTTGATATTGCAACGTGCTGTTCTCGATCTGACTCTGCAAGAGCATCAATCTTTTCATCAAACTTATCTAGAATTTCTCTATTGCCAGTTGTAATACGAGAATGCAACTCCTTGATGTCTGATTTAACCTCAGCCACATCTTTGTTGATGTTCTCAATCTGTGCTTCCATCTTTGCTATTCTTTCTGGTGTATCCATTTCATTTTACCGATTCGAAGATTTGTTTTTGTGTTTTATACCATTCAGCCCAAGTATCAACTTTAATTTTACATTCATGATACTGTCCATAGTTATCAACAACGACTTTAAGAACCTCAGACAACTTTTCAGTTGACTCAACAGTCTTCAAATCTGGACACGCTTCCATTAATTCTTTCGGAACTTCTGGAAAATTTCTTTTCACAGGAGTTGGAGTTATGCATCCTACCAGTAACAAAACAGGGAGAAGAATAAGAAATCTCATTTCTTCGCACCTTTAGCTGCATCGTTGAGGATATCGATTGTATCAGCAGTAATCTTACACTGCGAATCAATTTTTACCTCAACAGTTTTAATTTTTTCTTGAACAACAACTTGTGTTTCTTTAACAACCTTTACTCTGTCTTTATAAACAGTGACTAGTTTCTCATTAACAACAGCTGATTTGGCTTCAGCTTCTTTAATCTTTTCTTCTAACTCTGCAACTCTTCCACGCCAAACCATTTCAACAGAGTATCCACCTTTAAAATAAACACCAGCAACTAACAATGCAATACTAATTAGCTGTATGAAAAGACGATATGGTGTTAGCCATGGCATCCAACGAAGAACTAACCCAAAGAAAAATGAAGCGGTGAATCCAACAATTCCCGCTATCAAGATAGTATTCACTACCCATGCTAAAAAAGCATCAGGTACAAACGAAAGCATCCACATTATTTCACCTCAACTGGCTTAGGTCGTTTGACCATAGATGCAATTGTAAAATTACCTTCTTTGTATTTCTTTGCTGCCTTTGGATCAATCTTTGGCTCATCAGTAGAAACAGCTGCGCCAGTGGCATTGGCAGGTGCTTCTTCAGATAAGAATTTCATAACTAGGATTTCTTCCTCAACGAGCGACACTCTATTATCCAACATTTTCATGATGTTGTCAAACTTTTCTTCTAATATAATATTTGTAAATTTATTTTTTGTTTGATATTGTTCTTTAACAAGCCATAGTGCGGCTATGAGAGTTTTTAATCTACTCTCGCCACCAGGAAGTTTATTAATAATTTTTTTTATTCCAAATACTAAACGATGCAAATAAGTATATGATTCTTTTTCTGCATTAGATGTTAATGTATTAGACTTACGAATAGTTTTACCTTTATCATCTATAATGCCATATTTAAATGCATCTGTCTCCGAAAATGGAGTTACCAACATTTTCAGAATTTTAAAAGCTATCAAATTGTCTACTATTCTTGCCATTAAATTTTCCTTAGTGTTTGGATAATTGTGTTATCAAGAGTTATGTCTGATAACACAATTCCATACTCTGCTATCACTTCAGGCATCCTTTCAAGATATACAAGAAAGGTTATTAATACATCCCAACAATTTTCATCTATTTTATGAAACAACATCCTAGTTGATGCCTCACCAAATACATTGTATATTACGATAATATGATTCAATATTAGTCGCTCACGAAGTTCACCACTATTTTTGTATCTAGATAACAATTTTTTTAAATATAAAAACCTCTTTATATCTTCTTCAAATTCTTGCACACTATGACACTGTGGGTTATCATAATGATGCATCGCATAAAGTATGAAATTATTATCAGTCAGCTTTTCCTGGATCATAATGTGTTAACAATTTTTCACGAGCATAATTGCTCCATTAATTATATCAATTCAATTTACGCAATAGTCACACCATAAAAACCAATTACATGCCACTTACTGTTGGTAAACAATAAACGAACTGAGTCGCCAACATCATTGAATGTGATGCTAGTAAAACCAGAAGTAGTTGCTGGAGCAAGAACAGCATCCCCACCATCAGTAATCATCACAACAGTTTTTTCTTGACCAGAAACACCATCAGCTAGTGATAAAGTTGCGGAACCAGTAGTGGTAATATGAGTAATAGCTGCAGAAGTATTAACGACTAACGAACCAGAACCACTTAATGATTGTGGCGTAGATGATAAACGTAGGAAACCATTGCTAATAGCTAGGTTACCAGCAACATCTACTTTTTCTGATGGAGTTGAAGTACCAAAACCAACTTTATCGTTTCCTGCATCAACAAATACTAAGTTAGCATCATTGTCACCCTCAACACGCGTGTCTTGATCAGCACCATTTTCGTTAATAACTACTGGAGAATTTAAGTTTGCTAAGAAATTAGCAACTGTTAGCTTCTTGTTTGAACCACCTTGTACAATGTTCAGTAAGTCAGCTGATGCAGCAGATGTGGCTGCTGCCAATTCCGAAATCTTTTGATCTGCCATTTGGCTCTCCTATTTAAGATGTAGAGTGAAGGAGTTTGTTACAACCCCTTCTCGTTCTAGGTATTATTATTTATTATGGATCGATACCGATTGTAGTATCATCGGCAACTAAGTCGCCGCCAGCTTGTAGCATAGAACCCATAGCAACTAAACACTCAGATTTATGGCGTGTACCACCAGAAGAGTCAGTGTATGTTGAATATAAATTCCAACCAGAGTGAACAACACCCTTTGCTTTGTTTGCTGCTACCCCAGCTTCTTCAACGGAAACACCAGCAGTTAGTGCTTTATCAGCAGTGCTTAGGTATTTTGGTTTACCCGCTTCTTCGTCTACGTTTGTCCATAGTGACATATTATTTCTCCTTATTTTTGGTGTAACTTAGAGTTACCTAGATTAGCTCGTGGTCCACGCTTTGATCCAGGTTTTGGACCACGCTTGGCTTTTCCTGTTTCTTCAGGCTTATCGTCTTTATTATTTAGGTCTTCATTATCATAATCAGTATCTCCATAAGATGCACCTTTACCACCATAACCATAAGTGCCTTTATGAATCAGTCCTGTGGAAGTTTTTACTGTAATACCTTCCATAAATTGTTTATATGATTTAGCCATCATAATTAAATTTCCTTCGTCATCAAATTGCTCTTTAACTGGCTTCTTAGGATCTTTCCAACCCTCGACAGTATCAATGTTAACACCTTTTGGATGAGATGATTTAGCTCCAGCAGTAAATTTTCCTGGTTTGTCTTCCTTCTCAAGACCAGCATATGCTGCTTCAAGAAGTTGATCTGCTACTTCTAAAGAGATCTCAATACCAAATCCCTCTTTCATCGCTTGCTGCATTTTCATCGCTTGCTGCATACCTCTGTGGGCAAGTTCTTTAGCAGTTTCTTCTGGTTTGCGATTTGGATTGTTTGGTTTTTTAAATGCAGACTTATCTTTATCGTCTGTATGCCATGGTGGATCATTCTTATCATCTTTTTGTTTTCGAGCAGCATATGTTCCAGCAGGAGCAGGTTTTCCACGAAGGGATCTTGCTAATGCTTGTTGGCTTCGATTTTCGATACCTTCATTTAGTTCAACATGAAGATAATCACAAGCTGTTGATAGGTAATCTGCTGCAAGAGTAATCTTTGATTGTACCCATTCTGGCATATCTGTTTCTGGTTTTAACATCTCAAGAATCCACTCTGAGTGTGCCTTGATTTGTTTTAGTTGATGAATAGACATCTCGCCATCAGCATATTCATGAGAATCTTTTTCTTCTTTTCGTAAAATTTCGAAATCTTGGGCATCTAATTTATTATTGTTGTTTTTATCAAGTCTCTTTTGTTTGCCTTTTAATTCTTCATTACGTAACGCACGACCAATAGCTTTGTTATGTGCTTGTGGAGTTTTGTGTTCTGGCTCAGCATCAGGTACTGGATTACCATCTGCTTTATAACGAGCACCACGAGATGCGTCCATAAAGTTTTTCAGAGTTTTTTTCTGACGAGCTTCTGGAGATCTTTCATCGATCTGTTCAACTTCTTCTTTAGTTAAGCGATCAACTGCTTTGCTAATACCAGCGTGCCGTTTGATAGCAGCGTCTTGGAACTTCCTAGCGAGTTTTGCATTAGCATCTTTCATATTCTGTTTCTTTGCTCTTTTTGCAGCAATCTCAAAGTCCTTTGAAAGACTTCTAGCAGCTGATGCGTCCTTTGTAGCACTTTTAATATAAGATCCATATGTTTTCTTGTCAAGCTCATCAATTTGTTCAACTTCTTCGTTACGCTGTTTAGCATAGTAGGCACCTAGAGCCATTTTAATACGTTCCTTCTTTGATTTACCTTCGAACTTTGGATTAGTGCTATGTACGAAATCATGGATCCAATCACTGGCAGTAGCATCTTTAGATAACACCTCTTGTAATGCTTCTAAATCTTCTTGATCAATTTCTGTCTCAGCATTTAATGTTCTTAGTTTATTAGCAATTAAAGCACCTCTAGCGTGTCCAGATTTAATTAAATTAGTTAATTTTTGTCTGGCCACAGATTTAGCGCTGACTGGATCTAGTTTTTTACCAACCAATTTAGTCGGCATTCTATGAATTTCATCAATTACTTGCTTATATGACTTCATATCATTCCTCGGTTTTAAGAGTAGATCTTAACATCCACCCATGTTTTTTATGAGCGTCTAATCTATCGGCTACAAAGTTCATAAAACCTTGTTCATCTTTAGATTGTAATTCCTTGAATAAATTATTTAGGCTAACTATAACTTTGTTATTGGTATCTTGCAAATCTCTTAACATATCATTCAAATTCGTGGCACGATTTTGACAGTTTACGGTTTTATCGTCATACATTTCTTCGATATCTCTTGGAGCCATCTCTCCTAGCGCACGAATTTCTTCAGCTAATTTATCAATAGCCCCATAAATTTCTTCGTACATATTTCCAAAAAACTCATGGAATTGCGGGAAATCTGGATGCTCCACATTCCAATGATAGGAATGTGCTTTTTGATACATAAAGAATGTATCTGCTAATGCTATTCTGGCTTCTTTCATATTAATTACAATTCCATGCTCTTAATGATTTGTTAATTCTTGAATCTGGATCTCTAGCAGTTTTAGCAGAAGTTAACTTAGCCTTCATACCCTTCATTCTACGACAGAAAGATAGACGTCGCTTTGCTTTTTTGCTTCCAGGTTTTAATTTAGATGGATCAGTCCTAACAGCAGTTTGCAATTTGCTTCCTGGGTGTTCACGACGATAAGCCATCACCCCAGCTTTGGTCAAACCACCCTCTGGATTTTTATATTTACTATCAGACCAATCTTCAGAAATAAATTCTTTAAAAGATAACATATAACTCCTTAGAATACTGATGGCATAGAACCCTTTGAGCTCTTACCTTTGGACATTCTAGATTTTTCTACTCTTCGTGTTCGTACAACCAATTTTTGAGCCACTCTATCGACTAGTGCTTTATTTTTAGCAATTGACTTTTCAATACGTTCTTTATCACCAATAGAAACTTTTGATGGATCACGACCACGTAACATGCGTTTTTTAATTAGTTTTATCGCCAATCTTCTTGCACGCTTATTAATAACTGCAGAAGGGGCAAATCTACGTATATTAATTTTAGTAGATCTTGAACGCTTGGCTTGGGTTTTACGTAATCTAATTTTACCTTTCATTCTTTCTGTGCGAGAAAGAACTTCCATCAAGTCTAGTTTTTCTTCTTCTGGATGTGCTGGGATAACTTCTTCTGTATCTTCATAAACAAGATCCCACTCATCGTGTTCATCAAGACCTAGCAGTTCTTCTTCTGTTAGTTCTTGAATCCAAGAATCAATCTCTTGTTCTGTAACATCTTCTTTAAAAAATGGGTCAGTATATGCATTATTTTCTGTCCCAATACCTGGACGTTGTTCACCACACTCACACTCATGTTTACCACAATCTGGACAAACCTTTTTCTTTGCTTCACCAAGATGATGCTTAACTTTCTGCTTTCTTAAATGATGAATACCGAGATATTCTTCGTTCTCATCATCAGGTACTAATGCAGCACCAACAATTTCTTCTTTGACTGGCACACAATTTGGAACAGTTTTACCATTTTTCTTTTTAGTTCCTACTGCAGTGTAACCCTTCCAACATGCATCCTCTAAACCCTCAACAAACTTTTTAAGTCTTTTATAATAATCTGGCTTTTCGTTTAAATGATCACGCGCAATTTCTTCTGCAGCGGCTTGATCTTTTGTATGTTCATGTTCAATCTTAGAACCAATTTGGATTTGTTTAATAATATGTTCAACTGGAACATTATGTTTAGCAGCAATCTCTTCTGCAGTTGGAGTTGATTTGTCTAGTGGTGCTTTATCTTCACGAACAGTTCTGGTATTTTCTGATCCAACAGCATTTAGATTACCACTTCTGGATCCCTCAGTTGAAGTTCCAGTTTTATAATTATAAAATGTTAGGAACCCTTTTGTTTTACCTTTTGGTGTCATTTCTTGTTTTGCTCCTGTATCAGATTCTGGGGCTGTTGGGTCAATTTTATCTGTTCCTGTTTGTTGAATGACAGCTTCTTTAACTTGTGTAACATCCTGAATCCACTTTGACACAAGTTTACCAGATTGTTCTTTTAACAGTAGATGATTGGAACCACGTTTAACAATTTCATATTGTTGTCCTGCTGACTCAACAATATTACCAACATTAAAAATTTTACCTTTGAAATAATCTTCACGCAATTTATCTTTAACCAAATTTAATTGTTCTTTAATTGGCTCAAGATCCATACCAATACGCATTTCGTTCATTAAACGCTTACCGTCAATATCACGGATAGTGGATGGTAAAAGTTCTTTAAACTCTTCATATAACCCTTTGGTGACGAACTGTTTCATTTTTACAGCGTCAACGTCTGGATTTTTGGTACCAATAGAAATTATTTCTACCCAAGCATATTCTTTTAGTTGTTTAAATTCATCAAATTGATCTGCTCCAGCAATAATAACAACACGTTTGTATTTTTCGTTTAATTTTTTAATAGTAGCAGAGAAAAAAGACTCACCAAGAGAAACAACTTTAGACTTTGGAAATATCAATTTTAAAAATTGGTGTTTCTTTTCTTCTTGTAGAATATCCGATGGAGACGTAAAGATGATGTGGTCAGCTTTGCGTTGTTCTGAGACAACCTGAACCGTCTTTACTAAGAGTTCGTGTGTGGTTGTTGGTGGATTAAATTCCCCAAGAGCACAGACGATTGTGCTATTCGGCAGTGTTTTAATAAACTGTTTATAGTCTTTCATGTTTATCCAT
>Ga0224500_10001238_pt1 | contig 15533 bp, 8 predicted proteins | sample SF_Oct11_sed_USG_FD_168126 | JGI IMG/M metagenome (GOLD analysis project Ga0224500, IMG submission 168126) | Sediment microbial communities from San Francisco Bay, California, United States - SF_Oct11_sed_USGS_4_1 | ecosystem: Environmental > Aquatic > Marine > Sediment | place: USA: California... | reverse complement strand
ATCGACGTCGCGCGCCTGTGCGGCACCGGCGCCCATCGCACAGAGCATGACCAAGGCGGCAGGGACCACGTACTTGCTGTTGCTCACTGTCAGTCTCCAAGCGACCCGTGGATGGGCGGGCCGTGCTCCATCAACGCCAGCGCTGCCCGCCATGAAGACGGTGCGGCGTGAAGGCGGCGTAAAGCTGTGTGAAGCGCAATTTGGCCAGGGCCCAGCTTTCGGCTCATGGGTACTTTGCCAATCCCCCGATACAGCTAGTGACTTGCCCGCTTGGTCCACCGCTGCGGGGGGCATAGACTGCGCCCCAGGCGAGACCTGTCAGCGCTCGCGCGGAGACGGCGACCTTGATGCAGTCCACCCAATCGGATCGCCCCGAACTCGGAGCGTATTTCCATCAGGTCGTCGACTGCCAATGGGCATGCCCTGCTCATACCCCAGTGCCGGAGTACATCCGGCTGATCGCTCAGGGCCGCTATGGCGACGCCTACATGGTCAACTGGGTGTCGAACGTGTTCCCCGGTATCCTCGGGCGTACCTGCGATCGGCCGTGCGAACCGGCGTGTCGCCGCGGCCGCGTCGAGGTGGGCAATGCCCCCACTGAAGACCCGAACCACGCCGAGCGAATGGTCCTCGAGGCGCCGGCTGCGGTGTTGCGGGGCGAGTATCGGCCCGAGCCGGTGGCCATCTGCCGCTTGAAGCGCGTCGCGGCCGACCACAAGGAGGACATCAGCGCGCGATTGCCGCAAGCCCGGCCGAAGAACGGCAAGCGCGTCGCCTGCATCGGCGCCGGACCGTCGTCGCTCACGGTGGCGCGCGACCTCGCGCCACTCGGCTACGAGGTCACGGTGTTCGACGCCGATCCCAAGGCCGGCGGGTTCATGCGCACGCAGGTACCGCGCTTCCGGCTGCCCGAGAGCGTCATCGACGAGGAGGTGGGCTACATCGTGCGCGACAACGTCGTCTTCGTCGCCAACTGCCGCATCGAGTCGATGAAGGCGCTGCTCGACGACAAGACCGGTGGCGGTTGGGACGCCGTGTTCGTGGGCAGCGGCGCGCCACGCGGACGCGATCTCGATGTGCCCGGCCGCCGCGAGTCGGCGGCGCAGATACGCCTCGGCCTGGACTGGCTCGCCTCGGTGTACTTCGGCCATGTGACGAAGGTCGGCCGGCGCGTCATCGTGCTTGGCGGCGGAAACACCGCGATGGACTGCTGCCGGTCAGCGCGGCGCCTGGGCGCCGACGACGTCAAGGTGATCGTGCGTTCGACCTTCGAGGACATGAAGGCGTCACCTTGGGAGAAAGAGGACGCGATGCACGAGGGCATCCCGATCCTGCCCTGCCATGTGCCCAAGGAAGTCGTGCGCGACGCGAGCGGCCGCCTGAGCGGCATGCGTTTCGAAATTGTCGAGAGCGTCTACGATGCCAAGGGGCGGCGCACGCTGAAGCCGACCGGTGCGCCGGACGCCTTCTACGAGTGTGACGAGGTGTTGGTGGCGATCGGGCAGGAGAATGCGTTCCCCTGGATCGAGCGCGACATCGGCATCGAGTTCAACGACAAGGGCCTGCCCAAGCTCGACGAGAGGACGCTGCGCTCGACGCACGAGCGTGTGTTCTTCGGCGGCGACGCGGCTTTCGGGCCGAAGAACATCATCACTGCGGTCGCGCATGGCCATGAGGTGGCGGTGTCGATCGACCGGCTGCTGCGCGGGGAGGATCCGCAAGAGCGGCCACCACCGCACGTCAACGTGCTGTCGCAGAAGATGGGCATCCACGAGTGGAGCTACGACAACGCGATCAGCGCCGACCTGCGCTTCAAGACGCGCTGGAAGAAGGCCGAGGAGGCGCTCAAGAGCATCCGGATCGAGGCCGAGCTCGGCTTCGACGCCGTGACCGCCTACAAGGAGACCCAGCGCTGTCTGAACTGCGACGTGCAGACGGTGTTCACCGACAAGCTGTGCATCGAGTGCGATGCCTGCGTCGACATCTGTCCGATGGACTGCATCACCTTCGCCGCGCCCGGCGACGAGGCCGACCTGCGCACGCGGCTGAAGGCGCCGGCGCGCAATGCCACGCAGCCGCTGTACGTCAGCGGCCCGCTCAAAACGGCGCGCCTGATGGTCAAGGACGAGGACGTCTGCCTGCACTGCGGCCTGTGTGCCGAGCGCTGCCCCACCGGCGCCTGGGACATGCAGAAGTTCCTGATCGAGATGGCGCATGCCGGGCCGGCGACGCCCGACAAGCCTGCAACGCTGAGGGTCGTGATGGAGGCCAGCCCAAGATGAAAGCCCCCAAGCTTGCTTCGTTCGCAGCCCCGCGACGGGGTGCCAATGCCCTTCGGGCGACCGGGCGGGCACGATGAGACGCCTCGAAGCCGTCAACGACTTCGTCATCAAGTTCGCCAACGTCAACGGCTCGGGCTCGGCTTCGGCCAACGAGCTGTTTGCCAAGGCGATCCTGCGCATGGGTGTGCCGGTCAGCCCGCGCAACATCTTCCCGAGCAACATCCAGGGCCTGCCGACCTGGTACGAAGTGCGCGTGTCCGAGCGCGGCTGGCTGGGCCGGCGCGGTGGCATCGACATGATGGTGGCGATGAACCCGCAGACCTGGGACGCCGACGTGCGCGAGGTCGAGTCCGGGGGCTACCTGTTCTACGACAGCACCAAGCCGCTGCCCGACAGCGCCTTCCGTAGCGACCTGACGAACCTCGGCATGCCGCTGACGGCGATCTGCAACGCCACGTACAGCGACCCACGCCAGCGCCAGCTGTTCAAGAACATCCTGTACGTCGGTGCACTGGCGCAGCTGATGGGCATCGAGGCCGCGGTGATCGAGAAGCTGTTCGCCGAGCAGTACAAGGGCAAGGAGAAACTGCTCGCCTCCAACGTGCAGGCATTGCACCTGGGCCTGGACTTCGCGCGCGAGCACCTCGGGGGCCAGCCGGTGGGCCTGCAGGTGCAGCGGCGCGACCGCGTCGGCCATCGCATTCTGGTCGACGGCAACGCGGCTGCGGCGCTGGGCTGCGTGTATGGCGGCGCCACGGTCTGCGCCTGGTACCCGATCACGCCCAGTTCGTCGCTGGCCGAGGCCTTCCAGAGCTATTGCAAGAAGCTGCGCCACGACCCGGGCACCGGCGCCGCCAACTACGCGATCGTGCAAGCCGAGGACGAGATTTCCTCGATCGGCATGGTCACCGGCGCGGGCTGGAACGGCGCACGCGCCTTCACCACCACCTCGGGCCCGGGCGTGAGCCTGATGACCGAGTTCATCGGCCTTGCGTACTTTGCCGAGATACCGGTCACGATCATCAACGTGCAGCGCGGCGGCCCGTCCACCGGCATGCCCACGCGCACGCAGCAGGCCGACCTCGTCTCATGCGCCTACGCCTCGCATGGCGACACCAAGCATGTGCTGCTGCTGCCCGAGGACCCGAAGGAGTGCTTCGACCACGCCGCGCTCGCGCTCGACCTCGCGGATCGCCTTCAGACGCCGGTGTTCGTGCTGAGCGACCTGGACATCGGCATGAACCAGCGACTGTGCGAGCCGTTCGAATGGAAGGACGACCGTCGCTATGACCGCGGCAAGGTCATGAGCGCGGCCGAGCTCGAGATGGGCCGCGAGTTCGCTCGGTACAAGGACGGCGACGGCGACGGCATTCCCTGGCGCACGCTGCCGGCCACGCACGAGAACAAGGGCGCCTATTTCACGCGCGGCACCACGCGTGACCCGCATGCGAACTACTCCGAGGCCGGTCCCGACTACGTCTATAACGTCAAGCGCCTGCTGCAGAAGTTCGACACCGCGCGTTCGCTCGTGCCGCCGCCGGTGATCCACAAGGCCACGCGCAAGACCCGCCTGGGCGCGGTCTACTTCGGCTCGACGAGCCCGGCGATGGACGAGGCGCTCGACCTGCTCAATGCCGGCGGCATCCCGCTCGACGCGATGCGCCTGCGCGCATTTCCGTTTCCCGACGAAGTCTCGGCGTTCATCGACGCGCACGACGAGGTGTTCGTGGTCGAGCAAAACCGGGACGCGCAGATGCGCACGCTGCTGACGAACGAGCTCGACGTCGATCCGTTCAAGCTGGTCCCGATCCTGCACTACGACGGCACGCCGATCACGGCGCGCTTCATCAACACCGCGATCACCAGGCACGTGCACGCTTCGATCGTCACGCCGCGTGAGCGAAGGGAAACCGTGAAATGACGTACCTGGCCAAACCGCGGATGCACCACCCGACGCTGGAGAAGAACCACGTCGGATATACGCGACGCGACTACGAGGGCAAGGTCAGCACGCTGTGCGCCGGATGTGGCCACGACAGCATCAGCGCGGCGATTGTGCAGGCGTGCTGGCAGATGGACATCGAGCCGCACCGCGTGGCCAAGCTCTCGGGCATCGGCTGCAGCAGCAAGACGCCCGACTACTTCCTCGGCGCCAGCCACGGCTTCAACACCGTTCACGGCCGCATGCCCAGCGTATTGACCGGCGCCAACCTGGCCAATCGCGAACTGCTGTACCTTGGTGTCTCGGGCGACGGTGACAGTGCCTCGATCGGTCTGGGTCAGTTCGCGCACGCGATGCGGCGCGGCGTGCGCATGGTCTACATCGTCGAGAACAACGGGGTCTACGGCCTCACCAAGGGCCAGTTCAGCGCCACCGCAGACCGTGGTAGCAAGAGCAAGAAGGGCGCGGTCAACAACGACAACCCGATCGACCTGGTGGCGCTGGCGCTGCAACTGGGCGCCACCTACGTGGCGCGCGGATTCTCCGGCGACAAGGCGCAACTGGTCCCCTTGATCGAGGGCGCGATCCGCCACGCGGGTGCCGCCTTCATCGACGTCGTCAGCCCCTGCGTGGCCTTCAACAACCACGAGGGCAGCACCAAGAGCTACGACTACGTGCGCGCGCATAACGAGGCGATCTCGCGCATCGACTTCATCGACCTGGCCGCGCCCGTCGAGGCGTCGCCGCCGCCGGGCGAGGCGATCGACCTGACGCAGCCCGACGGCAGCGTGCTGCGGCTGCGCAAGCTGCGCGCCGATCACGACCCGACGAACCGCCTTGGTGCGATGAACCTGGTCCAGATGCTTGCGCACGAGGGCGAGGTGGCCACGGGCCTGATCTACCTGGACCCGGGTGCTGCCGATCTGCACCGGGCGCTGAACACCTCGGCAGTGCCGCTGAACCGGCTCGACGAGAACGTGCTGTGCCCCGGCGGCGCGACGCTCGAGCGCCTCAACGCGTCGCTGCGCTGAGGCGCCGCGACCGGACGATCACCGCGACACTGGTGGTCGCGAGCAGGGCGAACATCGTCGCGCTCCAGAGCTCGAACGGCACGCCGAGCAGGTCCACCGCGGCATCCGCGCAGGTCGCGCGCGGCTGAAAGATCTCGGGCAGCAGGTTGTCGAGGCCGGTCGCGCTCACGATGCGATCGGCAAGGGTCAGATTGCAAGACGCGCTGGCAGCGGCCACGAAGTGCTGCCACAGCGCCGTCGCAATGCCCAGCCCACAGAGCAGCAGCAGCAGGTACGGCACCGCACGGCCGCCCACGCCCGACGACCAGCCCAGACCGATGAGCGCCAGCAGCGCGATGGAAACGTAGATCAACCGCTGCAGGATGCACCAGGGGCACGGCTGCATGTCGAACAGATGCTGAGTCGTCACGGCAAAGGCGACCGACCCAAGGGCGGCCACCGCGATGGCTACGAGCAACCAGCGGCGCGAGGGCAGAGCGCTCACGCGACTTCGGCGATCAGTTCGATCTCGACGCAGGCGCCCAGCGGGATCTGCGCCACGCCGAACGCGCTGCGCGCGTGGGCACCGATCTCGGGGCCGAACACGTCGACGAGCAGCTGCGAACAGCCGTTGGTCACCAGGTGCTGCTCGGTGAAGCTCGGCGTGCTGTTGACCAGGCTCATGACCTTGACGATGCGGCGCACCTTCGCAAGATCCCCGACAGCAGCCTGCAGCGTGCCCATCAGGTCGACCGCGATCGCGCGGGCGGCAGCCTGACCCTCCTCGGTGCCCATGGTCAGCCCGAGCTGGCCGACCCAGGGCTTGCCATCGCGCCTGGCGATATGGCCGGAGACGAAGACGAGGCTGCCCGTGCGCACGAAGGGCACATAGGCGGCCGCAGGAGCGGACAGCGGCGGCAGCGAGATGCCGAGCGATGCGAGGCGTTGGGCGACGGCGGACATGGGTTCGGTTCCGTGGGACGGTCGGTCGGAGCGCGCCGATCCTACACTGGCCCTGATGGGTACCATGGGGCGGGCGGTCGAAGCGAGCGGCAGCGTACTGTGGATCGGCGCTGCCGCGCTGGCCGTGCTGCTCGGCGGTGCGGCCCAGCTGCAACAGACCGGGCTGTGGCCCTGGTCACGGTATGTGGTGTTCGCCGCGGTGGCGGCCTCGTCGCTCGTGCTGGCGGCCACCGTCGGCCGTGGGTCTCGCTGGGCCAGGCTCGTCACCGTGCTTGCACTGTTCGGCCTGGCTTTCGCCACGGCCGGCTGGCGTGCGCAGGCCCGGCTGGCCGAAAGGCTGGATCCCGCGCTCGAGGGGCGCGACCTCGTCGTCACCGGTATCGTGGCGCAGATGCCCCGACGCCTGGCCGACGGTGTGCGTTTCACGTTCGATGTCGAACGCGCGACCACGATGCAAGGCGGGGTGGTGGCGATACCCACGCGCATCTCGCTGGGCTGGTATCGTGGCGGGCAGGAGGAGGCCGCGTTGCTGGCGCCGTACGACAAGCTCGCGGCGGGCCAGCGCTGGCGTCTTGCCGTGCGCCTCAAGCAGCCGCACGGCACGCTCAATCCGCATGGCTTCGATCTCGAGCTGTGGATGTTCGAGCAGGGGCTCGGCGCGGCTGGCTATGTGCGCGTCGAGCGCCGTGGCGACGCTGAACTGATGGGCGAGCGCGCGGGCGTGCCGCTGGAGCGCTGGCGCCAGGCCGTGCGTGACGCGATCGACGCGAAGGTCCGGGACGAGCGCGCTGCTGGCGTGCTCGCAGCGCTGGCGGTGGGAGACCAGGCGGCGATTGAGCGCAGCGACTGGGACCTGTTCCGGGCCACCGGCATTGCGCATCTGGTGAGCATCAGCGGCCTGCATATCACGATGTTCGCGTGGCTCGCCGCAGCCATGGTCGGGGCGCTATGGCGTCGCAGCGAGCGCGCCACACTGTGGTGCCCGGCGCCGGTGGCGGCACGCTGGGGCGGACTGGGAGCGGCGGCACTGTATGCGCTGCTCGCCGGCTGGGGCGTGCCGGCCCAGCGCACGGTGTGGATGTTGGCCACCGCCGCACTGCTGGCGCAATTCGGCGTGCGCTGGCCCTGGCCACTGGTGCTGCTCGTGGTTGCTGCGGTCGTGACGCTGGTCGACCCCTGGGCGCTTCTGCAGCCGGGCTTCTGGCTGTCCTTCGTCGCGGTCGGCTTGCTGCTGGTCGCCGAACCGGCAAAGCATGGCGCCGGATCCGCCACCCGCCTGCGGGCTGTTGCACGATCGATGCGCCACGGCGTGCGCACGCAAGTCATCGCCACGCTCGGACTCGCGCCGCTGACCCTCGTGTTCTTCCAGCAGGTGTCGCTGGTTGGTTTCGTCGCCAACCTGCTGGCCATACCGCTGATCACATTGCTGATCACGCCCATGTCGCTGCTCGGAGTGCTCGTGCCACCGTTGTGGCAGCTCGGTGCCGTGCTCCTGCAAGGCTTGACGCAGGTGCTCGGGCTGCTGGCTGCGCTGCCCGGCGCGGTGTGGACGGCGGCGGTCGCACCATGGGGGGTGCAGGCGGGCGCGCTGCTGGGCGCGGCGCTGCTCGTGATGCCCTTGCCATGGCGTTTGCGCGCGCTTGCATTGCCGCTGGCCCTGCCGCTGTTCGCGCCTGCGGTCGGGCATCCCCCCGAGGGAGCGATGCAGGTCACGGTGGCCGACGTGGGGCAGGGCAGCGCGATTCTCGTGCGCACACGTGGGCATGCTCTGCTGCATGACGCGGGCGCGCAGTTCTCGCGCGAAAGCGACGCCGGAGCGCGCGTGCTGCTGCCGCTGCTGCGCGCGCTGGGCGTCGGGCGGGTCGATCTGCTCATGCTCAGTCACCGCGACAACGACCATGTCGGCGGCGCGCCAGCGCTGATCGCGGGCCTGCCGGTGGCCGCGATCTCCTCGTCCCTCGAGCCGGACCACCCGCTGCGCGCCACGGCAGTGCCGCACCAGCGCTGCGAGGCCGGGCAGTCCTGGCGCTGGGACGGCGTCGAGTTCCGCGTCCTGCACCCTTGGAGCGAGGATTACGTGCGCGCCGCGCCCAGGCCCAATACCCTGAGCTGTACGCTCGCGGTGACCGACGCGCAGGGGCGGCAACTGCTGCTGACCGGCGACCTCGAGGCCGAGCAGGAGGCGCGGCTGGTGCACACGCCGGGCGCCGCCCTGAGCAGCGAGGTCCTGATCGTGCCGCACCACGGCAGCAAGACCTCGTCGACGCCCGCGTTCATCGACGCCGTGGCACCACGCTTCGCCGTCGTGCAGGCCGGCTACCGCAACCGCTTCGGCCACCCGGCGCCCGAGGTGGCGCAGCGTTACGTGGCGCGTGGCGTTGCGCTTGTGCGCAGCGACCGCTGCGGCGCCTGGACTTGGGCGCCGGGCGAACCTCCGCGCTGCGAGCGCGACGCGTCGCGGCGATACTGGCATCACCGGACCGGCGGCGACGATGGTGCGGAACTTGCGGGTGTCGCCGCCCGACCTTGAGGAGAACCCGTCTTGTCGATCCACGTCGCGCTCCACCATGTCACACGCTACCGCTACGACCGGCGCGTGCAACTCGGGCCGCAGGTCGTGCGGCTGCGCCCAGCGCCGCATTGCCGCACCGATATCCGCGCGTACTCGCTGCGCATCGAGCCGGCCGAACACTTCATCAACTGGCAGCAGGACCCCTTCGCCAACCACCTGGCGCGGCTCGTATTTCCGCAGCGGACCACCGAGTTCACCGTCACTGTCGATCTGGTGGCCGAGATGGCGGTGCACAACCCGTTCGATTTCTTTCTCGAGCCTCACGCCGAGACCTTTCCGTTCGCCTACGACCCCGGACTCGCGCACGACCTCGTGCCCTACCTCGCCAAGGCGCCGGCCACGCCGCGCTTTGCCGCGCTGCTCGCGTCGATCGACCGCAAGCCGCAGCGCACGATCGACTTCCTGGTCGGCCTCAACCAGCGGCTGCAGCGCGAGATCCGCTACCTCATCCGCATGGAACCGGGCGTGCAGACGCCCGAGCAGACACTCGCCAACGCGAGTGGCTCCTGCCGCGACAGCGGGTGGCTGCTGGTACAACTGCTGCGCCACCTGGGCCTGGCGGCGCGCTTCGTGTCCGGCTACCTGATCCAGCTCAAGCCCGACGTCAAAGCGCTCGACGGGCCGAGCGGCGCCGACAGCGACTTCACCGACCTGCATGCCTGGTGCGAGGTCTACCTGCCGGGCGCGGGATGGATCGGCCTGGACCCGACCTCGGGGCTGCTTGCCGGCGAGGGCCACATTCCGCTCGCCTGCACGCCCGAGCCGTCGAGCGCGGCCCCGGTCGAGGGCGTGGTCGACGAGAGCGAGGTCCGCTTCGAGCACGAGATGAAGGTCACGCGGGTGCACGAATCGCCGCGTGTCACGCTGCCCTACACCGACGACCAGTGGCACGACATCGTCACGCTCGGCCATGCGGTCGACGGCGAGCTGCGGTCGGGCGATGTGCGTCTGACGATGGGCGGCGAGCCGACCTTCGTTTCGGTCGACGACCGCCAGGCCGCCGAATGGAACACCGATGCGCTTGGCCCCACCAAACGAGGCCTTGCCCAGGGCCTGACATTGCGGTTGCGCGAGCGCTACGGCCGGGGCGGGTTCCTGCACTTCGGCCAGGGCAAGTGGTACCCGGGCGAACAGCTGCCGAGATGGGCACTGACCGTGGCCTGGCGCGCCGACGGCCAGTCCTGCTGGAGCGATCCGATGCTGTTCGCCGATGAGCGCGATGCCCACCACTGCACGAGCGAGGACGCACGACGATTCATCATGGCGCTTACGGCTCGCCTGGGGATCGATGGGAAGCATGTGCTGCCGGGACACGAGGACACCTGGTACTACCTGTGGCGCGAACGCCGGCTGCCAGTGAACGTCGATCCGCTCGACTCGCGCCTGGACGACGAGATGGAGCGCGCGCGCCTGCGTCGCGTCTTCAGTCAGGGTCTGTCGCACGTGGTGGGCTATCTGCTGCCCCTCGCGCGCGACGAAGGCGCAGCTGTCGGCGGTCCGCGCTGGGTCACGGGGCCCTGGTTCCTTCGCGACGAGCGGCTGTACCTGATGCCGGGCGACTCGCCGATGGGCTACCGCCTGCCGCTCGACTCGTTGCCCTGGGTCAGCAAGGGCGATTACCCCTACCTGATCGAGCAGGATCCGTTCGCGCCGCGCGATGCATTGCCGGCACACGCGGCGCTGCGCATGCAGTTCGGCGCCGGCGACTCGAGCGCCTCGGAGGCGTCGGATGGGAAGGGCGCGGGCGGCGATGCCGGCGTTGGTACTGGCGCCGGCGGCGACGCGGGCTCACGCCTGGCGCCAGCCGTGCCACAGCGCTTTGCCAGTGCCAGCGGCGTCGTGCGCACGGGCCTCGTGGTCGAAGTGCGCGATCCGACGCGGGCCAATGGCCCGAGGGCCGAGATGGACGTCAAGGGCGAACGCAGCGGCGTCCTCTATGTCTTCATGCCGCCGCTTGCAGCGCTCGAGGACTACCTCGAGCTGCTCGCGGCGATCGAGGCGACTGCGGCCCAGCTGCGAGTGAAGATCGTTCTCGAGGGCTACCCGCCGCCACGCGACCCGCGCCTGAAGACGCTGGCCGTCACGCCCGATCCAGGCGTGATCGAGGTCAACATCCACCCGGCGCACGACTGGAACGAGCTCGTCGAGCATACGGAGTTCCTCTACGAGGCGGCGCGCCAGACGCGCTTGTCGACCGAGAAGTTCATGGTCGACGGGCGGCACACCGGCACCGGCGGCGGCAACCACTTCGTGCTCGGCGGCGCCACGCCGGCGGACAGCCCGTTCCTGCGCCGGCCCGATCTGCTGGCCAGCCTGATCGCGTACTGGCACAACCACCCGAGCCTGTCGTACCTGTTCTCGGGCCTGTTCATCGGGCCCACGAGCCAGCACCCGCGCATCGACGAGGCGCGCGACGACCAGGTCTACGAGGTCGAGATCGCGCTGCAGGAGATCGAGCGCCAGACGGGCCCGGGCAAGCCGGTGCCGCCGTGGCTGATCGACCGCATTCTGCGCAACCTGCTGATCGATGCCACCGGCAACACGCACCGCGCCGAGTTCTGCATCGACAAGCTGTACTCGCCCGACGGCGCGACGGGCCGCCTCGGGCTGCTCGAACTTCGAGCTTTCGAGATGCCGCCCCACGCGCGCATGAGCCTGGCGCAGCAGCTGCTGATGCGCGCGCTGGTTGCCTGGTTCTGGCGCGCGCCTTACCGCGGCGGCAACGCGACACGGTTGACGCGCTGGGCCACCGGCGTGCACGACCGCTTCCTGCTGCCGACCTTCAACCGGATGGACTTCGACGACGTCGTCACCGACCTGCGCCGCGCCGGCTTCGAATTCGACGCCGCGTGGTTCGCACCCCACTTCGCGTTCCGCTTTCCGCGCATCGGCGAGCGTGCGCTGGCCGGTGTCGAACTGTCGCTGACCGGCGCGCTGGAGCCCTGGCACGTGATGGGCGAGGAGGGGGCGCCCGGAGGCACGGTGCGTTACGTCGACTCGTCGCTCGAGCGGCTGGAAGTCAGGGCCAGCGGACTGAACGGCAACCGGCACGTCGTCACGGTCAACGGCCGGGCGCTGCCGTTGCAGCCCACCGGCCGCGTCGGCGAGTTCGTCTGTGGCGTGCGCTACCGGGCGTGGCACCCGGCGAGCGCGCTGCACCCGACGATCGGCGTGCACGCGCCGTTGACGTTCGACCTCGTCGATACCTGGTCGCAGCGTTCCCTCGGCGGCTGCCGCTACCACGTGGCGCACCCGGGTGGCCGCAACTACGACACCTACCCGATCAACGCCTACGAGGCCGAGAGCCGGCGCCTCGCGCGTTTCGAGTCGATCGGCCACACGCCCGGGCGCATGGTCGTCGCAGCGACTATGCCGAGCCGGGAATTCCCGTTCACCTTCGATCTGCGCGTCGGCTAAGGTTGGGCCGTTCACTTCGCCTGCACCGACTTGTCCAGCCTGCCACTTCCCGAACCTGCCAAACCGCCGCTGCCCTTCGAGCCCGCCGACATGGCCGGCGCCTGGGACGAGTTGCGCGCCGCCGATGGGACGCTGCGGCCGGTGTGGCGGCGCTTCTTCGCGCGCGCAGAACTCGGCGGCGGCACTCCCGGCGATGTGGCGCAGCGCCTGCGCTCGGCGATCGCACAGCAGGTACGGGCCGACGGCATCACGCACAACGTCGCCGAGCCATCGGAAGGCCGGCGTGACCATTTGGCGTCGGCTCGGCCCTGGTCGCTCGAAGCGCTGCCGCACCTGATCGAGCCGGCCGACTGGGCGCGCATCGAGACCGGCGCGATCCAGCGCGCGCGGCTGCTCGGACGCATGCTGGCGGACGTGTACGGGCCGCAGCGCCTGTTGCACGACGCCATGCTGCCGCCCACGCTGGTGTTCCGCCATCGCGGTTATCTGCGCCCTTTGCACGACGTCGAACCGGTGGGCGGACTGCACCTGCACATCGTGGCGCTCGACATGGCGCGCGGCCCCGACGGCCAGTGGTGGGTTGTCTCCCAGCGCACGCAGTCGCCCTCGGGGCTGGGCTATGTGCTGCAGAACCGCATCATCGTCTCGCGCCTGTTCCCGGAGCCGTTCCGCGAGCTCCGCGTCCAGCACATCGCGAACGCCTACCGGCGACTCCTCACCACCGTGACGCAGCAGGCGGCGGCCGTATCGGCGCGCCTGGGCGACGGCCACGCGCCGCGCGTCGCGTTGCTGACGCCGGGCCCGTACAACGAGACCTACTTCGAACATGCGTACCTGGCCCGGCATCTGGGGCTTCCGCTGGTCGAGGGCGCAGACCTGACGGTGCGCAATGCGCGCCTGTTCCTGCGCACGGTCGAGGGCCTGCAGCCGGTGCATGGGCTGTTGCGGCGCCTCGACGACGACTACTGTGATCCCCTCGAACTGCGCCCGGATTCGGCGCTCGGCGTGGCCGGTCTGGTGCAGGTGCTTCGCGCCGGCAACGTCGCGATGGCCAATGCGCTGGGCAGCGGGTTCCTCGAGTCGAGCGCGATCCAGGGATTCCTGCCGGCCATCGCGCGTCGGCTGCTCGGTGAAGACCTGCTGCTGCCATCGCTGCCGACCTGGTGGTGCGGTGAAGCGGCGGCCTGGGCCGCGGTGCGTGAGAGTCTCGTCGGCCGCGTGCTGCGGCCAGCATTCGCCGGTGGCGGCGAGGGCGCACGGCTGATCGACGCCGAGGGCCTTGGTGCGCTGGTCGCACGTATCGACGACGACCCCGACGCATTCACGGTCCAGGGCCGGCTTGCCCTGTCGCGTGCCGCGCTGCTGTACGGCAGCGGCCGTCTCGTGCCGCGCCCCGCGATGCTGAGGGTCTACGCGATCGCCAGCGCCTCCGACCAGTGGCACGTGCTGCCTGGAGGCCTGACACGGGTGGCCACGCGCGCACCCCTGTCGGTGTCGATGGCGCAGGGCGGCACCAGCCTGGACACCTGGGTGCTCACCGAGGGCACGCTCGATGGCCTGGCGGTGCAACCTCAGCGGCTGAGCGTCGACGACCTGGCTGCGCGCCGTCCCGCCGTGGCGAGCCGCAGCGCGGAAAACCTGTTCTGGCTCGGCCGCTACACCGAACGCGCCGAGCAGTCGGTGCGGCTCGCGCAAGCGTCGCTGGCGTTGTTCGACGGCGACGAAGACCTGCCCGACGCGCTTCTTTCGCGATTGTCGGACCTGGTGGCGCTCTATGGTCTCGTGCCGGCCGGCACGCCCGCGGCAGACCGTTCGATCGCCGTGTTCGCGCGCAGCCTGCTGGCCAAGCTGCGCGAACGCGATCAGGGCGTGGGCTTCAACCTGGCGGCGATGGCGCGCACGGCCAGCGCGTTGCGCGACCGCCTTGCACCCGAACAGTTCGGCTTGCTGCGCCGCATCGGTGACGATTTCCACGCCCACTTCAACACCGAAGCGCGTCCGCCGTCAGTGCCCGGCAATGCACAAGCATTGCCAGCACTGCAAGGCCTGGCTCAGCAACTCGCCGCTGTGACCGGCGCGCAGACCGACCGCATGACGCGCGACCATGGCTGGCGGCTGCTGTCGGTCGGCCGGTTGCTCGAGCGTCTGGGCGGCATGGGCGCGGCCCTGGCGGCGCTGGTGCCGGCCATCGGATCACGTGACGCCTCTTCGGTGGCGACCGAACTTCTGCTCGAATTGTTCGACAGCGAGATCACCTTTCGCGCGCGCTACCAGCACCATGAGGACCTGCTTGCGCTGGCCGACCTGCTGGTGTTCGACGACACCAATCCGCGGGCCTTCGCCGGCACGCTCAGGCGCCTGCGTACCGAGCTGGGCAAGCTGCCTGAGCCCGCGGGACTGCGCGAGATGCTGCCCGCCGAGGGCGCCGGCTTGCCGCTCGAGGCCCTGCGCGATGCCGACGCGAATGCGCTGCGCGCGCTGCTCGCGCACACCGCCGCGTCGCTGCAGTCTGCGGCCTCGGCGCTCAGTGACGTCATCGGACAGCGCTACTTCGCGCACGCGGATGGCGGCGATGCGATGCAGCGCGTGTGAGTTCCGCCGCAGGCGCCGCAAGAAGCCGTCATGACCATCCTGGCCGTCGAGCATGCGACCCGCTACACCTACGCGACGTCGGTCGACATGGCGCAGCATCTGGCCTACTTGCGGCCTCTCGAGGATGCTGGCCAGCAGGTCGAGTCGTTCACGCTCGCGATCGAGCCGCCGCCGTCGTACGTGCACGAGGAGCGCGACTGCTTCGGCAACACCCGCATCGCGTTCACCGTGACCGCTGCGCACCGGGGGCTCGCCGTACGGTCGAGCGCGCGCGTGTGCGTGCAGCCGCCGTCGGCGCTCGATCCAGCGGCGAGCGCGCCCTGGGAAACCGTGCGCGCGCGGCTGCGCTTCGCCGCCGGCGCGCCGTTCGAGCCTGCGGCACAGTTCGTCGTGCCGTCACCCTACGTGCCTCGCCTGGCAGCGCTGCGCGAGTGGGCGGCCCCCTCGTTGGCATCCGGGCGGCCAGTGGCCGTGGCGGCGGTCGAGTTGATGGCACGACTGCACCAGGAGTTCGCCTACAAGAGCGCGAGCACGTCGCTGGACACCCCGCTGTCCGACGTGCTCGCGAGTCGTCAGGGCGTGTGCCAGGATTTCGCACACCTGATGATCGGTGCACTGCGCATGCACGGGCTCGCCGCCCGTTATGTCAGCGGCTACCTGCTCACCACGCCGGTGCATGCCGTGCACCCCGGCGCACCGATGCTGGGCGCCGATGCCTCGCATGCGTGGCTCGCGGTCTGGTGTCCGAGGGCCGA